>Ga0194112_10002880_pt1 | contig 24351 bp, 31 predicted proteins | sample TA2MahC400mmetaG_FD_146191 | JGI IMG/M metagenome (GOLD analysis project Ga0194112, IMG submission 146191) | Freshwater microbial communities from Lake Tanganyika, Tanzania - TA2015016 Mahale Deep Cast 400m | ecosystem: Environmental > Aquatic > Freshwater > Lake | place: Tanzania: Lake... | reverse complement strand
TGCCGGTGACCACGGCGCCCAAAGGCAACGCCCGGTGGGCGCGCATGCGCAACCCACCAATGCCCTTGATGGCCACCCGGTGGGTGCCGATGGCACCCATGCCGGAGGCGCCCCACTGTATCCCGATCCCCATCAGATCAGAGAACTCCAGGCTGCGCCAGCGGCCCTCGCCCTTGAAGCGCGGGCGCCCGCCCCTCAAGCCCTCGCGCTTGCGCGCGTAGAAGCGCGCAAAGGCGTCCACCGCCCGATCCGTGGTCCCGCGCAGCAGCGTGGCCGGCCAGCGCGCCCAGTCGGGATCATCGGCCCGGATGGCGGTCAGCGCCTTGTAAAGATCAAAGCTGGTCGGGAAGTAGGGGTTGGGCACATAGACGCGCGTGCCGGTCTCGGTGTCGAACACCGGCTCGGGGCGGGGCTTGAACTTGCCGCGCTGGTGCCAGTGGCTCAACCCCGTATAAAGGTGTTCGAGCGCGGCGTTGTAGAGGGAGCGCGTGGCGGCCAGTGCCTCGTCCAGGAGCCGGTGCTGGGCCTTGGTGGGCAGCAGCCGGAACACCTCCACCCGGTCCGTCCAGGCGCGGGGTTCCTTCGGCTTTTTGGGGGCTTTGGGTGTGTTGGCAGCCTTGCCCGTCTGGGTTGAAGGGGCGGCCGATGCCGCGCCGGGTTCAGGCGGAGTGGCCAGGCCGCCCGCAACCACCTGGCAGTCCACCTCTTGGTGTGCCTCGCCCGCCCCCTCCACACCCAAGCCGGCGGCAGCCGGGCCGGAAAGGGCCGGCACAACCAAGGGGGTGGGGAATGGGAACGCGCACATGTCCGCCATATGGCCAAAACCATCCACATGTCAAGTTCAAACTGAGACACTACCCACAGGAAACACCACCATAGCCACGGGCACGGAACCAGGCCAACCCACGCGCGTTCCCCTTGTCCCTGGATAAGGAGACGCCCATGCCCCACCTGCGCCTCATCTTGATCCACCTCTGGGTGGGCTCCATCGCCGGCGCCGTGGTCATCGCCGGGCTCTCGCTGGGCTATGTGGGCCTCCCCACCTTCCTCTGGGCCGGCATCATCGGCGTGCTGCTGGGCGTGCCCGCTGCCCTCACCAACTGGGTCTACCTGCGGCCCCGCCGATCCCAGGAACAGGGCTGGACATGGGCCCCGGCCCGCTGGGCGCGCCGCAAGGCCCTGGAGCACCCAGGGCAGAATCTCCACACCCACGCCCGCCCCTAAACGGGCAGGGACATTTCCCCACACAGCAGCCCTTCCACCCGCCGCTCCCCCCATCCTATGGGCGGGGAGCGGCGGGTGTCTGCGATCCCAGCCCCACACACCGGCAAGGATCCCCCCATGTTGCGCCCCCTTCTCGCCTCCCTGCTCCTGCTGCTGGCCGCCTGCGCCAGCCCCACACCAGACCGCACCCTGCGGGTCGATCGCGACATGGGCGGGTTCTACCTCGAGCGCATCACCGAGATGGCCGAGATCACCCTGGCCGACCAGGCGATCGAAATCCGCGGCACCTGCGCCTCCGCCTGCACCCTCTACCTCGGCATGCCCGATCGGACCTGCGTCCATCCCCGCGCCCGCCTCGGCTTCCACGGCCCCCAGGCCTACCGCAACGGCCGCCAACAGGCCGTCCCCGAGCCCTTCCGCTCCGAGGTCGTGCAGACCATCGCCGCCCATTACCCCCCGGCCTTTCGGGCCTGGTTTCTGGAACATGCCGCCCATGTGTCGGGCGACGTGGTCTGGATGAGCGGGCGCGAGGCCATCGCGCTCGGCGCCACCCCCTGCCCCTGACCCCGGAGCCCTTCATGGATCTCGTCTATACCATCGATACCTCCGCCCCCCTGGTCGGGCGCCTGTCCCAGATGCACGCCGACGGCCTGCTCACCCCCGCCCCCGATGGGCGGGGGCTGGTGGCCCAGTTGGACGCGCCCGGCTGGCAGCCCTGGGCGCGCCACATCCAGCACCTGAACGCCGACCACCTTGCGCTGCGCGTGCCCGCCCACATCCGGGCGCAGGCCATCGGCGGCACGCCCCAGCGCGATCCGGTGCTCCTGGGCACCCGCGCCGGGGACACCGCCACTTTTGTGCCCGCCCTGTTCTGGGCCCACCTGGGGCGCATCCCCTTGGCCGCCGCATCCGCCGCCATGGCCGCACATGCAGACCTCGCCATCACCCCCAAGCGGCGCGGCGATGTGGGTGTGTGCCCCTTTTGGGCCCTGCCTGTCCGGCGCACGTTTGCCGACGCCGACACCCCCTGGCTGGGGCCCCTCTCGGATCTGGCCATCGGCACCGCGCTCGATCTCGCCCAGGCCCACGTCATCGACACCACCGCCCGCGTCCGGGTGCTGGTGTTCTTGCGCCCCCTCATTACCACGCGCTGGCCCTCTGCATGGCCCGAGATCAATCTCGAGATCAACGGCGCCCCCCTCTCCACCTTCCAGCACATGCACGCCCATCCCCACTCCTTCCACCACGCCGCCGAGCGCCTGCTCACCACCTTGGGCGCCAGCCCCGCGGACTTTCACGATCTCAGCCGGCGCGATCAGGTCTCGGTGATGGCGGGCGATCACCACGCCGTGTCCCTCCACACGCTCACCGCCCACCAGCGCCTGCGTGCCCAGGCCGCCATCCAGGCCGCCCGGCTCCCCCACCCCGCCTGACCCACAGGACCCGCATGAACCCCCACAGCCTCCACGCCATGCCGATGCTGCTGCGGGTGATGGCCCAGCTCCACACCGCCGGCCACCTCCACCCCAGCCCGGATCGCACCCACCTGGTCCTCCCCGGCGCCCTGGAGCATGGTGCAGGGCAGGATATCCCTGCACGCGTCCAGCGGGTGGGCCGGCGCCACATCGCCCTGCTCCCGCACGGCACCGCCGCCCGCCACGATGGGGTCTTGCTGGGCCATATCCAAGGTGGCGACGCCCATTTTTGCCCCCGGCCCTTCAAGGCCCCCGCCACGCGCCTGACCGAACCCGTGGTCGCCAGCAGCTTGCGCAGCCAAGGCCCGATCCACATCGGCCCGGCCCGCATCCCGCCCGAGGCCTCGCACGACCCCACCCGCGTCTACCCGTTCTGGACTCTTCCCGTCCATCGCACCTACACAGACCAGCCCTGGATAGAGCCCCTCCAAGACCTGGCCCTGGGGACCGCGACGCTGCTGCACGCCCGGCACACCGCCCACGCAGCCGCCGCCAGCACAGGGACGGTGCGGTTCATCTTCTCTCCACCCCCTTTGACCGCCATCCTGGATCCCCAGGCCTGGCCAGCGTTTTCCGTGGCATACGCGTGCAACACATGCCTGCGCGCCAACCCTCTGTCCGAGATCTTCAACACCACGGCCAAGGCCCTCGCACAGGCACACGGCGCCACGCTCGAACAGTTCCTCGACCTCAGCCGCAGATCCCACACCCTGGTGATCCCGGCCCTGGCCCTTGATCACCACAGCGCCCATACCCGCGTAAGGGCCCATCAGGTGGCAGCTCCGGTGCGGGCCTGGGCTGCAGCCCACGGCCTGGATGGGTGAAAGACCGGCCTTAAGCGTGGCGCGCCCAGGCGCGCTCCACCATGTCCGTCCCTTCCAACCCCAACAGCGGCACGCCCAGGGCGAGTATGCCCATATTGGGGCGCACATGGGGCGCATGCGCCAGCACGCGCGCAAAGGCCCCCTCCACCGCGGCCGCGTCCGTGTGCCCCGCAGCCTGGAGGCGCGCCGCGCTCGCCAACAGTGCCACGGCCGCCGATCGCGACACCCCGGCATGGCAATGGACCACCAGGGCGTCGCGCACACGCATCCGGCGTGCCGCCTCTACCGCTGCCTCTATATGTGCGGCCTGCGCCATCACCATCCCCGGTGCCGCGCGCTCGATGTCGTGGATATCCAGCGCGCAGACCTTGCCCTTCCAGCCGGCCAGGCGCCCTTGCGTCTTGCCCCGCAGCTCGGGATCGGAGATCGAGATGATGAGGCCCGCGCCCACCTGGCGCGCCACATCCGCCGCGTCCCCCACCGCGCACACATAGGTGTCGCCCACACCCGTGTCCCTGCCCCGCCCAAACCATCGCCGCATCTGCCGCCTCCTTGTGACCTTCCCTCCACCATAGAGAACCATATGCGCCCCATTCCACCCTGGTTCGAACGCGCCATCTATTTTCACCGTGCCGGGGGCTGTGCACAGATGGGGGCCGTCGCCATGGCCCTGGTTTTGGCACCGCTGTGCCTGGAACTCGTGATCGCCGCCGCACCCAGTCCGGGCATCTCTCTTGATGGGGCACGCCCTATGCTCGACGCCCTCTCCTGGCTTATGCCCCTTGGCAGCCTGCTGGCTATGGTGACCGTGGTGCTCCACGCGCTGCCCTTTATGGTGGGGCCTGCAACGCGCACCCGCGTGTCGCCTTGGCCTCCCGACGAGATCCGCCACCTGCACAGCCCACAAGCCCAAGAGCTTTGGGAGGCCTATACCGCCGGCATCGCCACCACCACAGCATGCCTGGGATCCGCAGCACCCCTCATCAATGCCGCCCTCTTTGCCCATATGCAGCAACCGGCAGACCTGCGGGCCTATGCGCCGGCTTGCATCCTCCACGTCCATCGGTTCGGGCTGGCCATCTACCCACACGATTCCAAGATCCATACCAACAGGGGCCTGACCTCACCCACCACCCGACGTGTCGACCAGATCCTGGTGCGCGCCAACTGGCACACAGGGGGTTGGCGCCAGGCCCTGGCCACCTTCACCCAAGGCCACCTGTTTTCCGTCACCCACACCCCGCTCACCGCCCACCAGCGCATGGCCGCGAAGGCTGCAGGGATCTGCCTCCCAGTCCCGGCGCCGGGCGCGCCCTAGACGCCCCCGCCAAGGCCTTGGAGACCACGATGCGCCACCGCCTCCTCCCCCTCTACCTTTCCGCCCTGCGCTGCCGGGCGCTCGCGATGCTGGCCCTCCTCGCCACAGGAGCGGCCCTTGCCGGCCTTTCGCGCACCATCCTCCATCCCCTGCCGGCGCCCGCATGGGCCGCCCCCCTCACTGGGGCATCTGTCCTGCTGGCCGCCCTGCTCGCCGCGCTTGCCCTGCCCCGCATCTGGGCGCAGGGCGGGCACGCGTTCCTGCCCGCCACCCCGGTCTCGCTGATGCTGGCCAAGATGCGCGCGGGCGCTCAAGCGACCGCCGACTGGCTGGGCCCGCACGCCGCCCCCACACAGGCCGCCCTCTGGGCGCTGTGGGAATCCCACGACCGCCTCGGCCTGCCCGCCGGCACCACTGTGGCCATCCACATCCACCAGGGCGGCCTCTACATCAAGCCCATCTCCATACCCGTTCCCGCCGCGCAGTGCCCGCGCTTCCACCCCCTCACCCACGAGGCCCAGGCCATCATGGCACGCGCCGGCGCCCTGTCGGGCTGGCGGGGGCTGATGACCGGCGTGGGGCGCGGGCATGGCATCGTGCTCACCCAGCCGCCCAGCGCGCATGCGCTGCTCGCCGCCCGCCGCCTCGGCCTGCTGGCCACCCCTTACGAGGATCGCGCATGACGCACACCCCCCTTCTTTGGCTCGCCACGCGCTACGTGGCCTTGCACCGCACCGACGCCTTCGCCACCCTCGCGTTGCTGATGGCCATCCCCGCGATCGTATCCACCGGGCTGGCGGCGCTGGGCTGGATCGGGCCCTATGCAGCCATGATGATGGCCAGCCTTGCCTTGATCAGCTTCCTTTTGCACCAGATCCCCTTCTGGGCCTATCCCGGGCCCGCGCACGCCAAAAAGCGGGTGCATGTCGGCTCCATCGGCGCCCACGCCGTCGAACAATACCAACACACCAGCGCCGATCTCCTCGGGCCACACCTCCCCACCATCCAGGCCGTCTTGTGGGCCCACCCCCTCCACCAGCGCCGCCTCAACGCCCCCAAAATCCTCCTCTACACGCGCTCCACCGCGAAGGCCTATTACGAGGCGATCAGCAGCGATATGGGGCGCGAGGACTTCCTCGCCCCCGACATCACCGCCCTCTTGGTGCGCGCGGCCTATGCCCACCGCGGCTGGAGGGGCGCCCTGTCGGCCTGCGTGCCGCCCCACGCCTTTTCCCTCTCCGCCGCCCGCCCCAGCGCCCACGCCACGCTGGCCGCTCAGGTCGCCTGCCGGCAGGCCGGGAAGGCCTTGGGTGGCCAGCCCCTCCTGCGCTGACCCCGGCGCGCCCATATGGGACACACCCGCCCATTCTCCCCCACAGGAGCGCCTGATGGACCACCCCCCCACCCTGCGCCTGGCCTCCCTGCCGCGCCTCGTCGCCACCGACACCACCCGGCGCCTGGCGCGCGCGCTGGTGCCCGCCACCGGCACACCAGAGGCCGGCGAGCCCCTTGCCGTCCCCGTCCTGGCCAGCGTGTTCGAGCAGCGCGAGCCACTCACCCTCTATGCCCGGCGCTTCATCGTGCTGGCCGACGGACAAGGCGGGGCGCGCATCGCCCCCTACAGCGAGACCGCGCCCGCCTACCAGCTCGCGGCCGCCGATGCGATGCTGCGGGTGGATATCGAAGACGGGGCGTGGGACGCCTTCGAGGACCTCCACTACCGCCGATTCTGGCACCCGCCCTCGCCCCCCAATACCTCCACCTGGATCTTCTTCGGGCGCGAGGGCGTGCTGATGGGGCCCCACCCCGAAGACTTCGCCGAGTATGCCCGCGCGGCCACCTGGCCCGCCTCCACCCTCCCTTCGGGCGAAGACGGGCTGTTGCCCATGGCCATCCTCTACGGCACCGATCCCGCCCACGCCCGCCTGCCCGCCCAAGCGGCACTCCCCGCCGTGGCCGCCCTCGCCCGCACCCTGTGGCCGGTCCCCGGGCCGGACGGCCAGCCCCTGCCCTACCAGATCGCTGAGCAGACCCCATGACGCAGCCCTGGCGCCTGCGCGCCCTCGAGCGCCACCTGCGCGCATGGCAGACCGGCACCTATGTGCGCCTCGCCACACACAGCGCATGCGCCACAGGCTTTCTCTGGGGCTACCTGTTCCTCTTCCACGTCCTGTGGGCCCCGGTGCCCCCTCCCGTATGGACGCTCTTTGTGGGGATCGGCGCGGGCGCGGCCGTGGCCATCATCCTGGCCCTGGGCCTGCACCTGCTGCCATGCCGGCTCGCCCCGCACCGGCGCACCCATGTGCCCCCCGCCTCGCCCGAAGAGCGCGAGTCGGCCGAAAGCACCATCGGGGGGCCCCGCGTGCCCGTCGATCCCATCCTCCACGCCCCCGACAGCACCCGCGCCCATTTTGGCCCCACCGCGGCCCTCCTGGAGGCGGCGCTGTGGAACGGACGGCCTGAGTTCTTGCGCACGGACGACGGCGTCCTCACCATCCGTATGCACGCCACCGGCCTCTACTGCCAGCCTGGCCACCTGCGCATCTGGCTCTCCCTGCCGTTCGCCTGCCACCCCTATGCGCGCGCGGTGCGCACCGCCGTCGGGCGGGCCAACTGGCGCGTGGGCGGCTGGCGGGGCCTGCTCACCACCCATGCCCAAGACTATATGTTCCAGCTCTCCCCCAGCGGCCCGCCCAGTGCCCACACCGTCCTGGCCGCCAAACAGGCGGGCATCTGGATAGAGGCCTACGAGATGCTCGTCGACACCCCCGCCTGATCCGGCCCTCGGGGACGCCGGATCAGGCGGGTCTTGTCTATGGGATCACATCCATGCCCACACGCACCGCCCTTGTCTTGGGCTTTTTGCGCCTGGCTTACGCCCACAACCTCTTCGTGTGGGGCGTGGTGGTGGCGGGCGCGACGATCGCCGCCTATGCCCTCACCAGTGGCCTGCTGGCCGCCCTGATCTTCGGGGCCGGGATGGGCATGGTGGGGGTGTGCGCGCTCGCCCTCCTGGTGCCGCACCTGGCGCTGCGCTGGGCGCCGCGCAGCGGGGTGCCCTCCAGGGGCGGGCTCTACATCCCGGCCGCCATGCGCGTCCACGCCCTCCAAACCGCCCACATCCTGGACAGCCCCGTGCTGGCCACGCGCCTCGGCGCCATCTTGCACCCCCTCCTGCCCCCGCAGGCCTACCCGCTCGTCGTCGCCTTTTCCCCGGCGGCCATCCTGGTGTCCGGCGCACAGGGCCAGCCCTTCATCCTTCCCCCAAATCACGCCCTCTTCGCGCCGCTCCTCACCGCCCTTGCCCGCGCCGTGCTGGACGCCCACGGCCACATCGCCGCCCTCGCCATCCCCGCCCAGGGCTTCACCTTCCTGCTGACCCATCCCCCCAGCGCCCACGCGCGCCTCGCCCATGCCCACACGGAGCACATGCCTTGACCCCACCCTCCCCCCGTGCCCTCGCCTGGGGCTGGCGGCTGTTGCGCGCCAGCATCCATCCCTGGATCCGGCACGCCACGCTCGCCTTCATCCTGCTGCTGACGCTCGTGGGCGTTCCCCTCGTCATGTCCACGCTGCAAACCCCCACCCCTCCGGGGGCGGAAGGGATCCGCCAGGTCCTGGCCATCACGCTCGCCCTCTTCTTGCCCCTGGCCGCCCTGTGCTGGCTGCCAGAGGTGATCGGGCACACGCTCCTGCGCCGCCATCCCGCCTGGCGCGCCTGCACCACCCCCGATGAACAGGAGCGCGCCGCCCGGCTGCGCGCCCTGCTGGGGGAGGCGCACGCCGTCGCCTGTGCCACCGCCTACGCCATGATGGAGGCCTACCCCGATGTGGCCCCCGAGGGCCAAGCGGCACGCGCCTCCTACCGGCTGCGCGAGGCCACGTTCCAAACCCCCCGCATGCGCCAGCGCTACTGGCGATTTTTCTCCCCCACCCACCACCGCATGCTCCAGCGCGCGCTGTTTGTGGCGCTGGCGCGCCAACACGGCGTGCCGGCCGCCCTCACGTTGTGCGCCCAGCCTTTCTACCTCCACAGCCCGCGCGCGCCTTCCGCCCACCTGCGCCTGCAATCACAGGCCTGGCTGCGCGCCGCACAGGCATAACACCCCTATGGATTGCCCATGCCCTTCTGGACCCCCCTTTGGCACCGCTTGCGCCCCCCGGCCGGGGCGCGCACAGCCCCCATTCCGGGCCCACAGCTGGCCCCGGAAGCGGCCATAGAGCAGGCCTTCGCGGCCCTGCACACCATCGCCGTGGCCCGCGGCCTGTCCTCGTTTCCCGCACCCCCGCCCACCATCGGCGCATTTGTGCGCCTCCGCCATCCCTTTGAAGGGAATTCGCTCTTGCGCCTGTGCCGATCGCAAGTCTATGCAGGATTTGAGGCCAATACACGCCCCCATAGCGCACAACAACTCATGTGGCTACACACCGAAGAAGCCGCATATTTTACAGCCCTGCTGGCCAAGCCCAGCTTCCCACAGCCCAACGACAGCCACACCCGCATCCTCACCTTGGACACAAGCGCGCACGCACGCCTCTCCCAGCGCGAGGCCTACCGCCAGATGTTCGGCGTCGCCCCCGAGGCGTCTACCCCACTCAGCGCAAAGGCGCATGCACAGGCCCACCACACGTGCTTTGACCTCTCCTCAGCTCTTTTGTTGGCCCGCATTGCCCACGAGAGCCAACAGCCATAAGATCCCTATGCCCCGCTTTTTTCGCTGGTTACGACGCACCCCAGACCGCATGCCCCAACACACCCTCAATCGCGCCACCGCACGCGAGATGCTCCTCGACTTTGCCCACGCCCATGCCCTCCAATCCGAGGGACCCTCCCTACTGGTGGGCCTCATCTTGCTCTGCAAAGACCCACAGGGCGGGGCCGTTGCCTATGCGGGCATCGGCCATCCCCTCCCTTACCGCATCCCCCACGCGCCCCACCAAGCTGCCTTTTCACCGCTCCCCGATCGGGCCTACAATGCGTTCCTGGCCCGCCTCACCTACGGGCGCGGGCCCGAATCGCTGGTCCCGGAATGCTATGCCGTGGCCATCGACACCGCCGCGTGCCCTGCCCATGAGCGGATAGCCAGGGCGCGCCGCGCCCACACCATCGCCGCACGCCGGCCCGTGTTGCACATCCCCTCCCCCAACCCCGCAGGCGGGTGGGCGGGTGCCCAGTTCGCCTATACGGCCATATGCGGCCATATCCACCAGGCCGCCAGCCACTATCTCCAAGCGAAGCGCATGGGCATCCAAGAGCCCGAGTGGATCGCGCCCCACTGATCCCCACCACCAGAAGGGTTGCCTATGGACCGCGTGCATGACTACTCCTCAGCCCCCGCCTTTCTCCTGGTGCGCGCGATGGCCCGATTGCTGTTCCAAGGCCGCCTCACCCTGGGCCAGGACGGGCAGCTGGAAGGTGGTATCACCGGCCCCGATCCGCTCTATTCCTACCCCTTCCGCCTGGTCCGGGTGGGGCGATATGCCCTGTTGGCCCCCATCCCAAAAGAGCGGGCAGCCCCCTTTTGTGTCTGCGTGGGCACCCATGATCGCCACCGCGCCTCCTTCCTTCCGGCTGTCTTTTCCACCCCCCACATCCCCCGCGCGCACACCTTGAAGGCCATCGTGGACGGGTGGGATCCCGCCCAGGCGTCCTGGCCCGCATGGACGCTGCCCGAAACGCAGGACTTCACCAACGCGCCCTGGGCCGTCCCCCTCGCCCAGCTGGCCATGGGCACCGCGCTGCGCTTTGCCCAGCGGATGCACCTGGACACCACCACCGCCCGCATCCGCGTGCGCATGGAGGCCCCCATCCCGGCCAGCACCCTACCCGTGTGGCACCCCCAGTCCTTTGCCATCACCCAGCTCGGCAGCCCGGGCTACCACTTTGATGCCAGCCTGCAGGCCGCCTTTTCGCGCGCCTGTGCCGACCTGCTGGCCCAATACGGCACCACCGCCGCCGATTGCGCCGCGCTCAACAGGCGCACCTCCACCACCTTTTCGGGCGCCAGCTTCGTGCCCACCCCCCTCCACAGCCTCACCGCCCATGAACGCATGCGCCTGATCGCCCAGGCCGCGCCGGTGGAGGATCACCTGCGCGATCCCCGCCTCTTGGCTTGAGCGAATCTGGCCACGGCCGCCCCTTTTCCCTTTTCATGGAGCCTCCGATGTTTGCACGCCTGCGCCGGTGGTGGCACCCCCCTACCCCCGCCCCCGTTGTCCTCGCCCAGTATACCACCCCCGCGGCCCGGGCGATGATGCACCTTCTCACCTCCGGGATCCAGGCGGGCGCGATCACCGCGCACCCGCGCGCCCTGTGGGTGCCCGAATCCCACACAACCCTGCGCATGCGCCCCGTCGGCCGCGCCCATGCCCTGCTCCACCGGCCCCATATCAGCGCGGCCGATCCCACCGCCGTGCTGGTGGGCATGCGCCGCCCCGGCGGCGCCTTCTTCCTGCCCGTCCTGGTGCGCGCCACGCCCACACGCACCACGGCCCCCCAGATCCAGGCCATCCTGGACGCGCACAAAGGCTGGCAGGTGGGCACAGACATCTTCCCCTTCTGGGACCTGCCAACGCGGATCCACCTCCACCAAACGCCGTGGATGGCGGACATGGCGACCTTCGCCGGGGCCTTCGTGGCGCATATGGCCAGCCCCCTGGGCATCGACCACCACACCCGCGATCTGCGCCTGCGCATCAAACGCCCCCGCCTGACGCCCGGGGCCGCACTCTGGGGGGACGACGCCTTCCTGCCCGCCCGCCACACCACCCCCCTCGACCTGCCCCCGGCCTTGGGGGCGGCGTTTAGCCAGGCGTGCCAGAAGATCTGCGCCCGTCACGGCTGGGAGGCGCGCCACTTTATCGACCACACCAAGAAGCCCTACACCTCCTTTGCCATCTCCATCCGCTCCAGCAGCGCCCACCAGCAGATCCACCGCGCGCACGTGCTCCGCCCCATCGCTCCGGCACTTGCCGACGCCGGCCACCCACTGGCTCGACACATCTAAGGCAAGCCAAAAAACATGGCCCAGGCCTAAGGCCATCCCTTGACCACGCCAAAAACAGGCGCATATGGAGGGTGTTGGACCACAGGTCCCGTCCGCAGCCCCCCTGGTGTGGGCCGCGGGCGTGCCGGTGGTTCCACGCATCAGGTGGCAAGGGCATTCTTGTCCCCTCTACGGCCAGTGGCTTAGGGGTCTCCCAACCCCATTGGTCTCCTTATCGTGGCCCCAGGATGGACGACATCCGGCCGGCCGATCGTCTTGACCCGCGGCGTGGCCACAAAGCGGGATCCAGGGCGCAAAGCCGTGGGGCGCGTGTAGCTCAGCCCGGTAGAGCGGCCTCCCAAAGGGGCGCGTCGCAGGTTCAAATCCTGCCACACCACGACGGCCCGACGGGGCCACCCACCACCTCGGCCATCTGGCCGATCCTTGCCCGCGCTCGTGGCGGAATTGGTAGACGCGCAGCGTTGAGGTCGCTGTGTCGCAAGACGTGGGGGTTCGAGTCCCCCCGAGCGCACCACAGGCAAGACATCTCGGAGTGTGGCGCAGCCTGGTAGCGCGCTGGTTTTGGGTACCAGAGGCCATGGGTTCAAATCCCTCCACTCCGACCATCCCATTCTCGCGCCACCGGCGCACGGCCCAGAGGGCCCCGGGCGATTGCCCCCTCGTTTCCGCTCCGGCGGGCTTGCAAGACCTGTCTGCGCACAGGCAAGGCGCGGCGCCCTCGGCGCCGCGCCTTTTTCCCCACGGAGTTCGCCAATGGCCATCCACGCCCTCCCCGACATCGTCACCCGCTTTGCCGCCTACCGGGCCCTGCCCGGCAACGAAGCCTGGGGGTCGCTACACACCGTGCTCGACGACGGCAATGTGTCCACTACCGACGTCGCCTTCGTGCTCGACGATGCCACCGCCAAGGGCGACACCGAAGGCACCGCGCTCGCGCGCATCCTGCTCGATCTCTCCCGCACCCAGCGCCTACGGCTTCCTTACTTCGTGGACGCCTACGTGAAAGACCAGCCCCACACAGACTAAGGCCTTTTCCCCCTTAGGTCATCGGCCCAAGGGGGAGACCTGTGGTATGGGATCCCCCAGGCCATCTTGACATCCCACCCGACGCCCCCACCTCTCGCACGCGCATCGCAAGGCCCAGGCATGACCCCGTCCACACATATCCGCTCCGATCTCTTGGCCATCCTCGGGGGATGGATGGCGATGACCTTCTTGTCGGCAGCCGCCGCGATGTTTTTCTATTTTATCCTTACAGATGGGAAAGACACCCCTCCTGTCCTTGGCATCGTCCTCCTGTTGGGCGCACTCCTCCTATCCAGTCAGGTCCTGCTGATCAGGGCCCTACGGCGGCAATTCTGGGCCAGGCGGGCGTGGCGGCTGACAGACACATGCCCCGCTGATCTCCACGCCTGGCGCCAGGCATGGACCACACTGGTGCTGGCACACCACGGGCTTTCCGTGCCGCCCTACACCCCCTTGTGCATCCACCCCCGCAACCTGACGGTGGAGGACCACACCGTCGCCCCTGTGCCACGCGCCGTGCGCCAACACGTCTGGCGCCAAACGACAGACACCCTGTCCTTGTCCTGGCATGAACGCGGCACCCTGGCCTACCTCCTCCAAGAGGCATGGACCCACAACATTCCCCACCCCTATTGCCCACCATCGGCCCACCAGCGCCTACGCGCCGCTGTATCCGTCCAAAGCCGCGCCACCCCCCTGAGGTTGGCAGCCCTATGAGTCCCTCCACAACACCACCCATCCGCCTGCGCAATATCCTCGCCGTGCTGCGCGACCAGATGCCCGTGCGGCGCTTTGTGCGCAACGTCTTCATCACCCGCAACGCCTGGGGGCTGTTGCACCACAACGCGCACATTGCGGCCGGCAGTGGCAAGCCAAAAGTCGTCTATAACACCAAGGCCTCCGCCGTGAAAGCGGCCGACAGCATGGGCCGTAAACACCCCGAGCACATCTATCGGCCCTACAAGTGCCTGTTTTGCGACGGCTACCATATTGGCCGCACCACGCCTCCCGGCCAGACGCGGTGATGCGGCACGAGCGGGGCCGCGCCCATCCTCGCCTATCCTCGAGGCGGGCTTGACGTACGCGCCGGGGCGACCATATGTGCCCCAAAATCCCCACAGGAGTGCCTATGCGCGGCCTTCTTCTCCTACACCATGCCAGCATGCGTTTCCTGCGCGCAGGGGTACAGAAAATCCTCGATGCCTCGCCCACCTCCCAGCTGCTGATCGTCCTGGTGCTTGCCAGCTTGGGGATCCTCTATGCCACCCAGATCGCGGGCACCTTCCTGCGCGCCATTGCCCTCTACCGCCAGATTCCTGGCACCACCAATATCCTTGTCGCTGCCGTACTTATAGGAATCTTCGTGACCGGCGTCCTCGTGGCGGGGTCGGTGGCCGCCGTGATCCACCAAAAGACACGCCACTGGGAACGCACCCGGCCCGAGCGTTTCCACCAGGCCCGCACGCTCTGGACCACGCTGGTGCTGGCCCACCACAGCCTCCATGTACCTGCCTATACCCCCCTGTCCATCCACGCCGCCACCCTATGCGTGGCGGGCTTTGACACCAAAAACGCCACACGCGCCACCCGGCGCGCCGTGTTTCGCCACACCGCGCGGGAACTCCGCCTCTCGGCCCACGATCGCCTCTTTTTCGCCCTGTCCTTGTGGTTTGCCACCCGGGCGCGCACCGCCTACCCCTACATCCCACCCTCGGCCCACGCCATCATGGCGGCCCAGCGCGCCGTACTGCGCGCGCGCGTCACACAGCACCGCCCATTACGCCTGCTCTCCACACACACCATGTGACCGCCCCCATCATGGCGCCCCACATACATCCAGGACGTGCCCCGTGTCCTCGTGGCCAAAGTGCAGGCCTGCGCCCGACATACCCCGCACAGACACCTTCCCCCTTGGGCCACTGCCCAAGGGGGAAGGAGTGCGTCCACGTCCGTATCTCCCAACATTTCCGACATATCCATAGGAAATGCCGCCAGATCGGGGTCCTTGACCTGTGTGGATGCTGGCACATATGCGTTCTACAGCCATTCCTGGATCCCACCATGCCCTTTTTGCGATCAGCCTTCCAAAATACAGAACGCCGTATCCGGCCCCTGTTGCAAAGGAAAAGCAAGCAATGGTCCAATATGCTCGTCGCGTTCCTGCACGTGCTCTGGGTCATCATGTTGGTGGGGGTCTTTGCCGCAATCGCGGCTGCAATGATCGGGATCCTTCTGGCAGCCCTAGCCTTTCAAGACGTCTCTCTTGTGATCCCTGACATATACCAGCGAGCAGCCCCACTCATTCCGCCCACTCTGCTGTTTTTCCTTGTCCTTATAGGGATGATTTCCTGTGTAAGCGCATACGCTTACGTCATCAATTCCGCCGAAACATGGCGGCGGGATCAGCACCAAGAATTCCAGCATGCATGGCAGACCTGGACCACCTGTGTGGTGGCATACCATACTGTCTCCGTTCCTGCCCATACGCTCCTGTGCCTGAATCCCAATACCCTGACTATCTCCGGCCATACCACCCAACCGGTCTCCCGCTCCGCACGCCGCCACATCTGGCGCCATGCCACCAGCAGTCTCCACATGTCCGTCTGGAAACGCACGCTGTTGGCCTATGCTCTCCAGACGTGCTGGAAGAACCAGGAGCACCGCGCCTATCTGCCCCCTTCCGCGCACACACGCCTCGCCGCCGCGCGGATTGTGCGCGATCGCCCCGTAAAGCTGATGGCCATGGAACCCCGCAGCCCTTCTCCTTCCCACATCTCCACATAGCCCGCCCTTCGCCACACCGGCCGTCGCCACACTGGGGGAGGCAGGTGTCCCCCCAGCGTGGCCTGCGGCCCTGTTCTCACACGCCACACCGCGCGCGAACTGCGCCTCTCGGCCCACGATCGCCTCTTTTTCGCCCTGTCCTTGTGGTTTGGCACCCGGGCGCGCACCGCCTACCCCTACATCCCACCCTCGGCCCACGCCATCCCCGGCCCGCAATCCGGCGCGCCGCCCTTGAAAGACGACCACGATGATCATCGACACCATCCCCGACATCCACGGCCAGCACGAGAAACTGCTGGCCCTACTGGCCGCCTTGGGCTATGCACAGACAGGCGGCACCTGGCGCGCCCCCCACTCCGATCGCGGGCTGGTCTTTCTGGGCGATCTGATCGATCGGGGGCGCGGCCAGCGCGAGGTGCTCGATCTCGTGCGCGCCCTGGAAGACGCCGGCCTCGCGCGGCGCGTGCTGGGCAACCACGAGATGAATGGCCTGCACTGGGCGATGGAGCGCGACGGCGCGCCCGTGCGCCGCCACAGCCCCGCCAACCAGGCCCACCACCAGGCCTTCCTCGATGCCTTTGCCGGCGACACGCCCGGCTATATGGCCGCCCTCGACTGGCTCGCCCAGGCGCCCTTTGTGCTCCATGACGGCCCCTTCGTGTTCGTCCACGCCTTCTGGACGCCCCAGATCGAGGCCGATGCCGCCACCGCGCTGGGCCCGGGCCTGCACGGCGGGGGCTTTGATGCCCTGGCCAACACGCCAGGGTTCCTCGATGCCGGCGTGCCCACCGGCACCGCCGGACAGGCCCTCGATCTGCTGACCAAGGGGCCCGAAAGCGCCCTGCCCGCGGGCTTTTCCATCGCCACCGATCATGGCATCGTGCGCACCGCCGTGCGGCGCGCCTGGTGGGCCCACCAGCCCACGGCCTGGATGGACGGCTGTGCCTCGGTGCCAGAAGGGTCCATCATGCCCGAGGGGGCACCCCCGGCGCTCGATCACCTGGGCACCATCCCCCAAGAGGCCCGCGTCCTGTTTGGCCACTACTGGCGGCGCGATCTGCAGCTCGGCGGGGGCATCCCCGCCTTCCAGCGCCGCTTCGTGTGCCTGGACCAAAGCGCGGGCGCGGGCGGGGACGAGCCCCTCGTGGCGCTCACCATCGACACCGCCCAGGGCGAGCTGCCGCTGGACCCCGATGGGACCCTGCGCCGTGATGCCGTCACGGTCGTGCGCTAAAGTCTGTCCCCCAACACAGCGGCCCGGCCTCCACGGCCGGGCTGTTTTTCTGGACCCAGGCGCGCCATCCACTTCCCCCACAAGCCACGGCTTGGCCCTCCATTCGCCCGGTTCCACTGTGCGCATAACGCCGTACGGACGGCCGCGGATTGCACATCCTCTGCAGTTAAGGGGGCCAATCTGGCCATTTTGTGCAGTTAAGCCAACCACTCCTTGCAACCGGCCCGCGGGCGTGTGGCTTCTCGGTGCGAGCACACACGCCCGCGTGGCGGTTTTTGCACAGGATCCCCGATGTATTCTCACCCCCTGCTGGGCAGCCTGCCCGACGACAGCACCGCCCTGGTCCAAGGCCTGGAGGCATGGCTTGCCGGCGGCGCGCCCTTTGACACCCAAAGCTGGATGGGCAAGCCCACCCTGGGGGATATGGAACGCACCATGCAGCGCTTTGTCCAGCGCCGCACCCTCTCGCAAAGCTATGGCTTTGGCATGCCGGGGGTGGGCTTTGTGGCGCGCGTCGGGCGCTTCGGGCCGATCGTGGAGATCGGCGCGGGCACCGGCTTTCTCTCCGCCCTGCTCACCGCCCATGGCGTGTCCAGCATCGCCACCGACCCCCACCCCGTGGCCACCAACCGCTACGGCTTTGCCCCCGCCCAGGCCTGGCCCGTGGAGGCCATCGACGCGGCCACGGCCATCGCCCAACACCCCGATCGCGCCGTGCTGTGCTCCTGGCCCTGCTACGAGGCACCCTGGGCCGGGGAGGCCATCGCGCAGATGCGCCCGGGCCAGGTGCTGTTTCTCATCGGCGAAGGCTGGGGCGGATGCACCGGCGACGAGGGCCTGTTTGCGCGCCTCCAGGCGGATTTCACCGAGATCACCGAAGACGCCGATGCCACCGCCGTCGCCCGATGGCCGGGCCTGCATGACCACCTCTCCGTGTGGCGGCGCAACAGCCCGCCCCTTCTTGCCGCCTGATCTGCGAGGCCCCTATGCACTTCCCCACCCAAGATCGCGTATTCACCCTGGCGCTGCTCAACGAGACCTCCTTCTCCCTGCGGAACCGCCGCGAGCACTTTATCCTGGACGTGTTCCCCAGCCGCATCCGCCCCAACCCCGGCTACACGGCTGAGGACGCGGTGCTGGCGCTGCTGGCGGATCTGCACACCCCCCACCAGGACCAATGGGGCGTGCCTGCCGGCACCCCATGGCTCTCTTTCAGCCAAACCCACCCCACCTGGGATCACCCCGTGGCCAGCCTCTGGCCGGGCGCCGTGGCCTGCGCGCGGGCCACCGAAGACGCCCACATCCCGGATGAGGCCATCCTCGTCCTCCTCGAGGACGGCTACGTCACCGTGGGACGGCACCGCTACGCTCGAGACACCTTCTCACCCACCCCCTTTGTCCGAGACGACACCCTCCACAAAGGGCGCCTGCATGCCGCGCTGACCCAGCGTCCAGAGGTGGCCGCCGTCGCCCTGGGGGGCATCGACCGCATCCTGGAAACCCAGGCCGCGCCCGATCTGGACGATATCCTCATCCCGCTGATGGCATGGCTCGAGCTCATCACCACCGGCCCGGCCCCCCTTACCGGGAAGGCTGCCCTCCAGGCGGGGCGCAACTACGCCAGCAACCTCGCCTTCGCCTTGCAGGCCCTGTGGATCGTGCGCCCCAACCAGATCATCGGCGCCACCCACCTGGTCCCGGGCCCGCAATGGGAAAGGTTGGCCGCCCGCCACCGCGGCAGCCCGCAGTGGGAGGCCGGCCGGGCGGGGATGGATGCCATCCGCGCCGCCCCCTTCCAAGGGCTGGAGCTGGCCGGGCTGCTGACGCCGCCCGTGTCGGCGCATGAAAAGATCGCGCTCAAGGCCGCGCAGCGCGCGCTCGACACCGCCCTCCTCACCGCCCTGCCAGAAGCTGCCCTTAAACCGATGGCGGCCGCCCGCGCCCGGCGCGCGCGCGCCCGCTGACACCACCACGGGGCGCGCGCGCCCCGCCCTCCGCGAGGTGCCCCCGATGGCCATCTTTCCCCACGACCACCCCTTCGCCATCGCCCTCCACGACCAAGACCACCCGGCGGACGAACCAGCACGGGTGGGCATCGCGGTCGATCCCGCCCGGATTGTCCCACAGGCCCCCTATGCCCTGGACGACGCGATCCTGGCCGTTCTGGGGGTGGGCCACACGCCCACCTCCCCCACATGGAACCTGCCCGCGCTCTCCGACTGGGCGCCGGGGACCACAGCCCCACGCCCCCTGAACCACCCCACCGCCCGCTTCCACCCCGGCGGCCTGGCGCATGCCTGCCCCAGCCTTAAAAAGGGCCAACACCCCGTTCTGCCCGCCGTCCTGCATGCCCAACACCTGACCGTGGGCACGCACACGTTCCCGCGCCGGTGGTTTTCCGCGCCCCCTTACCGCCACGCCCACGCCCGGATCGGCGCACTGTCCCTCCAGCAGGACGCCCTGTCCCCCGTGTTCTACGCCCTCGCGCTGGGCACCAGCAAGGGCATGCTGGCCCTCCATTCCGCCTCCGGGCAGCCCCTCCCCGCCACCCACCATGCCGCCATGATCCAGGCGGTCCTCGCCCGGGCCGCCATGCTGCTGGACAAAGCCCACGGCCCGGTCGGCAGCGCCAAACGGGCCGGTTGGGAGACCGGGGTGCGCATCGCGCGCACGCTCCACACCGCCTGGCTCATCCGCCCCGTGCGCGTCGGCGACGCCCGGGCCCTCACCGCGAGCCCCGAACTGGCACGGATGTGGGACAGCCTGGGCGCGCAGCCGGCCTTTCACGCCGGCACCCGCCTCGCCCGCCTCCTCGAAGGGGTGCCCACGCCGCGCGCCTATGCCCTGGCCGGGATGGAGGTGCTGAAAGGGCTGACCCACCACGCCGCCCTGGCCCACCAGGCCCGGATCCAGGCCATTGACCACACCCTCCTGGCCGCGCTGCAGGCCGCCGACCTGACCCCCACCGCCGCCCGCCAGCAGGCGGCCCTCCTCCGGGATGCCCGATGTTCTCTGCCCCCCAGCACAGCCACACCTACACCCTGATCCACCCGCGCGATTCCAACCGCCCCGGATCCAAGCCCATCCCCGCGGGCCTCCTGGACGTGCTGCCCCACCGCATCCACCCCAAGGCTGGGGTGGCCCGGGAAGACGTGGTGCTGGCCATGCTGGCCAGCATGCACATGCGCCCGCACAACTGGCTCCTCGACGGCGCCAAACGCTGGACCAGCCCCCACGGCGCCTTCGGCTACCACCAGCACCCCCTCGCCACCATCCAGGCCGGTGCCTTCACCCTGCACACGGATGCGGAAACCCTGGAGGCGGCGGCCCATGAAGGCACCCCGGTGGTGCTCGACGCCACCCACATCACCATCGGCACCACCCGCCACCCGCGCGCCACCTTCCACGTCCCCCCTTATGTCCGCCTCGAACACACCACGAAGACCCACCGCATCACGCATCTATGGGCAGAACCCGCCACCGCACCCACCGCCGCCTTCGCGCTGGGGTTTGTCGAGGCGCAGGTGCGGCGCAAAGCTCCGCCCTTTCTCTACGACACACTTCCCCCCGCCATTGCCCGGCTTATCGGCGGCCACAACCCCACGCGCCAAGCCTTGCATGCGGCGATGGAACATGGCACACAGATCGCCAGCAGCCTGATCACCTCCTGGCTGCTCCGGCACACGCCCACCGTGCATGCCACCCACTACCACACATCCCCCGCCCTGGACGCCCTCCTCGCACAGGCCCAGTCCCACCCACGCTTTGCCGTCGGGCAGGCGGCCGGGGCGTTCCTCGCCCACTCCACCCATTCCCCACGCGCGCTCGCCGGGCTCTCCACCGACGGCGACACCCACCACCAGGAGCTCGCGCTGCGCGCCCGCATCGCGCGCCTCGATGCCCTCATCCACGGAGGCCCCCATGCCTGACCTCGCCACCCCCCACGACGCGCTGCACCGCCACCTCACGGCCGCACGCCACCACACCCGGTCCTGGGTGCGCATCCTGGGGCTGCACGGAGTCCGCCCCCAGGTCGTGGCCACGCTGACCTCGCGCGGGCGCGCCCATATCCAGTGGGACGCCCCCGAGCTGGCCCTGCCGCCCGCCCAATCCGTGCCCATCGCCGCCGCGCGCTTCCGTGCCCAGTATAGCCTCGAGGCCGCCGGGCGCACCCTGTGCGCCATCGGCGCCCTGCTGGGCCAGTCCCCCGCCTTCGCCGGCGGGCCCACCCCCATCCTGGCCATCAAATGCACAGGCAATGCGGCGGGGATGCAGGCCACGGCCCGCCTCCTCTGGCCTCGCCCGGGGGATGGGCCAGATCCGCAGCACTGGATGCACCATGACACCGATGCCCTGGGGGCGGATCTGCACCCCGCGCTCCATGCGCTCGCCCAAGCCGCCCCTATGCCCATCAGGGACGTAGAGCCGGCCTGACGCAGCCTTCCCATAACCGCCCCTCTTTGCCCACAAGGACCGCCATGCCCACCATCCTGGACGCTTACCACGGCACCATCCCCGGCGCGCCCCTCGTGGGCGGGCAGGACCCGGTCTCCCCCCACACCCTTGCCTGCCTGTGGGCGTCCAACAGTTATTACCTCGCCGCCCAGTTCCAGGACGGCGAGGTGCGCCGGCTGCGCGTCGCCCTTCACAATCCCCTGGTCATCGATTGTGGCGGCAAAAGCATGCCCCACGCCTGCATCGTGCGCCAAGCCCACCAAGACCGCCTGTTGGGCCATACCACCCATGACGGCGTGATTTTCCTCGACACCATCGACGGGATGGAATGCGGGGACGTGGTGGCCGTATTCGGGGTGGATACCCCCACCGGGTGGTCGGTCGACCACGCCGCCCGCGTCGTGGGCCGGCGCGCCTACGACGACTCATCCGATGCCTGGGTCTCAGACGCAGGCTTCCCCGACAATCCGGACACCATCCCGCAAACCACCTCCTGGGCGGTGCCCGCGCCGTTGCCTGCCGGCGCAGCGGCGCGCGCCCTTGCCCACAGGGAGATCTGATGACCCACGCCCTTGCCGATGCCTTCCTGCGCGCCCTGGTCCACATGGCCGCCCAGATGCCCGCGCACTCCTACGCCACGCTGACCTGGACACAGGGCGGCGTGGATCTCGCCGTCAAGGACTACCGCGCGATTCCCAAAAGTGCCCATGGCGCACTTTCCAAAGCCCGGCTTGACGCGGCGCTCACCAGCCAGATCGCGCCCGCTGCCCTGGCCTGGGCCGCCCAGTGCCCCCTCTTGTGGGCGGCCAGGCCAGGAGTGCCCCCCCAAGAGCCTGGCCTCTTGATCACGCACGAAGGCGACGGCATCCGGTTGCGCCTCGCCACCGCCCACACCACCACCTCCTTTCTGGCCGATCACACCCCCACCACCCCTTCAGCCTTGGGGATGCTGCGCCACCTGCCCCAGTTCCAGGGCCCCTTTTCCTGCTTCGACACCCCCTATACCCACCACAAGAGCACCACCATGGCGGGCAGTGCACTCGATGCCCTGCTGCTGGATCGCGCCAGCGCGGCACCAGGCAGCTTCTGGATCGGCACCTACGCGCCCAGGCAGCTGCCGGCAAAGGCCGTGGCACTGGACGCCGATCTGGACGCCTTCCGGGCCGCCTATGCCGCCCGATTCCCCACCCTGCGCGCCCGCGACCTCGCCCAAGCCCTCACCGCCTGACAGGACACCATGCCCGCCGACGCCCTCTTTGCCGCCCTCATGGGGCCCGATGTGCCCCATTTCGTCGCCAGCCTCACCCCCACCGGAATCACCATCGGCCCCCCGGGCCCCGCACCGGTCCACGCCACCCACCACGCCGCCCTCCACCACCAGGCCTATTGGCAGGGCGTGCAGGCCCGCCTGTTGCCGGCCGTGTCGGCCTGGATGGCCACATGCCCGTGGATGCTGGCGGGCCCCGACCACACCGCCACCCCCCACGATCACGCCACCCTCACCTTCGTCCCCTCCACCGGCACCCATGCGATTTTCGTGAAGCCCCGCACTTGGCAGCCCAAGCGCGCATCCGAGAGCGTGATCGCCCAGTCCAAACCCAACCAGCACGGCGCCCCCCTCCTCGCCCTGCTCCACACCATGCCGGCCTTCCAGGGCCCCTTCTCGGCCTACCAAGGCTTCCCCAGCAAGACCTCCAAAACCCCCATCCGCTTCATGGCGGGCAGCGACATCGACGCCATCCACCTCTTTCGGGCCCACCAGTCGCCGGGGATGTTTTGGCAGGGCAAGACAGTCCCCGGCATCCCCATCATCACCCGCGTGCTCGAGGAGGGCCTCTTTCAAGAGGCCGCCCACGATGCCAGCGCGCGCTTTGTGCGCACCACGCCGGCCATGGCCAAAACAGCCTTGCGGGCATAGACAGGAACAGACGGGCCAGCGCGGGCGTTGGGGGGCGTGATCGCCGCCCACCACCCGCGCGGCCAACCCCCAGGCCCCCTATGCGCCCACTCCTGCTTGCCTGTCTCCTCTGCGCTACTCCCGCCATAGCCCAAGACGCGGCCGATCAGCACCGCTACTGGGAGATTCCGGCCGAAACCGAAGCCGCCATCCATGAGCGCGAGATTGCCGCGGGGCGATCCTGCCGCACGGATGGCTGCTATCTGGAATCGGTGGCCATCATCCTGGCCCTCTTCGGGATGCCCGGGATGCAGTGATCCCAAGCGGTGCCCACAAAGACCGGCCAGCCGACAGTGTCCCCAAATCCCAGGAACCCCAATGCCCCAGACCGTCTCTAGTGCCTTTGCCGATCTGGCTCAAGCCGCACGCCGCATGCAACCCCGGGCGGAGTTCCCCCATGGAATCATGCTCCATGCCCACGGCCCACACTACAGACACTACGGGCCCATCAACGCAAAAGGCCAGCCCATCTCTTGCCCCCCTGGCGCACCGGGCTGGCAACAGCGCAACAAGGGCGCGCATACACGCCTCGCCCTAGCTGCAGCCTGGGCCGATATCTTGCCGCAATTCGAGCGTTTTGTCACCACCCTGCGCGCCCACCCCACCATGGGATCGCTGGGCCAAAAGGTCTGGCTCACCGTCGCGCGGAGCCGAGAGGGACACGCCGATCTCCACTTGCATGGCATCATAGCCGGCACTCAGCACCGCAAGCACACCATCCATGAGGTGGCCCACGTCCTGGCACAGGCGGAACAGGCCCAAGGCACGCCCCTGCTCCACCTCTTCGTCGATGCCAAAGGCCACCACCTGGGCCAGGCCTACGTGCCAGCGCGCACCTTGCAGGCCATCGCGGCACTCTACACCAACCCCAAGGCTGTGTCGGTATGGCGGCACGCCACCACCATCCCGCCCGAGGCCATCGGGGATACGCATCCCCTTCTTTCTCCCGCCCCCTCCGGCCATGACACACGCTGGGCAGTGACCGCACAAGGGCATGGCGGGATCACCGGCTTTGTGGATGCCCCCACCCCCCTGGAGGCGGCGCGC
>Ga0194112_10002876_pt1 | contig 24368 bp, 16 predicted proteins | sample TA2MahC400mmetaG_FD_146191 | JGI IMG/M metagenome (GOLD analysis project Ga0194112, IMG submission 146191) | Freshwater microbial communities from Lake Tanganyika, Tanzania - TA2015016 Mahale Deep Cast 400m | ecosystem: Environmental > Aquatic > Freshwater > Lake | place: Tanzania: Lake... | reverse complement strand
CCAGGAGGTGCCCCGATGAGATTCCGCTTCCCCCCAGGCGCGAGCTGCCTGCTCGCCCTGGTCGGCATCTGCGCCACGGTCGCGGCCGCCGCCGAAGTGCTTCCGGCGCCGATCGATCGCTGCCCCTTCAACGGGCGCTTCCCGATCGAGATCACGCTCCGCGACGCGGGCGAGTGGCCGCAGATCGAGCGCCTCGACCTCGACATCGACCATGTCCGCGGGCTGACGGTGACCGCCTATGTCGACGATCGGCAGCTCGCCGACCTGCTCGGGGCGGGCCTCGACGCCCGGCCCATCGCCAACCAGGCCCGCCGCGCCTGGGCCGCGCAGGCTCGAGAGGAGCTCGAGGGTCGCGAGCCCTACCACACCTACACGACACTGACCGCCGAGCTGCAGCAGATCCACGCCGATCACCCGGCGATCACTCAGCTCGTCTCGCTCGGCCAGTCGGTGCAGGGGCGCGATATCTGGGCGATGAAGATCTCCGACAACGCCGCCCTGGACGAGGCCGAGCCGGAGGTCAAGTACACGGCGACGATCCACGGCGACGAGCCCGTCGGGATGGAGATGTGCGTCTACCTCATCCGCCTCCTGGTGAACGGCTACGGCGTCGATCCCGAGCTGACGGCCATGGTCGACGACCTGGAGATCTGGATCTGCCCGCTGCACAACCCGGATGGGAACGCGAACGGCACGCGCTACAACGCCCAGGGCTACGATCTCAATCGCGCGTTCCCCGACCCGGCCGACGACCCGATCGACGACCCCGCGGGCCGGCCGACCGAAGTGCAGCACATGATGAACTTCCAGTATGGGCGCAACTTCGTCCTCGGGGCCAACCTGCACACGGGCGCCCTGGTCGTCAACTACCCCTGGGACTGCTGCTACGGGCAGTACACGCCGGACGACACGATGATCCGCAACCTGTCGCTCGGCTACTCGGTCCGCAACCCGCCGATGTGGAACAGCCCGACCTTCGCCAACGGCGTCGTCCTCGGCTGGGTCTGGTACGTCGTTCATGGCGGCTTCCAGGACTGGGCCTACCACTGGCGCAACGAGATCCATGTCACGATCGAGCAGTCGAACACGAAGTGGCCCTCGGCCACGCAGCTGCCGGCTCTCTGGGACAACAACCGCGAAGCGATGCTCTGGTACCTGGCCCAGGCGCGGATGGGCGTGGAGGGCTTCGTCACCGACGCGATCGACGGCGCCCCGATCCGGGCGACGATCGACGTGACCCAGATCGGCAAGGCTGTCCGCGGGGAGCCGCTCGAGGGCTTCTACCACCGCATGCTCGAGCCGGGGACCTACGCGCTGGAGTTCGGCGCCTTTGGCTACGATCCGCTGACCGTGCCGGGCGTCGTCGTCGCCGGAGGCGCGACGACGCGCCAGGACGCCCAGTTGGCGCGCTCGACCTGGCACACGGTCGAGGGCCGGGTGACCGACGCCGGCAACGGCGAGCCGCTGGAAGCGGAGATCCGCGCCCGGCGCCGTGACACGGGCGAGCTCGTGCGCGAGACGGCCAGCGGCGCCGACGGGGCGTACGCCTTCGAGGTGCCCGCCTGGGAGTACGATGTCGAAGCCGAGGCCGAAGGCTACGCGCCGGCCACGCAGCGGGCGGTCGTGTCGGGCCACCTGACGCTCGACTTCGCCCTGTCGCCGCCCCGCGGCGACCTGCTCGTCGTCACCGACGGCAACAGCGCCTCGCGCCTGGACGGCGAGCTGGCCGCCCTAGGCTTCCGGGTGACGAGGGAGACGACGGCGACGACGAGCGCCGCCTCATGGCCCGACTACGACGCGTTAGTCTGGAGCGCGGGCGCCAATCACGGCCCGGTCTCCTCGCCCGCCCTGCGCGCCGCGCTGGAGGCCTTCGTCGCCGCCGGCGGCCGGCTGCTGATCGAGGGGGGCGAGATCGGCTACGACGCCGCGCAGTCCCCCGGCTATCCGAGCTTCGCCGCCGGAGTGCTGCACATCGGCGCCTGGCACGCCGACAACGCCGGCGACCTGCACCTGCGCCCGCAGCAGGCCGACCACCCCGTCGCGACCCTGCCGAATCCGCTGCCGGCGACGATCGACATCGTCTACAGCGATTACGGCCACATGGACGCGGTGCTGCCGCTGGCGAGCGCGAGCGCGATCTTCGGCACGACCAGCCATCCCAACGACGCCGGGGTGCTCGTGTTCGACGAGCCGGGGCGCGGCGGGCAGATCGTCTACTTCGCCTTCGACTTCAACGCCCTCAACCCGGCTTCGGTGGCGACGGACCTGCTCGAGAACTCGATCGCCTACCTGCTGCCCTCCACCCAGGCGGCCGCCGGCGCCGCCGCTCCGCGGCTCCTCGCGCTCACGCCGCTCGGCCCCTCTCCGGCGCCCCGGGGAGCGGTCTTCCGGCTCGACCTGCCGGCCCCGGGGGGCGTCTCCGCCTCGGTCCACGACGTGAGCGGGCGGCGCGTGCGCGAGCTGCTCGCCGGGCCGCTGGCCGCGGGCGGTCACGCTCTGGCCTGGGACGGGCGCGACGCCAAGGGGCGTCCGGTCGCGCCAGGGGTCTACTTCCTGCGGGCGACGGCCGGCGAGGCGGCGCTGACGCGGCAGTTCGTGATCCTCACGCCGCTGGGGGAGTAGAAGCGGGCGCGGGCCGGGAACCGGAAGCACCGGGGCAGAAAGAAGCCCGGGAGCCTCGCGGCCCCCGGGCTTTCGCGATTCCGTTCGATCGCCGTCGATCTACTTGAACGCGCCCTTGATCCGACCCCAGGTCGACTCGTCGGCCGGGCTCGGCATCTGGCCTCCGATCCGGATCTGGGCGATGTACCAGCCCGGATAGGTCACGCTGCTGTCGGAACCGACCTCGAACGTGAGCTCGACCGACTGGCCCATGAACTGCGACAGGTCCCAGCAGTCCCACGCCCAGGAGGTGCCGAACGAACCCGTGAAGCCTGGCTCGTTGTCGACGCAGTAGGCGTAGTAGGTGGTGCTGGTGCTGATCGTCGCGTCGTAGCCGCCGACGGGCGTGATCAGGACGCCGTTCGCCTTGACGTTGGAGCCATCGAAGTTGTTCTCGAAGTAGTAGTAGTGGTAGACCTCGAGCAGATGGCAGCAATCGGTCACGGTGAACGCAGGAGCGATCAGAGCGTCGCCCATGTTGTTCGGGTAGTTCGCGTTGAGGACCGTGCCCCAGACCGTACCGGGTGCGCCAGGGACCGTCGAGGTGCCCCAGGCCCAGACGGGGAGGCCGCCGGTCGCATCGCAGGCGCCGGTCGCGAAACCTTGATCGCCCAGCGTGAAGTCCCAGTCGATGCAGACGTACTGCATATCGCAGGGCACGCGCTCGTGCTCGTACGCCGCGTTGTCGACCGGGCTTCCCGCCAGGGCCGTTCCGGTCAGCAGCAGGCAAGCCATCACGGTTGCGAGTAGTCTCATGCCGTCCTCCTCAAACACATTCGATGCGTAGCCGCACAAACCGGTCCGCATGGAACCGGTGCACCGGATCCGCGACGCAACGGACCGATCCGTCCCTGTCCCTAACCCCGCGGGGATTCTACCGCAGCTTCCGCGCCGGAGTCAACCTCGGGGTGACGGATTCGTGGTGACGGACTGCCGGCCCGCGAGCTCCCCGCTCGAGGGGTCGGGGATCGCGGCGGCCCGGCCAGATTCGAGGCTTCGTTTGCCGCCTGCCCGAGCGGATGCTATCGTCGCCTCCGATGGTGGCCGGCTCCGGGTAGGGGCTCCGAGGGGCGGGGGCAGGAGATGAGGCCGAACCGCTTGCGGCTGGCAGGGTTCCTCGCGGCCGCGCTTGCTCCGCTGGGCGTCTACCTGGTCACGCTGGCTAGGCACGTGACCTTCATCGACAGCGGAGAGCTGGCCGCCGTGGCGGCCCGGCTCGGGATCGCCCACCCGCCGGGATATCCGCTGTTCACCATTCTCGGGCATCTTCTTTCCTTGATTCCGGTTGGCCCCGTGTGTCTGCGCGTCGGCCTGCTGAGCGCCCTGGCCTCGGCGCTCGCCTGCGGGCTGATCTTCCTGACCGGCCTAACCCTCCTGCAGCGGCCGATGGGCGCCCCCGAGGCGGCCTCGGGGCTGCGCTCGGCGCTTCCGGCGCTGGCCGGGGCCTGGCTCTTCGGCTTCGCCCGGACGCCCTGGTCCCAGGCGGTCGTCGTCGAGGTCTACGCGCTGCAGGCGCTGTTCACCGCGGGGTTGTGGCTGGCCCTGGCGAGCGCCTGGCGCCGCGGTCCGGGAGCCCTCTCCCTCCTGCCCTGGGCCGCCTTCGCCTGCGGACTTGCGCTCGCCAACCACCTGACCGGGGCCTTCCTGCTTCCGGCACTTCTCTTCTTCACCGTCGCCGCCTGGCGGGACCGGCGCCACGGGGCGGGCGCGGGACCGACGCGGATCGGGCGGGCGATCCTCGCCGGGATCCTGCCCCTGCTTCTCTACGCCTACCTGCCTCTGCGCGCCCGGGGCCGCCCGGAGGTCTTCTGGGACCTGCCGCTGACCTGGGAGCGCTTCTGGGTGCATGTGACGGCGCGGCAGTACCAGGGGGCGCTGGGAAGCCAGGGGCTGCGCTGGGGCGAGGCGGAGCGCTTCTTCGCCGGCCAGCTGCCCGAGGAGGCGACCTGGCTCTTCGTCGCCCTGGCCGCGACGGGGCTGGTCGCGCTGCTCGCGCGCGCCAGGCGGATCGGCGTGGCGCTGCTGATGACCTTCGTGCTCCACGTTCTGTACAACATGGCCTACCCGTTCCACGACATCTCGCTCTTCTACATTCCGGCGCTCGCCGTCTGCGGCATCTGGGCCGCCGCGGGGGCGGGCTGGCTGGTCGAGGCTCTCGGACGGCGGCTGCCCCGAGCGGCCCTGGCCCTCGGAGCGCTGCTGTGCCTGGGCGCCCTCCTGCCGCTCGGTGCGCACTGGCGCGAGAACGACCAGAGCGGCTTCCGGCTGCTGCGCCACTTCATCCACGACGCGCTGCGGACGGTCGAGCCGGGAGCCGTCGTCTTCAGCGGTCTCTGGGACATGTTCAGCGCTCCGGCGCTCTACTCCCAGGAGGTCGAGGGTCTGCGCCCCGATGTGCTCGTGCTCGACATCGGGCAGATCGCCGCTCCCTCCCTGGCGGCGCGGCTCGCCGCGCGCGCGCCCGACCTTCTGGCCGCCTGCCGCCCGCAGGTCGACTCGCTGGCGGCCTTCGCGCGGATGGCCGAGAGGGGCGAGGCCTACGACCGGACCCGGGGGCGGCGCGCGCACGCGCGGCTGCAACAGGCGCTCCTGGACCGGGCGGTGGGCACGAGGCCGACCTACGTCACCAGCGAGATGCACCGCCACCCGGCGGTGAAGAGGTACAGGTTCGTGGCCGAGGGGCTCCTCGTGCGCGTGCCTCCGGACGACGCCTATCGCCCCGTCGCCCGCCCGCTGTTCGAGGGGCCGGGCATCACCCGCGCCCAGGCGCGGGATGAGCGGGAGCGGTTCGTGCAGTTCGAGTACGGGCGGATGCTGATGGAGAGGGCTCGCTACGAGGAGCGGCACGGCTTCGTCGAGGAGGCGGAGGCGCTGGCCCGCATGGCCGAGGAGCTGTGGCGTTGAGGGGGCGGGGCGGGCGTCGGCGCGCCGGGGGGCCGCGACCTCGAGCGGAGGGAAGCATGCGCGTGGTGTTCCTGTGGTTCGGGCTGGTGTCCTGGATCTGCGTCTCGTCCCGGCCGGCAAGCGGCTTCCCCGAACCATCCGGCTCCTGGGAGCCCCGCAGCTACCTCTGCGGCCGCTCCACCGGGCCGCTGATCGTCGACGGGCGGCTCGACGAGCCCGATTGGCAACAGGCGGCCTGGACGGAGGACTTCGTCGACATCGAGGGGGAGCGCAGGCCTGCGCCGCGGCTGCGCACCCGGGCCAAACTGCTCTGGGACGAGGCGCATCTTTACGTGGGCGCCGAACTCGAGGAGCCGGACATCTGGGGGACCTACACGGCCCGCGACGCCGTCATCTACCACGAGCCCGACTTCGAGATCTTCATCGATCCCGACGGGGACACGCACGCCTACTACGAGCTCGAGATCAACGCCCTGAACACCGTCTGGGACCTGCTGCTCCTGCGGCCCTACCGCGACGGCGGTCCGGCGGTGAACGCCTGGGACATAGCCGGGTTGTGCACCGCGGTCCACATCGACGGCACGCTCAACCAGCCGGGCGACGAGGATCGCGCCTGGAGCGTCGAGATCGCCCTGCCCTGGGCGGTTCTGGCCGAGTGCGCCGGGCGCGAGACGCCGCCGCGCGAGGGGGACTGCTGGCGGGTGAACTTCTCCCGGGTGCAGTACCGGACCGAGATCGTCGCGGGCCGCTACCGGAAGCTGCGCGACCCGGGCACGGGGCGCGATCTGCCCGAGGACAACTGGGTCTGGTCGCCCCAGGGGTTGGTGGCCATGCACTACCCGGAGATGTGGGGATTCGTGCGCTTCACCGCCGCGTCCCCGGCGGCGGCGGCCGCCGCCGCACCCTGGGAGATTCCCGAGGTCGAGCGCCGCAAGTGGGCGCTGCGGCAGGTCTACTACGGGCAGATGCGCCACCGCGAAGCGTTCGGTGCCCACGCGGTCGCGCTGGCGGAGCTGGGGCTGACCGAGGCGCCGCTCCCCGGGGTGCCCTGGCCGCCCTCGCTGCAGTCGACCGCCAGCCTCTGGGAGGCGATCCTGACCGGTCCCGCGGGCGAGACGCTGCGCATCACCCAGGACGGGCGGGTCTGGTGAGCCGGTCGAACGGAGGCGGGGCATGCACATGACCGGGATCGACTGGGGCATCCTCGCCCTCTTCGCCGCCCTGATGCTCGCCAGCGCGCTCTTCAGCCGCCGCTTCGTCCGCGGCGTCGCCGACTTTCTGGCCGCCGGGCGCACGGCGGGGCGCTACCTGCTGAGCGTCTCCCAGGGCGCCTCGGCGATCGGCGCGATCACCGTCGTCGGCCTCTTCGAGATGAACTACGTCGCCGGATTCCCGATGACCTGGTGGGGCTTCTCGATGGCTCTGGTCGTGCTGGTCATCACCGTGTCGGGCTGGGTCGTCTACCGCTTCCGCCAGACGAGGGCGCTGACTCTCGCCCAGTTCTTCGAGATGCGCTACAGCCGCGGCTTCCGCATCTTCGCCGGCACGACCTGCTTCCTCTCGGGGCTGGTCAACTTCGGCATCTTCCCCGCCGTGGGGGCGCGCTTCTTCATCTACTACTGCGGGCTCCCGCAGGCGGTGCCGCTCCTGGGCGTGCTCGTGCCCACCTTCCCGCTGGTGATGCTGGCGCTCCTGGGCACCGCCCTCTTCTTCGTCTTCACCGGCGGGCAGGTGGCCGTGATCACCGCCGACTTCCTCCAGGGCGTCTTCATTCAGGCCGTGTTCATCGCCGTGACCCTCTTCGTGCTGGCGCGGGTGGACTGGACGCAGATCGTCACCGCGCTCTCCGGCGCCCCGGCGGACGCCTCGCTGCTCAATCCGTTCCGCACGGCCAAGGTTCCCGACTTCAACCTGGGCTACTTCCTGATCGGCGTGCTCGGCGCCTTCTACGGCACGATGGCCTGGCAGGGGACGCAGGCCTACAACGCCTCCGCGGCCAGCGCGCACGAGGCCAAGATGGCCCAGGTGCTGAACAACTGGCGCATCCTGCCGCAGAGCCTGATGCTCCTCGTCCTGCCCCTGGTCGCCTACACCGTGCTCCACCACCCCGACTTCGCCGGCGCGGCCGAGGCGGTGCGCGGGACGCTGGCGACGGTGCCCAACGAGGCGCTGCACGGACAGCTGCGCACGCCCCTGGTTCTCACCCGGCTGCTGCCGGCGGGCCTGCTCGGGCTCTTCGCCGCCATGATGCTGGCGGCGTCGATCACGACCGAGAACAGCTACATGCACTCCTGGGCGAGCATCCTCGTCCAGGACGTGATCCTGCCCCTGCGCCGCCGCCCCTTCACGCCGCGCCAGCACCTGCGCGCCCTGCGCCTGGCGATCCTCGGCGTGACGCTGTTCATCTTCTGCTTCAGCCTCCTCTTTCAGCAGAGCGAGGCGATCTTCCTCTTCTTCGCCATCACCGGGGCGATCTTCGCCGGCGGCGCCGGGGCGGTGATCATCGGCGGGCTCTACTGGAAGCGGGGCACGACCGCGGCGGCCTGGGCGGCGATGCTGACCGGCTCGGGCGTCGCCGTGGGGGGCATCGTGCTGCAGCAGCTGCTCCCCGGCTTCCCGATCAACGGGCAGATGTTCTGGGGCCTGGCCATGGTCGCGGCGAGCGGGGTCTATGTGCTCGTCTCGCTGCTCGCCCCCAGGCCCGCCGCCGACCTCGAGCGCATGCTGGGCCGCGCCGGCGGGCGCGAGGACGCCCCGGGAAGCGGCGGACCCGGAGGCGCTCTGCAGCGACGCGGACTGCGGCTGCTCGGCATGGGCGCCGAGTTCACCCGCGGGGACCGGGCGATCTACGCCGCCAGCTGCATCTGGACCTTCTCCTGGGTGGCGCTCTTCCTCGCCGGCACGCTCTACAACCTGACCCACACGGTCGGCGACGCCGCCTGGGCGCGCTTCTGGCGCGTCTACATCCACATCCATCTGGTCGTCTCCTGTCTCGTGCTGGTCTGGATGTCGGCAGGGGGCGCCCGCGACCTGCGGCGCATGTTCGGCCGGCTCCGGACGCAGGCGCGCGACGCCGCGGACGACGGAACGGTGCGCCGACCCGCGCCGGGGAGCGATGCATGAGGGTGATGCCGGGGCGGAACGATCGGGGGGGGCTGATCCGCGGCTGCGCGGTGCTGCTGGGGATCGCCTGCGCCGGCGGCGGCGCCCTGGCGACGCCGCCGGGCGAGCGCGTCGAGATCTTCCGGGAGCAGGGCATCCACTTCGCGCCGGGCGACTCGGCGCGATTCGCCTCCGCCGAGGTCCGGCCGAGCGACGGCGGCCGCCTGGTCGCGCGCACGCTTCCGCTTTCGCGCCCGGCGCGGCCGACGCGGATCACGGCCTGGGCGGCCACGAGGCCGGTGCCCAAGGCGCCCGACGAGGTCCACGATCGCTGGGACCGGGCGGGCAACGTGCGGCTGCGGCTCTCCGGGGGAGCGGACATCGAGATCCTCCGCTTCGTCACCGCCTACGGCGGCGCCACGCTCCAGCGCGCCGACGTCTCCCACCTCGCGCCGCTCCTTGAAGGGCCCTGCACGTTCGTCGGCTTCATCGACACCTGGACGAGCCCGGCGTGGACGATGGACTTCGGACTCGAGTACTCCTGGTTCGACACGACCGCGCAATGGGAGCCGGCGCTCGACATGGCCATGGCCGACTGGGTGCTCCCCCTGCTCTACACCGATGGGCTGACGGCCGAGAACCAGCCTCCGGAAGGGCTGGCGGCGGGAGTCGAGATCCCCGCGGGGACGCGGCGGGTGGTGCTCGTCGCCTGCACCTCGGGGCACTGCACCGACGGGCGCGGCGCCGACGAGTTCGTGACCAAGGACCACGTCGTCGCCGTCGACGGCTTCGTCGTCGAGCGGTTCAGGCCCTGGCGCGGGGACTGCCGCCGGTTCCGGGAGCTCAACCCCTATTGCCGGCGCTGGGCCGACGGCTCCTGGTCGAGCGACTACAGCCGCAGCGGCTGGTGCCCGGGCGACCGCGTCGCGCCGCTCGAACTCGATCTCACGGACCACCTGGGTCCGGGCCCTCATCGGCTGAGCCTGCGCGTCGAGGACATCCGCCCGCGGGACGAGGAGGGGCACTTCGGCTACTGGCGTGTCTCGGCCTGCCTCGTAGGCTGGCACTCGCGCTGACGCGGCGCCGGGAGCGGTCGCCCGTGCGCCGCGCTGGAAGTGGGGGAGCATCGTGCTGCGACGCCATCCTCGCAATCCGATCCTGACCCGGGCGCAGATCCCGGCCATCGAGCCCTGGATCGTCGACCCGACCTCCGTCTTCAACCCCGGCGCCGTGCTCCACGCCGGGCGGGTGCGGCTGGTGCTGCGCGTCCAGACGCGCGGGCGCCGGACGCACCTGGTCATGGCCGATTCCGCCGACGGCGTCGACTTCACCGTCGAGCGGAGGATCGTGTCTCTGGAGGGTATCGAGCGGGCCGGCGGGGAGATCTTCCACGTCTACGATCCGCGGATCACGCGCCTCGAGGGGAGCTGCTACCTCGTCGTGGCCATGGACACGGAAGCCGGCTGCCGGATGGGATTGGCCCGCACCCGGGACTTCGTCAGCTTCGAGTTCCTCGGGGTCGACGAGGCGCGGGAGGCGCGCAACGGGGTCCTCTTCCCGGAGCGGATCGGCGGGCGCTACCTGCGGCTCGAGAGACCCAATCGCCTCGATCCTGGCGACGGCCCCCTGTCGGGCGACGAGATCGTCCTGGCCGAGTCCCCGGATCTGCTCTCCTGGCGCGCCGTCGGGGTTGTCGCCCGCGGCCGCCCGCGCTACTGGGACGAGCGCATCGGCTCCGGCCCCCCGCCGATCAAGACGCGCGCCGGCTGGCTGCACATCTACCATGGGGTGGCCACCCACTTCGGCAGCGTCCACATCTACCAGGCGGGCGTGCTGCTCCTCGACCTCGAGGACCCGTCGCGCCTCGTGGCGCGCGGCAGCGAGAACATCCTCGAACCGCGCGAGCCCTACGAGCTCGTCGGGCAGGTACCCAACGTCGTCTTTCCGAGCGGCATCGTCGTCCGCCGGGAGGATGGCGAGGGCTTCGCCCTCCCGGAGAGCGAGGCGCTGATCTACTACGGCGCGGCGGACACCTGCGTCGGTCTGGCCACGACGACGATCGCCGAGCTGCTGGCCGCCTGCCGCCGGTGACGCCGAGCGCCCGAAGATCCGGAGGGGAGATGAGCGCTGCGCCGCGGCAGGTCTTCATCGTCTCGCACACGCACTGGGACCGCGAGTGGTACCGGACCGCCCCCGAGTTCCGCGTGCTGCTGGAAGGGGTCGTCGGCGAGGCGCTGGAGAGGCTGGAGCGGGGAGGGGAGTTCCGCCACTTCCTCCTGGACGGGCAGGCGATCGTGCTCGAGGACCATCTGGCCGTGCACCCCGAGGACGCCCCGCGGTTGCGCCGGCTGACCGCCTCCGGCGCGCTGGCCGTCGGGCCCTGGTACGTGCTCCCCGACGAGTTCCTCGTCTCCGGCGAGGCGCTCGTGCGCAACCTGCTGGTCGGGCACGCCCTGGCGGGCGCGATCGGGCCGGTGCAGAAGGTCGGCTACGCGCCCGACGCGTTCGGGCACGTGGCCCAGATGCCGCAGATCCTGCGCCGCGCGGGCATCGACAGCTTCGTCTACACGCGCGGCGACAGCGACGATCTCGCGGGCCTCGGCCTCGCCTACGACTGGGCCGCCCCCGACGGCAGCGAGGTGCTGGCCATCCATCAGTGGGGCGGCTACTGCAATGCCGGCGGGCTGGGACACGAGGAGATCTGGCACGCCCACACGCGCCGCAAGGTCGATCCGAGCCTGGCGGTGAGGCAGGTCGCCGAGCGACTCGCCCAGATGAGCCGCTTCGGCGCGGAGATCGTGCTGCTCAACAACGGCTGCGACCACTTCCCGCCGCAGCGCGACTTCGAGCGGATCCTGGAGGCGCTGCGGGGGGCCTTTCCGCGGACGCGCTTCGTGCACGGCTCCCTGGCCGACTTCATCGCCGCGCTGCGAGCCTCGGCCCCGGTTTCGGCCCCGGCCCGCGCCCGCCGCGCGGGGGAACTGCGCGGCGGGCGCTATCACCCGATCCTCTCCGGCGTCTGGTCGGCGCGCATGCCGCTCAAGCAGCGCAACGACGAGGCCCAGCAGCGGCTCGCCGGCCTGCTCGAGCCCGTCTGCGCCTACATGCGCTTCGCCCGCGGCCGTCCCTATCCGGCCGGCCTGATCCGCGAGGCCTGGAAGCTGCTCCTGCGCAACCACCCGCACGACTCGATCTGCGGCTGCAGCATCGACGAGGTCCACCGTCAAATGGGCCCGCGCTTCAGCGGGGCGATCGACGCGGCGACGCAGATGCTCCGCCGCGAGCTGGACGCCCTGGCGCCCTCGTTCGCCGAGCGGGCGGAGGATGAGGGCGACATCGCGCTCGCCGTCGTCAATCCCCTGCCCTGGGAGCGCAGCGAGATCGTCGAGCGCCTGATCGTGCTCACGCCCGGGAACCCGGCGACCGAGGAGCTGCGCCTCTACGACGCCCGGGGCGGGCGGGTCGATTACGAGGTCATCGACTGCCGCACCGTCGAGCGCTTCTGGGGCATCGACTACCGCGCCGAGCTCGAGGGAAGGGTCCAGCGCGAGACATTCTCGCTCTACCGCCGCTGCTTCGGCCCGCGCCTGCTGCGCCCCGCCGAGGAGTGGGAGCGGTCCGACCGCTATCTGACGATCCGCTTCCCCGCGGAGAGCGTCCCGGCCCTGGGACACCGCCGCTATCGACTCGCCGCCGCGCCCGCGGGCGAGGCCCCGGCGAGGCGGGCCGCGGAGGCGGGAGTGCGCGTTCGCCGGTCCGGATGCGTCGAGAACGATCTCTGCCGCCTGACGCTCCGGCCCGACGGCACCCTCGACCTGATCGACCTGGAGAGCGGGAACGAGTTCCCCGGACTCAACCTGCTCGAGGACTGCGCCGACATCGGCGACGAGTACGACTTCGGGGCCTGTCCGGGCGACGCCGCGGTGACGGCTGCGGGGCGTCCGGGCCTCGTGCGGGTCGCCGACGCCGGCAGGCTGCGCGCCTCCCTGGAGGCCGAGTTCGCCCTGGAGCTGCCCGCGGCGCTGGCGCCCGACCGCTCGCGGCGCGGCGCCGAGAGGGTCGACTGCCCGGTGCGCGTGCGCGCGACCCTGTCGGCGGGCTCGCCGCTGGTCGAGATCGATCTGCGCTTCGAGAACCGGGCCTGTGATCACCGCCTGCGCGCTCTCTTCCCCGCCGGCGTCGGCGGCGACGAGATCTGGACCGACGGGCACTTCCTCGTCCAGGCCCGCCCGGTGGCCAGGCCGGCGGGCGGGGACTGGGTCCAGCCGCCGGCGGAGACCGATCCGCAGCAGGAGTTCGCCCTGGTCCGGGAACCGGGCCGGGGGCTGGCGCTGCTCGTACGCGGCCTGCCGGAAGTGGCGCCGCTGCTCGGGACGGGCGCCGGGGCCGGGGCGGATCGACCGGCTGTCCCGGGACCGCCCGAGGCCCGGGAAGAGGCCGTGGCCCGCGCCTCCCGCAGCCGGCCGGGGAAGGCGATCGGCGCCGGCGGCCTGGGCCTGGCGGTCACGCTGCTGCGCTGCGTCGGCTGGCTCTCGCGGGACGACTTCGCCGAGCGGCGCCGGATGAACGCCGGGCCGACGCTCCCGACTCCGGAGGCCCAGTGCCTCGGCCCGCAGAGCTTCCGCTACGCGCTGCTGGCCTTCGCCGGCGACTGGCGCGCAGCGGGAGTGAAGGCCTGGTCGGCGCGCTACCGGACGCCGCTGCTGACGAAGCAGGGCGTTCTCGACCCGGACGTGCCGCCGGAGGGAGGGCTGTTGGAGCTGCGCCCGGGGGAAGCGTGCGTCAGCGCGATCAAGCGGCACGAGGAGCGCGACACGCTCGTCGTGCGGCTGTACAACCCGGGCGGCGAGGAGCTCGTCGAGGAGTTGCGGCTCGGCCGTCGGATGCGATCGGCCTGGCGGGTGAACCTCCTGGAGGAGCGGGAGGAGGCGCTGCCCATGGCGGAAGTCGGCGCGCTCGTCCTGCGGCTGGGGCCCCACGAGATCCTGACGCTGGAGATCGAGTTCGCCTGAAGCCCCGGCGGGAATCCCCGAGCGCGGGAGGGAGGGCGCACTCGAGTCCGTCCGCGCCCGCCGGGCACCAGGGAATCGCCGAGCGCGGGCGCGAGCCCGCTTGGCGCGCCCGCGCCCGGCCGGGGGCGCCGTCCGCCATGGCGCCGTCCGGCGGCCCTTGCGGGCGGCCGGTTCCTTGCGGTCCCTGTCGCCGTCTACGCCCGCGCGCCGGTCGAGCGGGGCGTGCCCAGCAGCGTCCAGGCCATTCGCGCGTAGACGCGGGCGACCTCGAGGATGCGGCTGAGGCGCACGCGCTCCTCGGGGCCGTGACTGCAGGCGAGTTCGCCCGGCCCGTAGGCGAGCCCGGGCGTGCCGTGGCGCAGGAAGAAGCGCGTCTCGAGGATCCCGGGGCAGAGCGTGAAGCGGGGCGCCCTGCCGGTCACCGCCTGCACGGTCGCGGCCATCGCCCGCGCCAGCGGCGCGTCGCCGGCGGTCAGCGAGGCGTCGCCGCGCTGCAGCCACTCGATGTCGAGCGCCCAGCCTTGGCGGCGGAAGCGCCGGAAGAGACCCTCCAGCTCCTTCTCCGCCGCCTCGCCCGACTCGGCGGGATGGAAGCGCCGGTCGAGCGAGAAGCGCACCGCGTCGGGGACGACGTTGAAGTTGATGCCGCCGCCGCAGGTGCCGCCGAGGAGGAGCACCGAAGGGGGGCCGGCGATGCCCAGGTCGGGCGCATCGAAACGGCGGCTCTCGATCTCGCGCTTGAGTTCCAGCAGCTGCGCGCCGAGGGCGAGCATCCCCTCGAAGGCGTTGCGGCCCTCGTGCTGGAGGGCGACGTGGGCCATGCGGCCGCGCACGGTGGCGAGCAGCGACAGCGCGCCCCGGTTGCCGTTCCAGATGACCTCGCCGGTCGGCTCGGGCATGAGCATGCCCAGGCTGCGGCCCGGCAGCGCCCCGCTGCGGAACAGCTGCTCCGTGCCCGCGGCTCCGCCCGTCTCCTCGTCGGGGACCACCGAGAGGATCACCCGCCCGCGCAGCCGCCGGGCCAGGGGCCGCAGCGCCGCCAGCGCCAGGAGCAGCGCCACCAGCCCCCCCTTCATGTCGGCCGCCCCGCGGCCGCGCGCCTCGTCGCCGTCGACGGCCAGGCGGAAGAGGTCGGGCGCCTCCGCGGGCACGACGTCGTAGTGGCCGTGGAAGTGCAGCGCGGGCAGGTCGCTCGATCCGCCGTCGGCCGCTCCCTCCGGCCCGAGCTCGGCCAGGACCGCCGGTCTCGGCTGGGCGGGGTCGTGTCCCAGGCGCGCCAGCTCGCGCGCGGGCACGTCGATCAGCCGCGGGGCGAAGCCCAGGTCGCGCAGCCGCTGCGCGAGGAGGAGGGCGAACTCGAGGTAGTGCCGCCCCGGCGGATTGACCGTGGGCACGCGGACGAACTCGTCGAGCAACTCGATCGCGCCCGCTCGGGAGCGGACGATCTCCTGCTCGGCGCGGGCGAAGGCGGCGTCGCCGACCAGGGTCTGGTCGCTGAGCGGAAGCGCCCCGTCGGCCGGCTCTGCAGGCATGCCCCGATCGTCCCTCGCCGTCCGGTCCGGCGGCCTCAGTTGATGGTCAGCCCCCCGTCGATCGTCAGGCACTGCCCGGTGATGTAGTCCGCCGCCGGCGAGGCGAGGAAGCAGACCGCCGCGGCGACATCCTCGGGCGTGCCGGGCCGGGCCAGGGGGATGTTGGCCAGGAAGGCCTGGCGCGCCTTCTCGGGCAGCTCGCGGGTCATCTCGGTCTCGATGAAGCCCGGGGCGATCGCGTTGACCTGGATGTTGCGCGAGGCGAGCTCTTTGGCCGCCGTGCGCGTCAGGGCGATCACGCCCGCCTTGGAAGCGGCGTAGTTGGCCTGGCCGACATTGCCGATCAGCCCGGTGATCGAGGCGACATTGACGATCTTGCCGGCGCGGGCCCTGATCATCGGCCTGGCGGCGGCCTGGCAGCCGAAGAACGTCCCCTTGAGGTTGACATCGAGGACGAGATCCCACTGCTCCTCGCTCATGCGTATGAGCAGCGTGTCGCGGGTGATGCCGGCGTTGTTGACGAAGATGTCGAGCCGGCCGAGGGCTTCCAGGGCCCGGGCGACCAGCGCCTCGACCTCCTCGCGGCGGGCGACATTGCAGGCGACGGCCTGCGCGCGGCGCCCGAGGGCCTCGATCTCGCGCGCCGCGGCCAGGGCGCCCTCCTCGTCGACGTCGGAGACGACGATGTCCGCGCCGCGTCGGGCGAGCGCGATCGCGATCGCCTTGCCGATGCCGCGGGCCGACCCGGTCACCACTGCCGCCCGGCCCTGCAACTCCATCGCCACGCCATGGTCGGCCATCGCTTCCCCCTTCTCCTGCAGCCCGGCGCAGTCCAGTCCCGATCCGGACGGCGCAGGAGCCGCCCCGGCGCCTCCGGGTTGCGCAGCGCGCCCGCGCCCGCAGGCGGACCTTACGGCAGCGGCCGGGACGGCGTCAACGCCGGGGGACAAACCGGGCCGGATGTGCTAAACTGTTCATGGTGCGCGTCTTTCGCCGCGACGCTCCTGCGCCGGGCCCGCGCGCCGACTCCGGCCCGGCACGGCGGGCCGGGCATCGCGTCCTGCACCATCCAGGAAGGAGGCGGATTCATGAGAGGCCTCGACACGCGACTCCCGCGGATCGTCCTGCTTGCCGGCATCGTGCTCCTGATCGCCCAGGGCGCCGCGGCCTGGACCGGCGACGGGCCCAAGATGCAGGTGCGGCTCGAGTGGCCCTCGCCGGCGCAGATGACGGCGCTGCAGTCGCTCCCCGATCTCGACCCGATGAAGGTGCGCCCCGACCGGGAGATCATCCTGGTCAGCGACGCCGAGCAGGTCGCCGAGCTCGAGGCGCTCGGCTTCGTCGTCGAGATCCAGATCGCCGACATGGAGGAGCACTACGCCGCGCAGCGCGAGGGCTACCGCAACTTCGGGCTGCTCTACACCTACAGCGAGATGATCGCCCACCTCGACGCCATCCACGCGCTCTACCCCGAGATCACGACGCCCAAGTTCTCGATCGGCACGAGCATCGAGGGGCGGGAGATCTGGGCGATGAAGGTCTCCGACAACCCGAACATCGACGAGAACGAGCCGGAGGTCGGCTTCGACGGGCTGACGCACGCCCGCGAGCCGATCACCGTGAATGTGCTGATCGAGACGATCTACGAGCTGTGCGAGAACTACGGGACGGACCCCGAGATCACCTTCCTGGTCGACAACCGCGAGATCTTCTTCGTCCCGGTCCTCAATCCCGACGGCTACCTCTACAACGAGCAGACCTACCCGAACGGGGGCGGCATGTGGCGCAAGAACCGCCGCGCGCCGGTGGGCGGCTGCTACGGCGTCGACCTGAATCGCAACTTCCCATATCAGTGGGGTGGCGGCGGCTCGAGCAGCGATCCCTGCAACGACACCTACCGTGGCACGGCGCCGGCGTCCGAGCCGGAGACCCAGGCGCTCATCAACTTCACCGCCGGCCGGCAGTTCGTCACCTACGACACCTATCACAGCGTGGCCGGCATGGTCCTCATCCCCTGGTCCTACACGACCGCGCACACGCCCGACGACGCCCTGTTCCGCCAGATGGCCGGGACCATGGCCGGGATGGCGGGCTACGCGTACGGCCAGCCGCCCGAGTTGCTCTACATCTGCTCCGGAACCTCGACCGACTGGCTCTACGGCGAGCAGATGCTCAAGCCGAAGATCTTCGCCTTCTGCACCGAGGTCGACGGCAGCGGCTTCTGGCCCACCGACGCCGAGGTGCCGGGGCTCGTGGCCGAGAACATCCCGAAGAACCTCTACCTGATCAAGATCGCCGGCGGTTACCCGGCGCTGGCCGCCGCGGAGCTGAGCGGCGGCGACGGCAACGGCCTGCCCGATCCGGGAGAGACACTCGACCTGGTGGCCACGCTGCAGAACCTGAGCCCGATCCGCGGCGCGCAGAACGTCGTCGTGACGCTGTCCACGCTCGACGCCTATGTCCAGCTCCACGACGCGCAGGCGGCGATCGGGCACATCCCCGCCGGCGGCTCGGGCGGCAACGCGGCCGATCCCTTCTCCTTCACCGTCGACCCCGCCTGCCCGCCGGGGCACGAGCTGACGGTCACCGTGCGCGTCACCGCCGACGCCTTCGACGTGCCCTACGCCTTCACCTGGACCGTGGGCCAGCCCCCCTCCTTCCTGGCCGACGACATGGAGTCGGGCCAGGGGGAGTGGACGCACGCGCCGGTCAACGCCGGCTGGGTCGACCAGTGGCACCTGAGCACGGAGCGCAACCACACGCCGGGCGGGACGACGAGCTGGAAGTTCGGCGACACCGGCGCGGGCACCTACGCCCACTACGCCGACGGCGCGCTGGAGACGCCCGCGGTGGACATCGGCGCCGCGGCGCAGCTGCGCTTCTGGCACTGGATGGATGCCGAGGAGAGCAGCTACTACCAGGGCCGCGCCTACGACGGCGGCGTGATCGAGCTGTCGGTCAACGGCGGCGGCTGGACGCAGGTCGCGCCGCTGAACGGCTACACGCACACGATCCGCGCGGGCGGCAATCCGGGGCCCTTCCCCGCCGACACGCCGGTCTTCTCCGGGACCTTCGGCTGGCGCGAGGATCGCGTCGATCTGGCCGGGCCGGCCGCCGTCCGGCTGCGCTTCCGCTTCGGCTCCGACGGCGCCGTCGCCCGCGAGGGCTGGCACATCGACGACGTGCTGATCGTCGACCTGAGCGACACGAACTCGCCGCCCATGGCGCCGCTGCTGGTCGGCCCGCTCGACGGCGAGACGGTCCAGACGGCCTCGCCGGCGCTGATCGTCGCCAACGCCGGCGACCCGGACCCGGGAGACGAGCTGACCTATGCCTTCCGCGTCTACGGCGACGCGCTGCTGACCGAGCTGATCGTCGAGATTGACGGCGTGGTCGAGGGGGCGGGTCAGACCGAGTGGGTGGTCTTCCCCGGCCTCTCCAACGGAACCTACTACTGGCACGCCTATGCCGACGACGGCACCGAGCGGGGGCCCTGCATGGCCCCGGCCCACTTCCGCGTGGAGGCGGGCGGGGCGGCCGCCGGAGAGCCGGGGGTGCTGGCGCTGCGCCTGCTCGGCCCCGCTCCCCAGCCGGCGCGCGGCTCGGCGGCGCTGCGCTTCGAGCTCGGCTCGCCCGGTCGGGTGAGCGGCGGAATCTACGACGCGCAGGGGCGCCTCGTGCGGTCGCTCGAGGGACGCTTCGCGGCGGGGGCGCGGAGCCTCGACTGGGACGGCCGCGACGGCGCCGGGCAGGCCGTCCCCGGCGGCGTCTACCTCTACCGCCTCGAGGCGAACGGCCTTGCGCGCGAGGGGAGGCTGCTGCTGGTCCGTTGATCTGGAGCGACCCGGTCCAGAGATCGCGGAGGCCGCTTTCCTGGGCGGGGGAAGGGCCGTCTCAGCCCGCGCCCAGATATACCCGGCGCACGCGCTCGTCGGCGAGCAGCTCCGCGGCGGGGCCGGATAAGGCGATCCGGCCCGTCTCGAGCACGTAGGCGCGGCGGGCGAGCCGGAGGGCGGCGCGCGCGTTCTGCTCCACCAGCAGCACGGTCACGCCGCGCGCGTGGATCTCGCGAATCGTGTCGAAGATCGTCTTCACGAGGAGCGGCGCCAGACCCAGCGACGGCTCGTCGAGCAGCAGCAGGCGCGGGCGGGCCATCAGGGCGCGGCCGATGCAGAGCATCTGCTGCTCTCCGCCCGAGAGCGTGCCGCCGAGCTGGTCCCGGCGCTCAGCCAGGCGGGGGAAGAGGCGATAGACGCGCTCGCGGTTCTCGGCGATCGCGCCGCGGTCGGATCCCAGCGAGTAGGCGCCCATCCGCAGGTTCTCGGCGACGGTCAGCGTGCCGAAGATCCGCCGCCCCTCGGGGGCGTGGGAGACGCCGGCGGCGACGATGCGGTGCGCCGGCAGGCCGCGCAGCTCCTCGCCGGCGAAGAGGATCCGGCCGGCGCTCGCGGGGGCGATCCCCGAGATCGCCCGCAGCGTCGTCGACTTGCCCGCCCCGTTGGCGCCGATGAGGGCGACGATCTCGCCCTCCTCGACGGCGAGGTCGATCCCCTTCAGCGCCTCGACGTGGCCGTAGGTCGTGACCAGGCCTTGGACCTCGAGCAGCGGACGCTCCGCCGCCGCCTGGCGGGGATCGGGGCTCACCCTCCCTCCTCCTCGGCGCCGAGATAGGCCTCGATCACCGCCGGGTCCCGGCGCACCTCCTGCGGCGTCCCCGCGGCGATCTTGCGCCCATGGTCGAGGACGACGATCCGGTCGCTGACGCGCATCACCAGGCGCATGTCGTGCTCGATCAGGAGCAGCGTGAGGCCCTCGGCGCGCAGGCCGCGGACGAGATCGACCAGATCGTCGGTTTCCCGCTCGTTCAACCCCGCCGCCGGCTCGTCCAGGGCGAGCAGCGCGGGACGGGTCGCCAGCGCCCGCGCCAGCTCGAGGCGGCGCTGGAGGCCGTAGGGCAGATTCGCCGCCAGCTCGTCGCGGCTTGCGCCCAGGCCGACGCGGGCCAGGCACTCCCCGGCGCGCTCGACGATCCATCGCTCCTCGCGCCGCTGGGCGGGCGTGCGCGCCAGCGCCCCCCAGATCCCCGCGCGGGTGCGCGGGTGGAGCCCGCTCATCACGTTCTCCAGCGCGGTCAGGTTCTTGAAGAGGCGGATCGTCTGGAACGTGCGCGCGACGCCGAGAGCCGTGATCCGGTGCGCAGGAAGCGAGGAGCGGCGCCCGGCCAGGCGGGCGACGCCCGCCGGCGGCGGGAAGGCGATCGCTTCGCCCCGCAGCCGGATCTCCCCTTCGGTCGGCGGATGGAAGCCGGTGATTAGGTTGAACAGCGTCGTCTTCCCGGCGCCGTTCGGGCCGATCAGTCCGAGGATCTCTCCCGCACGCACGGTGAAGTCCACCGCGTCGACGGCCAGCAGTCCGCCGAAGCGCTTGGTCACGCCGCGCAGCTCGAGGAGCGCTTCCATGGCACGCTAGCCCGCCGGGGCGCGGGCCTCCTCCTTCTCGCCGCGGATCTCCATCTGCACGCGCCGGCTCGGCCAGATGCCCTCCGGACGGGCGATCATCATCACCACCATGGTGATCCCCAGCCAGGCATCGCGCCAGTCGCGGAGCGGGCGGAAGAGCTCGGGCAGCGTAACCATGCCGCAGGCGCCGACGAAGACGCCGGGGATCGATCCGGTGCCGCCGAGCACGACGATGCAGAAGAGGACCACCGATTCCATGAACTTGGCCAGGTCGGGGGCGACGACGGTCAGCTTTCCGGCGAAGAGCCCGCCGGCGAGCCCCGCCCAGGCCGAGCCGATGACGAAGGCCTGGAGCTTCACCCGCGTCGCGTCGATGCCCATCGCCGCGGCGGCCTCCTCGTCCTCGCGCACGCAGAGCCAGGCGCGCCCCAGGCGCGAGCGCTCGAGCCGGTGCATGGCGGCGATGGTGACGGCGAGGAAGAAGAGCATCAGGTAGTAGTGGGCGATCGGCGCGCGCAGCTCGACGCCGAAGAGCGACGGGCGGTCGATTCCGCTCAGGCCGTTCGCCCCGCCGGTGATGCCGAAGAGGTTGTTGACCAGCGCGAGTCGCACCACCTCGCCGAAGGCGATGGTGACGATGGCCAGGTAGTCTCCCCGCAGGTGGAGGATCGGGCGGGTGATCAGGTACCCCGCCGCGCCGGCGACGGCGACGCTCGCCGGCAGCGCAGCCAGAAGGGGCACGCCGCAGCGCAGGTTGAGGATCGCCGCCGTGTAGGCGCCGATGGCGTAGAAGGCGGCGTGGCCGAGCTGGAAGAGGCCGGCGTAGCCGACGACGACATTGAGGCTCAGGCCGAGGAGGACATAGATCCCGGTGCGCCAGGCGACGGTGCGGTAGTAGTCGGACAGGGGCAGCGGGAGGAGGAGCGCGAGGAGCAGGAGCGCGGCCTGGACGAGCAGCGGGCGCCGCCGCGCGATGCGCAGGATCGCCGCCGCCGACTCAATCATGCTCCCGCCCCATCGTCCCGTTCCCGCCCCATTGTCCCGTTCCCGCCCCATCGTTCCGTTCCCGCCGATCGTCCCGCTCCCGTCGCCGCCGCCCGGCCGGCGGGCTGCGGCCCGCGCGCCCTCGACGCCCGCCGCGGCCCGCGGCGCGTGACGCTCGTCCCCGCCCCGGACGCGAGCCTTCGCGCTCAGACCTTCGCCGCCAGGCGCTCGCCGAGGAGCCCCGTCGGTCGGGCGATGAGGATCCCGATCAGCGCCGCGTAGGCGATGACATCCTTCCACTGCGGCGAGATGTAGCCCGAGGCGAGCGTCTCCACGACGCCGAGCAGCATCCCGCCGAGCATCGCCCCGGGGATGTTGCCGATCCCGCCGAGGATGGCGGCGATGAAGGCCTTCAGTCCGAAGGTCCAGCCCAGGGTGAAGTCGAACGAGCCGTAGTAGAGGGCGACGATCAACCCGGCCACGCCGCCCAGCCCGGGACCGATCAGGAAGACGACGGAGATGATGCGATCGACGTCGATCCCCATCAGCCGCGCGGCGACGGGATCGATCGAGACGGCGCGCATGGCCGTGCCGACCCGCGTGCGCTGGACGAAGAGGGAGAGCGCCGCCATGAGCAGCGCCGCCGCGGCGAGCGCCAGGATCTGCATGGCGCTCACGCGCAGGCCCGGCGCCAGCGTGACGCCGCCGGACAGGGCGATCCCGGAAGGGTAGGTGCGCCAGCTCGCGCCGTAGATGTTGCGGGCGAGGCTCTGCAGCAGGAAGGCGACGCCCAGCGCGGAGAGGATGGGCGCCAGGCGGCCGGCGTGGCGCAGGGGCCGGTAGGCGACCCGCTCGACGAGCAGGCCGGCGAGAGCGACGACGAGCAGTACGGCGATCGCCGCGGGAACGACCATCCAGGCGCTGCCGGCGAGCGCGGTGGCGCCGAGCAGCGTGAAGAGGGTCAGTCCCAGGTAGGCGCCCCACATGAAGAGGTCGCCGTGGGCGAAGTTGATCATCTTCAAGACGCCGTAGACCATCGTGTAGCCGAGGGCGACCAGGGCGTAGAAGGAGCCGATCGTGACGCCGTTGATCAGCTGCTGAACGAACTGCATCGCGCTCCCTCGGCCGGCCGCGGCGCACAGGCGCAGTGCGCCGGCGCTCCGCCGGCGGCCCGGCCGCCTCTGGTGGTCCGACCGCCTCTTGTGGTCCGGCTGCCTTTAGTGGTCCGGCTGCCGCGGGTGGACCTGGAACTGCCCATGCTCGTCGATCACGTAGGCGAGGTGGACGGTGCCGAGCCGGTCGCCCCGCTCGTCGAAGCCCTCGATCGGCCCGGTCAGGCCGTTCAGGTCACGCAGCGCGTCGTGCAGGTAGTCGGCCAGGACGCCGGGATCGGTCGACTGCGTCGTCTCCATCGCGTGGCGGATGACATGGAAGGCTTCGGCGGCCATGATCGTCCATGCGCTGGCCGGGGCCTCGCCATAGCGGGCTGTGTAGTCGGCGATGAACCGGCGCGCCTCGGGGTAGTCGAGGTCCTTGGGCAGAGGCTCGGTGACGACATAGTGGCCCCGGGCGTTGGCCGCGCCGGCGATCTCGATCATCACCGGGTTGTTGCAGGCGTCGCCCGCCACCCAGGGCAGCTCGAGCCCCAGCGCGCGGGCCTGTTTGAGCAGCAGGCCGCACTGCGAGTGGTAGCCGGTGAAGAGCACCGTCTCCAGCCCCGCGGCGCCGATGCGCGTCAGGATGGGGGCGAAGTCCTTGTCGGTCGGATTGATCGCGTCGTAGAAGGCGATCTCGGCGCCCAGTTGCGCCGCGGCCCGGCGTGCCTCCTCGCCGAGGCCCTGGGCATAGGTCGAGTTGTCGTGGAGGATGCCGATGCGCCGCGCCCCGAGCACCTCGACCATGAAACGGGCGGCGAAGAGCCCCTGGCGATCGTCGACGAAGCAGACGCGGAAGAAGCGGGGGAAGCCCTTCTGCGAGAGGCGCACGGCGGTGGAGGAGGGGGTGATGTGCAGGACGCCGGCCTCGTTGTAGATCTGCGAGGCGGGCTCGGTCGCGGTCGAGTTGTAGGCCCCGACCACGGCCACGACGCCGGCGTCGACCAGGCGCTGGGCGACCAGTGCCGACTGCGTGGGATCTCCCGCGTCGTCCTCGACGAGCAGCTTGACCGGCCGCCCGAGGATCCCGCCGGCGGCGTTGGTCTGCTCGACGAGCAGGCCCACGCCCCGGCGGAAGCCCGCCCCCTCGTAGGCGTAGTCGCCCGTCATCGGGCCCTGGAGTCCGATGCGGATCTCCTGCCCCTCGCCGCCGCAGGCGGGGAGCGACGCCAGGGAGGCGAGGAGCGCCGCCGAGAAGAGGATGCAGGCGGCGAGCCGAAGCCGAGTCGGGCGCAGCATATCGTCCTCCCGCTGTCGGGGTCCGCGGCCGGCGCGCGAAGGGCGCAGGGGGACTATACCCGATGCCCGCCGCGCCGCGCACGCGCAGGAGAGGCCCCGCCTCCCGGTAGAGCGACGGGAGCGTGCCCCGCCGGGCCGCGCACGCGCGGGAGAGGCCCTTGGGCCCCGGGGGGATCCTCGTCCTCACCCGGCGGGAGGGAGCCCCCCGAGGGCCTTGCCGCCGAGGTCGGGCCGAGGAGCGGAAGGGCCGCCCTCGGGCGCCAGGCTCCGGCAACGGGGCGGCGCGGCCAGGCGCGCGTGTGGACGCGCCTCGGGGGCTCG
>Ga0194112_10002872_pt1 | contig 24398 bp, 22 predicted proteins | sample TA2MahC400mmetaG_FD_146191 | JGI IMG/M metagenome (GOLD analysis project Ga0194112, IMG submission 146191) | Freshwater microbial communities from Lake Tanganyika, Tanzania - TA2015016 Mahale Deep Cast 400m | ecosystem: Environmental > Aquatic > Freshwater > Lake | place: Tanzania: Lake... | reverse complement strand
TAAGAGCCCGGGCGGCCTCGCGGACGCCGAGGTCCGTGGGCACATATTCTTTGAGCCACAAATAACTTATGTTCATTGGCAGTTCCTTGCGCGGCCGGGCGCGGAGCCGATGCCCGGGCGGGCCTGGCAGGGCTGCGAACCTTACGGGCCGGATTATAGGCCGCCGGGCCGGATGGTTCAAGAAATCGCACGCTTGCGGCTGCTGCGGTGCGGCCTTATCATGGAGCGCGGACATCTTTTTTCCCTTTTGGGAGGAACAAGCATGTTGCGCGGACACGCGGTCTCGGCAGCGGCGGCGGCGGTGGTTGCGGCGGTGGTCGCGGCGGCGTTTGCCGGGGAGGCGGCCAAGCCGACGGTGCTTGACTTCGACGCCGACAAGGCGGGCGAGGCGCCCAGGGGATGGGAGGCGGCCGTCGGCACGTGGAAGGTCGCGGCCGACGACACGGCCCCCTCGCGCCCGAACGTCCTGGCGCAGACGGCCGCCGGGCCGAACCCGCAGTTCAACGTGGCCCTGGCCACCGGGATGAGTTTCAAGGACCTCGAACTCACGGTGAAGTTGAAGGCCGTCGGCGGCGAGAAAGACCAGGGCGGCGGCCCCGTCTGGCGCGCCAAGGACGCCAGGAACTACTACGTCTGCCGCTGGAACCCGCTGGAGAACAACTTCCGCCTCTACAAGGTCCTGGACGGCAAGCGCATGCAACTGGCCACGGCCGACTGCAAGGCCGAGGCCGGCTGGCACGCCATCCGCGTGACGATGAAGGGCGAGACAATCGAGTGCCACCTCGACGGAAAGAAATACCTTGAAGCCAAGGACGACGCCCTGAAGGACGCCGGCAAGGCGGGCCTCTGGACCAAGGCCGACGCCGCCACGAACTTCGACGACCTGGCGGTGGCCGGGAAGTAGGCGGGCGCCGGGCGGGACGCTTCTTTCGGCCCGGGGCTCAGGCTTTCTCCAGTTGCGCGGCGGCGTGGGCCGAGCGTTCCAGGGGCCAGCGTGCGAAGGCCTCGATGGCGTGGTACTCGGGCAGGCCGAGGGCGTCGTAGAGTTTCGCGGTGTCCATGTTGCGTTCCTCGGCCCGCTGCCAGAACTCGCGCGAGTCGTACGGGCCGGGGAACATCGCGCGGTCCTTCTGGCTCTGGTGGCGGAAGATGGCGAACCGCTTCTGCCTGAGTTCGTCGGGCGAGAGGGGCACAGCCATGTCGATGCGTTCGGGGGGCCACTCTTCCCACGCGCCGCGGTAGAGCCAGAAGGCGGGGGCGGGGCCGCCCGCCGCGGCGTACTCCGCAAGCGCCCGCGCGGCGGCCTCCAGGCACAGGCGGTGCGTGCCGTGGGGGTCCGACAAGTCGCCCGCGGCGCAGACGATTTCCGGCCGCACCTCGTCCAGCAGCCGGCGGACGGCCGCGATGTCGGCGGCGGCAAGCGGCCGCTTCTCCACCGTGCCGGTGTCGTAGAAGGGCATCTCCAGGAAGTGGACTTGCGTCTCGGGTATGCGGCAGCAGCGTGCGGCGTCGAGGGCCTCGGCCCTGCGGATGAGGGCCTTGACGGCCTGGACCTCGCGCGTGTCGATGTCGCCCGGCTGCTTCTGCCGCAGGAACTGGTCGATGTGCTGCTCGATTGAAGCGGTCTGTTCGGGCGTAAGGCCGAAGATGCGGTTGAACTGGGCCACGAAGTCGGCGTAGCGGGCAACGTCGTGGTCGAAAACGCTCAGGTACCCGCTGACCATGTAGGCGGTGTGGACGTGGTGGCCCTGCTCGACGAAGCGCATCAGCGTGCCGCCCATGCTGATGACGTCGTCGTCCGGGTGCGGGCTGAGGACGAGCACGCGCTGGGGTTCGCCCTTGCCGCCGGGCCATCCGGTGATGGTGTTCATCAGGTGTCGGAAGACGGCGATGTTGACGTGGTACGCCCCGCCGCGTGCGCGCAGGAGGTCGCCGAGGCCGTTCTCGCCGTAGTCCTCGTCGGTGAGTTTCAGGATGGGCCTGCGGAGTTTGCCGGCCAGCCAGATGACGGCCTGGCGAGTCAGCAGGTCGTCCCACTGGCAGGGTCCGAGGAGCCATGGCGCGGCCATGCGCGTCAGGTGGGCCGCGGCGGCCTCGTCCAGGAAGACCGCGGCGCCCGGGTGCTGCTGGAGGAACGACGCGGCGACGGCGGCGGAGACTTCGCCTTCGACCGCGCGGCGGACGACGGGGGCCTTGTGCTCGCCGAACGCAAGGAGGCACACCTGGCGGGCCTCCATGATGGTGCCGACGCCCATGGTGACGGCCATTTGCGGCACGTTCTCCTCGCCGAAGAAGTCGGCGGCCGCGTCTTTGCGGGTGACCCTGTCGAGGCGTACGCGGCGGGTGCGGCTGTCGCGGCCGGAACCGGGCTCGTTGAAACCGATGTGGCCCGCGCGCCCGATGCCCAGCAGTTGCAGGTCGATGCCGCCGGCGTCGGCGATGGCCCGCTCGTAGGCGCGGCAGTGCTCGTCCAGGCCGGCCTCGGCGACAGAGCCCGAGGGGATGTGCACGTTCTCGGGCCGGACGTTCACGTGTTTGAAAAGATTCTCATGCATCCATGCGTGGTACGACTGGAGCGCCGCCGGCTGGATGGGCCAGTACTCGTCGAGGTTGAAGGCGACGACGCGCGAGAAGTCCAGGCCCTCCTCGCGGTGCAGGCGGGCCAGTTCGCGGTACACGTTCAGGGGCGTGTGCCCGGTGGCGAGGCCCAGGACGGCCGGGCGGCCCTCGGCGCCGCGGCGGCGGATGAGTTCCGCTATCTGCCGCGCGACCACCCGGCAGGCGGCGCGGTCGTCCGGGTAAACCTTCACCGGTATGCGTTCGACGTTCATGCCTGCTCCTTGGCTCGCTTGCGCGTTTCATAGGCTACTCGTTTTGGCGGCCGGGTTCAACGGTTGCGGACAGGGTGGTTGCCGGGGCGGCCGCTCCGCCCTTTACACGGAGCGGTCGGCCGACTAATCTAGGGCCGTCGCGGGCGAGAGCGAGGCAACCATGGTGGACCTTAAGAAGGTGCAGCGGGCCACGCGGCTCCTGCTGGAAGGAATCGGCGAAAACCCGTCGCGGCCGGGCCTGCGCGAGACGCCGCGGCGCGTGGCCCACATGTGGCGCGAACTCGTGGCCGGCATGGACCGCAAGGCCGCCGACATCATGACCGTCCTGCCCGTTGAGGAGTACGACGAGGTCGTCCTGCTGCGCGACATCCCCCTGGTGAGCGTCTGCGAACACCACCTGGTGCCCTTTATCGGCCGCGCGCACGTTGCCTACCTGCCGCACGAGAAGCGAGTGACGGGCCTCTCGAAACTGGCACGCATCGTGGAACTGGAGGCCCGCAAACTCCAGGTGCAGGAGCGCCTGACGGCGGCCATCGCGGGCGACATCATGAAGACCCTCCGGCCGCGCGGCGTGATGGTCGTGGTCGAGGCCGAGCACCTGTGCATGACCATCCGCGGCGTCCACAAGCCGGGAACCGTGACGGTCACGAGCGTGGTTCGCGGCATATTCCGCGAGAAGCCGGCGACGCGGGCCGAGGCGCTGGCGCTGCTGATGGGCGGGCGCGACAGGCGCTAGGGGGGATTCACGGCTGCTTACGGCCTTTTGCGGGGCGGGTCGGCAGGCCCGCCGCGCGAAGCGTCCGGCACGGCCATCGTTTCTCCTGTGGCTTTCCCGCCGGCCGGTTTTCTGACATCGACTTCGGGGACTTGCCGGGGCCGTGGGATTTCGGGTCTGAGATCTCAGGTACCGGATGAGGTGCAACATGATCGACGCGCGCGTGAACCGGCTGGCGAAGGTGCTGGTGCAGTACTCCCGGAAGGTCAAGCGCCGCCAGGTGGTCTTGATCGGCGGTCCGGCTGCGGCGGAGCCGCTCGCGCTGGAACTGGCCCGCGAGGTCCTGCGCGCGGGCGGGCATCCCCTGTATCGCCTGGCGCCCGACGCGGCGGCGGAGGTATTCTTCGCCGAGGCCGACGAGGCGCAACTGCGATTCATGCCGAAGTCAACGCTGGCGGCCGTGCGCGAGGCCGACCATTATATCAACATCCTTGCCGAAACTAACACGCAGGCCCTGTCGGGCGTGGACCCGAAGCGGCAGCGCCTGGCCGAGGCCGCGAGGCGGCCCCTCCAGGACCTCGTCCTGCGCAAGGACCGGTGGACGCTGACGCTCTTTCCGACGGCCGCCTACGCGCAGAACGCCGGCATGGGGCTGGAGGAGTTCGAGGCCTTCGCCTACGGGGCCATGCGCGCCCAGGCCCGCGACCCCGTGGCCGCGTGGCTGAAGGCGCGGGCGCTCCAGGAGCGGGTGCTGGCGCGGCTGCGGGGGGCCGACCGGGTGCGCATCGTGGCGCCCGACACGGACTTGACCTTGAGCGTGCGCGGCCGGAGGTTCCTCGGTTCATATGGGACGCACAACATGCCCGACGGCGAGGTCTTCACCGGCCCCGTCGAGACGAGCGCCGAGGGGCACATCCGGTTCACTTATCCCGCCTGCCACCGCGGGCGCGAGGTCCAGGACGTGCGGCTGGAGTTCGCAGGCGGGCGCGTTGTCCGCGCGGCGGCCGCCAAGAACGAGTCCTTCCTGCGGTCGATGATCGGGATGGACGCGGGAGCGTCGCGCCTGGGCGAACTGGGCATCGGCACGAACTACGGCATCCGGCAATTTATCAAGAATATTCTATTTGATGAGAAGATCGGGGGCAGTGTGCACCTGGCCCTCGGCCGCAGTTACGAGGCCACCGGCGGCCGCAACCGCTCGGCCCTGCACTGGGACATGATCTGCGACCTGAGGCGCGGCGGGCGGCTCGAGGTGGACGGCAGGGTGCTCCAGGCCGACGGCAAGTTCCGGTTATCGTGATGATGGATGAGCAGGAATCCCTGAAGCGCGTGGCTGCTGCGCGCGCCCTCGGTCGGCCGTGCCGCCTCTGTCCGCGCTTGTGCAAGGCGGACCGCCTGGCGGGCGAGCGCGGCTTCTGCGGAATCGGAGAGCGGGCGGTCGTGGCCTCCGCCGGGCCTCACTTCGGAGAGGAGCCGTGCCTGGTTGGCCGCGGCGGCAGCGGCGCCATTTTCCTCGCGGGCTGCAACCTCGGCTGCGTCTTCTGCCAGAACGCCGACATCAGCCGCAGCGCCGCCGGAGCGGAAATGGACGCGGCGGCCCTTGCGCGGCTCATGCTGCGGCTCGAGTCGCGCGGCTGCGAGAACGTCAACTTCGTGACGCCGACGCACGTCATGCCCGCGCTCGCGGAGGCCGTGGTCGAGGCCAGGCGGCGCGGCCTCGGCGTGCCCGTCGTGTGGAACTGCGGCGGGTACGAGTCGCTCGGGGCCCTGCGCCTGCTGGATGGTCTTGTAGAAATCTACATGCCGGATTTCAAGTTCATCCTTGCGGCGAGCGCCGAGCGATACTGCCGGGCGCCCGACTACCCCCAGCGCGCCCGCGAGGCCGTCCGCGAGATGCACCGCCAGGCGGGCGACCTGGTGGTCGAGGGGGGCGTCGCGCGGCGGGGCCTCCTGGTTCGTCACCTGGTGATGCCGGGCGGCGGCGATGAAAGCCGCGAGATCCTGGATTTCCTGGCTTCCGTCTCGCCGCGCACCTGCGTCAACGTGATGGGGCAGTACCGGCCGTGCGCCGACGTTGCGCACGGCGAAGGCTGGCGCCGGTTCGCCGAGATCGCCCGCGCCGTTACGCCGGCGGAAGTGGAGGAAGCGCGCGAGTACGCCCGGAAACTCGGCCTGCGCCTGGCAGACTGAGCAATCGCCGGGTAAATTGGCGGGCTAGGGCCGCCGGTGCGGTGCCCAGGGCGCCGCCGAACCGCCGCTGTAAAGCGGCGGGCATCGCCGCAGGGTGGGCATGTTCGCCGCCGGGCGAAGGAGGTGGAAATGCGCCGGTTGACCTTGACGCTGGTCGGTTTTTCCTGTGCGGCGGCTGCGGCGGCGGCCGTGGCGGTTGCCGCAGCGGGGCCCGCCGCCGCCCCCGCAGGCAAAGCAGGCGTGGCCGCGCCTGCGCAGCGGACAACGGTAGTCTTCTTCGTGTCGCCCGACGGCAACGATGCCTGGTCCGGGGCGCTCGTGGAGCCGAACGCCGCGCGCACCGACGGGCCGCTGGCCACGCCGCATCGGGCCCGCGACGTCATACGCAAACTCCGGGCCGACGGCATCCTCCTGGGTCGCGCGACGGTGCAACTTCGCGGCGGGACGTACTGGATGGCCGAGCCGCTGGTCCTCGGCCCCCAGGACTCGGGCACCGAGGCCGCGCCGATGACGTACGAGGCGTTTCCGGGCGAGCAGCCGGTGCTCTCGGGCGGGCGGCGCATCGCCGGGTGGCGCCGCGGAGAGGGCGGCGAGTGGACCGCCGACCTGCCCGAGGTGCGCGAGGGCAAGTGGGCGTTCCGGCAACTCTTCGTGGGCGGCGAGCGCCGCCCGCGGACGCGCCTGCCCAGGGAAGGCTTCTACCGCGTCGTCGCGCAACCGGGCATGGACTGGAAGAAGGCCCCCTACAACACGCCCGGCGACTGCTTCGAGTACCGGCCCGGCGACGTCAAGGCGGGCTGGGCGGCGGGGGGCGACGTCGAGGTCGTCCTGCTGCATTTCTGGGTCGATTCACATCTTCCCGTCCGCCAGGTGGACGAATCGAAGCATATTGTAACGTTCGACCGCCGGGCCCGCCGCAGGTTCACCGACGATTACACCGGCCAGGGTGCACGCTACTACGTGGAGAACGTGCCGGAGGCGCTCGCGCCGGGCGAGTGGCGGCTGGACCGGGGGGCGGGCCTGCTCCGCTACCTCCCGCGGCCCGGCGAGGACCCGGCGAAGGTCGAAGCGGTCGCGCCGCGCCTCTCGCACCTGGTGCGATTCGAGGGCGACCCGGCGGGGGGGCGGTTCGTCGAGCACGTGCGCCTCCGCGGCCTCGTGCTGCGGCACACGGAGTGGGACCTGCCGCGGGGCTCGGCCGGCGACCTCCAGGCCGCCGTGGACGTGCCGGGGGCCGTCCAGGCCGCGGGCCTGCGCCACGCGAGCATCGAGCGCTGCGCCATCGAGCACGTCGGCACGTACGGAATCGACCTGGCCGACGGATGCCAGGACGTGCGCATCGTCGGCAACGAACTGGCCGACCTGGGCGGCGGGGGCGTCAAGATAAACGGCGGCGGGCCGGGGTCGCCCGAAGCGCGCCGCACTCGCGGCAACGCGGTCCAGGACAACCACGTCCGCGACGGTGGCCGCATCTGGCACTCCGCCGTCGGCGTCCTGGTGCGCCACGCCGCCGAGAACGCCGTCGCACACAACCACATCCACCACCTCTACTACACCGGCGTGTCGGTCGGCTGGACGTGGGGCTACAAGGAGACGGTGAGCCACGGCAATATCATAGAATATAATCATATCCACGACATCGGGCAGGGCCTGCTTTCCGACATGGGCGGCATCTACACGCTGGGCGATTCGCCGGGCACGGTCCTGCGCCATAACCTCATCCACGACATCCTCTCGCACGGCTACGGCGGGTGGGGCATCTACACCGACGAGGGCTCCACCGGCATCCTCATCGAGAACAACGTCGTCTTCCGCACGAAGACCGGGGGGTTCCACCAGCACTACGGCAAGGAGAACGTGCTGCGGAACAACGTCTTCGCCTTCGCCAAGGTCGGGCAACTCCAGCGGACGCGCCTGGAGCCGCACACTTCCTTCGAGTTCACGCGCAACATCGTGTACTGGACCGAGGGGCCCCTGCTGCACGGCAACTGGAAAGACAACAACTTCAAGTTCGACCGGAACGTTTACTGGAACGCGGCGGGCGGGCGGGTCGATTTCGCCGGCAAGACGCTGGCCGAGTGGCAGGCGGCCGGCCAGGACGCCCGATCGCTCGTCGCCGACCCGCTCTTCGCGGACCCTGCCAAGGGCGACTTCCGCCTGCGCCCGGGGTCGCCCGCGCTTGAGGCGGGCTTCGAGCCGATTGACCTGGGCGGCGTGGGCGTGCGCACCAGGCGATAGCGCTGCGCGAAGCCGTTGTTTAGCCGTCGCCGGTACGGCGACGGCCGCGGCGCAACACGTTTGGGCGTCGCCGGTACGGCGACGGCCGTTCTGCCCGGCGGCGGCGCGCGGCCGTGCCGGCCGCGGCTAAACGATGGCTTCGCCGAACCATTTCTCGACCGTCGCGCGGAAGGCGGCGGCGGTCCGGGCGGCCTGGAAGTCGGCCCGCGCGGCGGCTGCGTTCGGCATGCCGCGCGCGTAGTAGCGGCCGAGGAGCCGCATCGACCTCGCGGCGGCGGACTGCCCGTACTGCCGCGCGAGGCCGTCGAAGTGCGCAAGGATGGTCTCTCGCCGCTCCCGGCGGGCGACCGGCTCGTACGTGCCCGTCTCGGCCAGGGCGACGGCCTGGCGGAAAATCCATGGCGCCCCCAGTGCGCCGCGGGCGATGCTCGCCCCCGCGCAGCCTGTTTGCCGAAGCATGTCGATGACTGCATCAGGAGAGCGCAGGTCGCCCGAGCCGAAGACGGGCAGGGGGGCCAGCGCCTCGGCCCACCGCGCGACGGCCGGCCAGTCGGCCCGGCCGCCGTATCCCTGGCCCACGGTGCGGGCGTGCAGCGTGACGGCCGCGACGCCGATGGCGGCGGCCCCGCGCGCGAGGCCCAGCGCTGCCGCGCGGCCGGCCTCCGACGCCGCGAAGCCCAGGCGCATCTTGAGCGTCACGGGCAGGGGCGAGGCGCGGACGGCCGCCTCGGCGATGCGCAGGGCCGCGCCGGGCGCCGCGAGCATGGCCCCGCCGCGCCCGCTCGCGACCGCGCGCCGGCTGGGGCACGCGAAGTTCAGGTCCACCAGGTCCGCCCGGCCGCCCGCCGCGAGCATGGCGACGGCGTCGGCGGCGGATGCGGCGTCTCGCGGCAGAAGTTGGACGCCCAGGGGGCGGTCCTCGGGCGACGTGGCCAGGATATTCGCGGCCTTGCGCGACAGGGCCTCCGTCCGCGCGGCCGCCGTGTTCCCGCGGGCCTCATCGCCCCGCGGCGCCAGCAGTTCCTCCGGAGTGACCATCTCTGTGTACGCCAGCGCCGCCCCCTGGCGCCGGCACAGCAGCCGCAGCGCCAGGTGGGTGTGCTCGTGCATCGGGGCCAGGGCGAGGTTCCGCTCCAGCCTGATGCTGCCGATCTCGACGGGATGCACAAGGCTTTGTGCTTCGGCCATGACCGCAGTTTACACGCGGCAGCCGTCCGCTGCTAGTTGACGGAAGAGGGGCGAAGGCACGGAGGGCTAGAAGGAGGGAGGGACAAATGGACGAGGGCCAAGCGGCAAGTGGCAAGTGACAAATGGCAAGTGACAAGTGACAGGTCACAAGTGACATCCGTTCCGGTTTGCCTACAGAAACCCGCGGCGGCCATCCGATAAAAACAGTTGCCGGCGTCGGCGCCGGGACGGGTATCCGGCGCAGAAGGAGGACGGGAATGCTTCGGACCGAGCAGCGGGGCAGCCCCCGCATCACCACGCGGATCACGGTCGAGGCCATCGGGCCGACGCTCAACATCTCGGCGGGGGGGATGTGCGTCCTGATGGCCGACCCGCTGCGCGAGGGCACCAAGCCCAACCTGGCGTTCACGCTGCCCGATGACCCGCAGCCCATCGCCTGCCGCGGGCGCATCGTCTGGTGCCGGCCGTCGAAGATCGACCCGGAACTGTTCGAGGTGGGCCTCTCGTTCGCGGAGATATCGGACGAAGACCGTGCCCGCATCGTGACGTTCGTCGAAGCACACCTGAGCCCGCAGCCTTAAGCCGCCAGGCAGCGGCCGTCCCGCCGAAGCGCCCCTCTGCGCCGCGGCCGCGGCGTCCCCTTGAGCCGGGCGCCCGCCGGCGCCGAGCACCCCGCGAACGGAACAGTCCAGGCATTTGCATTTGACCGGTTTTTGGGGTAGAATGCCGGTCGGCGGGGTCCAGAAGGCATCGAAGCATGCCGCTTACCGCGAGTTGTCCTGGCTGCGGCAAGACGATTGCGGCGCCGGACTCTGCGGCCGGCCGGAAGGCCCGGTGTCCGCAGTGCGGGCAGGTGGTGGACCTTCCGGGCGGCGGGCCGGCGCTGACCGAGTTGGCTGCCGCCGTCGGGCGCGCGGGCGCGGCCCAGGCGGGCGCCGCGGGCGCCACGGCGCAGGCCCAGGGCCCGGCGCCCGCCGCGGCCGTGGCCGCCCCCGCGGCGCGGACTCCCACGCCTTCCGCCGCTTCGCTCTCCTCCACGCGCACTTCGGTGACGACCCAGTCGCGGCTGCTTGTGCGCGGCAGCCCTTACCGGACGATGCGGCTGCTGGCGGCGGTGTCGTTCGGCGGGGGCGTGGCGCTGGCGGCCCTCGCGCTGGCGGCCGGGCTGGTGGCGCTCATCCTTATATCAATATCAGGGCATCCGTTGTCCGGCGCGGGCGTGTTCGTCGGGGCGCTCGCGGCGGCGGCCGGCGTCTTCCTGGCGGGCAAGATCCTGAGCGAGGCCCTGCACCTGGGGGCCGACGTGGGCGACCGCATGCGCCAGATGACCCACATGATGGAAGACTGGGTGGGCCGCGGACGCGAGAACGGGCTGTAGGAGTTCGAAGTTCAAAGCGACGCAGTTACGCAGGCCGGGGCAACGCTTCGCTCTGCCCCCGCCTGCACGGACCTGGAACCTTGATTGAACTTATTTGACCGCCACGGCCCCGAACAGGGCCGCGCCGTCCTTCAGTTCCCACCCCCCCGAGAGGAAGAACTTGCCCTTGCGGATGGTCATCTGCACGCGTTTCAGGGGCCTGGCCTGGGGCTTGCCCTGGGCGTCTTTCTCGACGCGCATCCACACCAGGACGATCTGCGTGCTTTCTGGCGATGCCTTCTCCACCTCGACGTGCAGGGCGTAATCCTCGACCAGCGACACGTCCATCCCTCCGCCGACGCGCACCTGGCGCGTGTCGCTCACGATCAGGCGGAAACTGTTGAACTTGGTCATCCGCAGTTCGTCGGCCACCGACTGAAGGGCGGGGTCGGTCTGCGGCTTGGATTCCTTCGTGGCGCGGATGCCCAGGACGGCCACGGAGACCGCCTCCGCTGCGGCCGGCGGCTTCGGGCCCGGCGGCGGGGCCGGCGGCGGCGGCGCCGCCGCCTCGACGGCGGCCGCAAGCATCACCACGACCAGCGCCCCAGCGGCCAGCACCCACGTCCGATGCGCGTGCTTCATGCCCTGTCCCCTATCCGTCGCCGCGGCTCGGCACCACCAGGACGGCGGCCACTTCGTTGGCGTCGCCTGCGGCCACGACGAGATTATAGCCCGGGTCGGTCATTTCCACCTCCAAAATGCTGACGTCCTGCGGCCCGGCCAGGGCGATGGGACCGACCGTCGCCATGGCCGGCGGCGCGGCGGGACCCGCGGGCGGCGGGGTCACAGAGAGAATGCCCAGCGCGATGATGATGCTCGCGGCCACGGCCCCCACCACGTGGGCCACCCAGCCGAACGCTTCCCGCCCCCGCGCCGCATGCACGCGCAGCACTGTGACCGACGGCGGCCGCACGGTCGTGCTCGGTGCTCGCGGCAGGGACCGCGGCGGTTCGGGGCCGCGCGCAAAGGGCGTGGCCATTTCTTCCGGCCGCAGCGACGGCGTTGAGACGGGCGTCGGCTCAAGAGTCTCGATGCGCGGCCGGGTCTTAAGGACCGTCCGCTCGCCGCGGCCTTCCAGTTCGGCGCGCAGGCGCTTGCCGACTTGCTCCCAGCGGTGCTCCGGCACGGGCGGCGGCTGGAACGAGTCGAGCACGTGCTGCACGCGCTGCTGGTCGCGGACGGTCTGGCGGCAGCGGCCGCACTGCTCGATGTGGGCGGCCACGGCCTCGGCCTCCAGCGGGCTGAGCGCCTTGTCGGCAAATGCGCCGAGCAGCGGGCGGACGTCATCGCACGTGGCCATAAATCACCCGATCTCCGACGCCAGCAATTCCCGCAGGCGCTGGCGCGCGTTGAAGATGCGGCTCATGACGGTGCCGATCGAGATGCCCAGCACGTCGGCGACCTCCTTGTACGACAGGCCCTCGATGGCGAAGAGCACCAGGGCCGCGCGGTTCTTCTCCGATACGTTCGCGAGGGCCTTGTCGATGGCCGCACGCAGGTCCCGGTCGGCCGCGCCCTCCTCCACGGCCCGCTGGGCGGCGGGGTCGGCCGGCTCGAGGGCCGCCTCAGCGTCGAGGCTGTCGGCCGTCCGCAGCGCCCGCCAACGGCGGTAGTCCAGGGCCGCGTGCGTCACGATCCGGTACAGCCACGTCCGGAACGACGACTGCCCGCGGAACGCCTGGATTCCGCGAAGGACGTGAATAAAGGATTCCTGGACAACGTCCAGGGCGTCGTCGCGGCTGCCGAGGAGGCGGTAAGCGATGCCGTAGGCGGCCTCGCGATGGTGGCGGAAGAGTTCATCGAGGGCCTTGGCGTCGCCTTTCTTGAGGCGTTCGACGAGTTCGGCGTCGCGCCTGGCCTCGCGCTGGGCGGCCTCGTCTGCCGCATCGCCTTGTCTACGGCCTCCGACCATTAGACGGCCCCGCTCCCGACCCTATTCAACCCATGTGTAGGGCGATTGTAGCGGCTGTCGGTGGCGGACGGAAGCCTTTTGTCTCACACGCGGGCCTGCGGCGGTTGCGCGCAGAATCGCGGGTGTTTGAGATTGTCAACCGGCCCGGCGGGCGGTTATCTTATCTTGCGGCTCTCGCCACGTGCCGGCGAGTACCCGCAGCCACGAGTAGGCCGGGATGGGAGTCACGGCTTCGGTGGATGCTGGGGCGTTGCCCCCGCCTACGTGCGCCGGCAGGCCGGCGAAGGAGCAGAGAATGACGCGCTACCGCGGTTTGGCATCGCCGCCGAGGCCCGACTGGGAAGGTCTCCTCGCCAACATCCGCCGCCTGGGCACCCCGCGGCGCGTGTATCACCTGGAACTTTTCCACGACGCCGAAATGGCCGAGGCAATCGCCGCGCGCTTCGGCCTGATGGAGGGCCTGCCGCGAGACGACCCGCACTACGAGCACAAGCGGCTCATTGCGCTGAACCGGTTCTGCGGCTTCGACTACGTGCCCGTGCGGCTGACGGGGACGGACCTGGCGATATTCAGGGAGACCGTCCAGGACACGGCGGCCCTGGCGAGGGCCGGCGGGCGCGCGTTCCAGGACGAGCATCGCGGCCCAGTCATGACGTGGGAAGACTTCGAGAAACTCGAGTGGCCCGACCCTGGCGCGCCCGGGGCCGCGGCGGACCTGGAGTGGTTCCAGGAGAACCTGCCCGACGACATGTGCATCCTTGCGCGCGGCACGGGCCACTTTTGCGAGTACCTGGCGTGGCTGATGGGCTACGAGACGCTGTGCTTCGCGCTGTACGACCAGCGCGACCTGGTGGGGGCCATCGCGGGGCGGCTGCGCGAGTTCTATCGGGGCGTGATGCGGCGGATGCTTGAGTTTCCGCGCGTCAAGGCCGTCTTCGCTAGCGACGACATGGGGTTCCGGACGGGCCTGCTGTTTTCCCCCGCCGACATGCGCGAGTTCGTCCTGGCGGGCCACCGCGAGCAGGCGGCCATGGCCCACGCGGCCGGGCGTCCGTACCTCCTGCACTCGTGCGGCAACCTGCGCGACATCATGGGCGACCTGGTGGACGACGTGCGCATCGACGCCAAGCACAGTTTCGAGGACACCATCGAGGACGTGCGCGAGGCGAAAAAGACGTATGGCCGGAAGATGGCCCTTCTGGGCGGCATCGACGTCGATTTCCTCTGCCGCGCGGACGAAGCCGCCATCCGCCGCCGCGTCCGCCAGACGCTCGACGCCTGCATGCCCGGCGGCGGGTACTGCCTGGGCACGGGCAACTCGGTGGCCAACTATATCCCCCTCGACAATTACCTGGCGATGGTGGACGAGGGGCGGCTGTATGCGTAGCGCGGGAAAGGCGGGGCGTCGCCCCGGCCTGCGCGGCTGAACGTGCAGGGCGCTGCGCCGTTGACGTTGTTTAGCCGTCGCCGGTACGGCGATGCGCACGGCGGCCGGCGTCCAAACACGACCGCGGCCGTACCGGCCGCGGCTTAACAGCGCTACGGCTTCCAGGGGATCGCGCTGGGTGTGGGCCTTTTCGGCTGCGGTCCGATGCGCGGCACGATGACGCGCGGGCCCGTCCCCGGCGCGGGCGCAAGGCCGGGAACGGGCACCCCAGGCGGCGCGACCGTGGCGGGGGGCAGGTCGCCGGGCGCCAGGACGATGTCGGGCACGGGGTACGCCTTCTGGCCTGGAGCGGGCGGCGGCAGGTCCACCATCACGGGCAGGTAGCCGCGCTTCGACGCCTCCAGCCGGATGCCCATCGCCGTGCGCAGCACGTCGAACCCTTCGGAGAGTTCCACGCTGTACGTGCCCGTGGCGCTGGTGTAGCCGTGAGCGGCCAGGGTGCGCGGCCCGAGGTCGGTCGGTATGGCCGCGCGCAGGAGGAGCCGCACGCCGCCGAGGCCCTGCTTTGTCGGCGCGTCAATGACGCGGCCGGTAACGCGGTACAGGTCAGGCTTGGGGGGAGTGCGCGTGAACACGGGGCCGCAGCCGGCGGCCAGGACCGCGGCAATGACGAATGAAGAAACTCGAATGACGATTGAATGATGAAACGGCAATGACGAATTACGAAATAACGGCGTCGGGGGCCCGGCCCTGGCGCTCGCCGTTTGGGCGCTTGTCATTCGAACTTCATTCGTCATTCGTGTTTCGTGCTTCGTCATTCCGCCGCAGGCGCGAGTATTCCTCCGGCGTCACGGCAAACTTCCGTTCTACGCGGCGGCGGTGCACCGGCCCGGCGTTGTAGGTGCAGAAGGGGTAGAGGCGGCCGTCGGGGTCGGCGTAGTGGATGACGCAGCGGCGCGTGCGGTCGGTCTCGTAATTGTAGCAGTCCATGAAGTGCATGCCCGCGACGAGCAGGCTGCGGAAGGTCTTTCGCCCGGCCCGTCCGCGGCCGACGCTCTTATCGACCATGCCGTTGAGGGTGTGCAGCCAGCCCTCGAACGTCATGCCGGCCGGGGCGCGGTCGCCCCGCCAGTGCCGCCTGAGGGCCAGGAACGCTTCGGCCTTCCGGAACCACTTGGCGCGGCCGGCCTCGGCCTTCTGCGCCAGGCGCCACATGTCGTCGAGGAGGCCCTTGAGGTCGAAGAACTGCGGAATGGGCGCCGGCCGCCCGTCGCGCCCCACAAAGAGGTACGTCCCCAGCGAGCAGTGCGGGTGGCACGACATGACGATGTTCGGTTTGCCGCGGATGGCCGCCACCAGCCGCGAGAACGGCTGCACGCACGCCAGCGGGAACCAGTCCTCGTACGGGTCCGTGAGCCCCGTCTGCCGCGACACGTCGTGCGCCAAGTCGGTCAGCGTGTATCGCTGCCGCAGGCGGTCTGCGGTCGAGATGCGCCCCGTGAACGCGACCGGCTGGAACGAGATGCCCGCGATGGTGCCGATGCGCTGTAGTGCGAACCGCACGATGTCGCCTACCTCGTGGTCGTTCATGCCCCGGATGATGGTGGGCACGAGGACGATCTTCATGTCGGTTGCCGAGACGGCCTCGACGGCCTTCATTTTTTCGGCCATGAGCGGGCGGCCGCGCGTCCTGGCGTAAGTGTCGTCCGTCACGCCGTCGAACTGAAGATACACGTCGTGCAGGCCCGCGTCCTCGCACCGGCGGGCGAAGTCCGGCTCGCGCGCCAGTCGCAGGCCGTTCGTGGCGACCTGCGTGTGCGAGAAGCCCAGGTCGCGGGCCGCGCGGACGACGTCGAGGAACCGCGGGTGCAGCGTCGGTTCGCCGCCCGAGAACTGGATGGCCCGCGCGGGCGACGGCCGCGTCGACCGGTAGCAGCGCAGCATGCCCAGGACCTGCTCGTACGTGGGCTCGTACACGTAGCCGGAGGCGTCGGCGTTGGCGAAGCAGATGGGGCAGTGCAGGTTGCAGCGGTTCGTCAGGTCGATGTTCCCGAGGGCGGTGTTCGAGGCGTGGTCGCCGCACAGGCCGCACTGCTGGGGGCAGCGCGACGTGGCCGGCGTGTTCGGGTTCTCCAGGCCGTCGCCGTCGCCGTAGTGGAACTCTTCGGCCTTCAGGTACAGCCTTGCATCGCCCCAGTAGACGTCTTCAAAGCGGCCGTGGTCGGGGCAGGTCTTCTCCATCAGGACTCGGCCGGCGTCTTCGTACAGGCGGGCCGGGATGAGCCGCGCACACTCCGGGCACATCGACTCGACCGTCTTCGGAAGGCCGCGCGCGAGCGGCGGGACAGGCCGTCCGGCAAACGTGCACTTGGCAGCAGCGGCTTCAGAAACTCCCGCGAGCACAGGGTTCATCCACATCCCTTCGTCAACGGCCGCGCCGGCAGGCTGCGCCAACGGCGCGCACCCTGCGGAATCGTCGTTTGATGTCCCGACGGCGATTATAGGGTGGCTGTGCCTGTGTCCGCAAGACTGTTTAGCGAGCCGCGCGGCCGTATCCGAGCCGCGACCGTAGGGGAGCGGAGCCGTCGCGGGGGCCAACGGCACCGCTCCCTCACGGTCGCGGCTCTGACTTCGCGGCTTGTAATCAGCCGCAGCGGCCGCTCAACCCAGCGCCGCGGCGGCCTTCAGCACCAGGTCGAACAGGATGTGCACGCCCGCTGCCACCCCGAAGCCGCGGTACAGGAAGATGAAACCCAGGTACACGCCCGCGGCCGCGCGGAAGAGGAACGGCGCCCAGGCGAAGAGCCGCGGGTCGTCCACGACGTGCGCCCCGGAAAACAGGCCGGCCGCGATCAGCACGACCGCCAGGCGCGCTCCGAACGAGTCGTCCTTAAGCGCGTGGCTGAGGAGGAACACCGCCCCGCCGACCACCAGGAGCCGGAACAGGAGTTCCTCGTACAGCCCCGCGCCGATGCTGGTCATGACGACCTCCAGCCACGTTTCGGCGGCCGGCTGCGCGGCGGCAATCTGGAGCGGCGCGGCGTGCCTGAAGGCATGGACGATGCGCTCCATCGCCAGCAGGGGCACGGCCAGGACGACCGTCTCGGCCGCCATCACCGCCAGCAGCCCCGGTCGCACATGCCACGGGTCATGCCGCACCACGTGCCAGCCCACCAGCACGATCACCGCCAGCCACGTGGGGGCCAGCGTGCCTGTGACGCCCAGGAGTTCCAGCCCCCGGCGTAGGACGACGTCGGCCCGCGCTGCCAGGTCGGGCCGCACCCAGATCAGGCCCACTACGTAGAAACCAAGCACCGGCGCGAGAAACAGGAGGCTCGCGAGCGGCCGGGCGGCCGCGGCGTCGGTCAGGAAACCCCCGGCGCGCCCCGGCCGCGCGGAAGCGTCCGAAGATCTCCGCGTTCGCCTGGCCCGGGGCATGCGGGGGAATGTAGCAGCCCGCGCAAAAAAAGCAATTGCGGATTGCGAATTGCGGATTGCGGATTACATTATTCGTCTGTTGCGGGCCTTGTTCTCTGCCGCAGCCGTGGACGAAGGCGCAGCAGCGGCACGGCCAGGCGAGTCGAAGCGGGCATGCGAACCGGCGAGAAAATCCGCGCGTTCTACGACGCCATGCTGGCCGCCTGGGGGCCGCAGGGCTGGTGGCCGGCAGAGACGCCCTTCGAGGTGGTCGTCGGGGCCATCCTGACGCAGAACACCAACTGGAAGAACGTCGAGCGGGCCATCGCGAACCTGAAGGGCGAGGGGCTTCTTTCGGCCGAGGCGCTCGCGCGTGCGGCGCCCGAGCGGCTGGCCGAGGTCATCCGTCCTGCGGGCTACTACCGCGTCAAGGCGCGGCGGCTGCGGAACTTCATCGACATGCTGATGCGCGACTTCGGCGGCAGCCTGGACGCCCTCTTCGCCCTGCCGGCGGCGGCGCTGCGCGAGCGGGTGCTGGAGGTCTCGGGCATCGGCCCGGAGACGGCCGACTCCATCGTTCTCTACGCGGCCGCCAGGCCCGTCTTCGTGGTCGACGCGTACACGGCCCGCATCCTTTACCGCCACGGCCTCGTCGATGCCGACGCCACGTATGAAGATATTCAGTCACTCATGCAGGACAACCTGCCCGACGACCCGGCGATGTTCCAGGAGTACCACGCCCTGCTGGTGGAGGCGGGCAAGCGGCACTGCCGGAAGGCCGCCCCCCTGTGCTCCGGGTGCCCGCTGGAGCGGTTCCTTGAGCGGGGGCAGCCGGCGGCGGAGTGACGGAGGCCGCTGTCAGCCGCGAGCCGAAGGCGAGCGCGCGACGGATGGGTGTTGCCCCCGCAGGGAGGAGAACCGGCCGGTCACGGAGAGAGGGTATGAGCCGGTCGGCTCTCCTCAGGGCCGGCGCCCGCCGGACGGAGCGTCCGACCCGCGGGGCGGGCCGGATGCGCCTGCGCGGAGGGAGGTCGTCTCCGCGCACCGCTCGGCCAGTCGGGCGGCGGCCGCCAGTTCCAGCCGACTCTTCGGGTCGTCGGCCAGCAGGGGGCTGCCGGGCTCGTGCAGTTCGCGCCGGATGGCCAGGCGCGTCTGCGGGTCGATGTCGTGCCAAGACGTGGCGCCGTCGCGGCCGAGGCGCTTCGTGCGGTACAGTGCCTGGTCGGCCAGGTACATGAGCATCTCGGGCGAGGCGGCCTCGGCGTCTTCCGGGTAGGTGGCCATGCCGAGGCTCAGCGTGATGGGCGCGCGGCGGCCGGCGGCGCGGAACTCGTGCTTGCGGCAGGCGGCCAGGATGCGCCGGGCCAGGGCCTGGACTTCCTTGCGCCCCGTGCGCGGGCAGACGAGGGCGAACTCGTCGCCCGCGTAGCGGGCCACCAGGTCCGATTCGCGCGCGCAGCGTTTCAGGATGACCGCCGCCTCCTTCAGCACGCAGTCGCCGAAGGGGTGCCCGTAGTCGTCGTTGATTCGCTTAAAGAAGTCGATATCCACAATAATCATTGATAGGTCGTGGCCGTAGCGGCGGCTGATCTTGAACTCCGTCCGCAGCCACTCCATGAGGTAGCGGTAGTTATAGAGGGCCGTCAGGCCGTCGGTGATGCTGCGCACGCGCAGCGCGCGGTTGTCTTCGCGCAGTTGCGCAAGCAGCGTGTTCTCGCGAGCCAGCGTCCGCGCCAGTTCCTCCTGGACCTGGCGCAGCCGGTCGCAGGCGCTCTTGAGGCGCAGCACCGGGTGCAGGCGGAACCGGAGGGTCTCGGCGTCGAAGTCGGGGCCGAGGATGTCGTCGGCGCCCGCCGCGAGCAGCCCCTGCCGGTGCGACGCCCCCGCGCCCGGGGCCGCAACCACCAGGATCGGCAGGTACCCGTCCGGCCGGATGCCCCGCAGGATGCGCACCACGTCGGCCACGTCGATCGGCCCCGGCGCGTCGGCCAGGACCGCGAAGTCGAAATCATGGGCCTTGACCGACCCCATGGCGGCCAGGCAGTCCGCCGCCACCTGCACCGCGTGGCCGAGCCCTTCCAGCCGGCCGACGATGTCCCGAAGGGGCGACGATTCCGGCACGATGGCAAGCACGCTGGCCATCCGCGACATCCGACCTCCTGGTTCCAGGGCGGGACGGTCTCCCGATAGACATTCCCGCCGTGCACCACAGGAAAGCCTACGCACATCCGGGCAGGGGGCAAACGCCGACGGAAGGAGCGGTGGGGGACGCGGATAAACCCGGTATCTATAAGGGGTTACAGTTGCCGCAAGCGGGCGCCGCCGCCGGGGCCCATGCGCGGCGGCCCGCGATTTCGCGCGGTTTTTCCTCACGAGCAGATCTGGCCGGCGGGCCTGCCAGCCGCGCCGTCAACCGCCCGGCGCCGCCGTCGGTGCGGCCCTACTCGCCGTGCCCTCCCGCCGTCAGGATCTTCGACCCCGTCCGCACGTACCCCAGCCAAGAGACCACGCCCAACAGCACTGTTGCGCCCCACAAAACGTGCAGCAGCACGGGCACGGCGCGCGGCAGGAGGGCCAGGAAATCCGGCGCGGCGCACATCGAGGCCACCACGATGAACTGAAGGACGGTGGCGGCCTTGCCCGCGACCGTCGGCATCCCCTGGCAGAAGCCCGTCAGCAGGTGCAGGATGACGCTTCCGACGAGCATGAACAGCGCCCGCGCAATCAGCGTCACCGAGACCCAGTAGGGCAGCCGCACGTCGGCCTCGGCCGACAACACCCCCTTCATCGACAGGATCGCCAGGGCGCTTATCATGAACGCATAGTCGGCCAGCGGGTCAAGGATGGAGCCGATCCTGGTGACCGCGCCTATGCGGCGGGCGAGGATGCCGTCGGCGGCATCCAGCGCGCCCACGAGAACCGCCAGCGCCATGGCCCCGTACCGGTATGCCGGGCTCTCCGCCGCGTCCAGAAGGAGCAGCACGAACGGCGTCACAAGAAGGAGCCGCAGAATTGTGATGCGGTTCGGCCAAGACATGCGATTGCCCCCATGAGCCGCGCGCTCGCGGCGGGGTAAAAGTACGGGCGGCGAGAGAGGCTGTCAAGCGAGAATGCCCCCAGGAATGACGAATGACGAAGCCCGAATGGCGGGTGGCATGCTCTCGCGCTGTTGCGAAAGCATGGCCGTGCCAGGCCCGCAAGCATGCTCTCGCCAGCGAAAGCATGGCACCCGCCGGACGGTGAGTTCGTCATTGCCGTTCCGTCATTCGATCGTCATTCGGGTTTCGGCATTCGTCATTATAACACTACAACGCCGCTTGCTGCTTTGCGCGGCGGGTCTCCTGACCCACCGCGCCGGAACTTGCGATTTCTGCCCCGTGGTGCGGGCTCGCGCGGCCCGCCGATACGGAGGGCGGGCCGCGCGAAGTGGCGTTGTAGTACTATATCACCGCGCCCACGTACCCGACGGCCATGTCGGCGGCCTCGCGGCCCATCTGCTCGCGCATGACGTCGTAACTTGTGGTGTACCGGACGACGTGGCCGCGCACGGCCCCCAGTTGGCGTGCGGCAGCCAGGGTGGCGGCCACGGCGCCCGCGCCGCAGGCGTTACGATGCCGGCGGGCCTCGGCCACGACCGCCTCGGCGTCCAGCCGTTCGATAAGGTCCAGCATCCGCCGGTCGTTCTCGTCGCGCATCCAGCGGATGCCCGCCGGGCCCAGGCCGCGGGGCGCAAAGCCGTAGCCGGTGCCGTAGTGCGTAAGGTCCGTCGAGCCCAGGCAGACGGCGTCGGCGTCGAGGCTCTGAATGACGATGCCAACCAGCCGCCCGATGGCCGGGGCCTTCTCGTTCGGCAGCACCGCGATGGGCAGGATACGGGCGTCCGGCGCCAGGTGCTGGATGAAGGGCAGTTGCACTTCGATGCTGTGCTCGTCTTCGTGGGCCTCCGGGTCCTCCGTCATGAGGTCCGGGCCGCGGGCCAGGACCTCGCGAGCCAGCCGCTCGTCAACCTCCACGAGGCCCAGGGGCGTCCGCCAGCCGCCGTGAGGGAATACTGCGCCGCTGCGCCCCGCGTCCGTGTGCACGGCGCCGAAGATGACGAACGTCCTGGGCGTCCGCCGCGCGCAGATGGCCCCGAGCGCCGCCAGGGCCGTCGCGCCGGAATATACCCAGCCCGCGTGCGGCAGGATGCCGCCCACGGGGCGCTCCGGCCCGCCCTCAAACGGAGTTTTCGGCCGCAGGGCCTCGATGTGCTTCAGGCACTGCTCCCTTCCGGCCGGGTAGAACTGCCCGGCCACCATAGGTTCGCGGACCATCATGGTTCTCGCTCCCACGCGGGCGGCATGCCCTCGCAACGGCGCGAAAGCATGGCACCCGACCGTCGCGTTCTCCACGGCCGGACAAGCCGGCTGTGCCACAGCACCGTATCACCTCTGCGTCGGCTCGAAGGGTTCGGTGACGCGCTTCGGGTCGAGGGCTGCCTTGAGTTCATCCGGCGTCATCAAGCCCTTTTCGAGGATGAGTTCCCGGATGGTCTTGCCCGTGCGAGCCGCCTCCTTGGCCACGTCGGCGGCCCTGGCGTAGCCGATGTGCTCGTTCAGGATGGTCGCCAGGCCCACGGACGACTCGAAGTACGCGAGGCAGCGGGCCTCGTCGGCCTCCAGGCCGCGAACGCACCGCCCGGCGAACGCCTTCATGGCATTCTTAAGTATCTCCATGCTTGAAAGAACGCAGTGGGCCATCAGCGGCATGAAGACGTTCAGTTCCAGTTGCCCCGCCTGGACGGCCAGGGCGGCTGCGGCGTCGTTGCCCACGACCTGCATGGCCGCCATGCCCAGGCACTCGGCCATGCTGGGGTTGACCTTCCCGGGCATGATGCTCGAGCCGGGCTGGACGGCGGGGAGGCGGATTTCCGCCAGGCCGGTGCGCGGGCCGCTTGCCATGAGCCTGATGTCGCCCCCGATGCGCAACAGTTCCAGCGCAAGAGAGCGCAGGGCCGCGCTTGCCGCCCCGACGGGCGACATCGACTGCATGGCATATCTTAAATCTTCCGCCGGCGCGAGTTCCGTGCCCGCGAGTTCCGCCAGTTGCTCGACGGCCGCGGCGGCGTACTCGGGGTGCGTGTTCAGGCCCGTTCCGGCGGCCGAGCCGCCCAGGGGGAGTTCCCTGCACTCGTCCAGCGCCGCCAGCAACCGCTCCGCCCCGCGGTGGACGGCCAGCGAGTACGCGAGGAACTCCTGGCCGAGGCGTATCGGCACGGCATCCTGTAGGTGCGTCCGTGCGCTCTTGAGGACGCCGTCGAACTGGCGCGCCTTGGCCGCCAGGGCGTCGGCCAGGTTCTCCGCAGCCTCGGCCGCGGCCGCGCCTTCAAGCACGGCCGCCACCTGCATGGCCGTCGGGAACGTGTCGTTCGTGGACTGGCTCATGTTCACGTGGTCGTTCGGGTGGACGGGCTCGTAGGAGCCGAGCGGCCGGCCGAGGATTTCGTTTGCGCGGTTCGCCAGGACCTCGTTTGTGTTCATATTGAACGACGTGCCCGCCCCGGCCTGGTACACGTCCACGACCCACTGGTCCGGGAGTTTGCCCTGGAGGACCTCCTGCGCAGCCTGCTCGATTGCCTGGGCGAGTTTCTTGTCGAGTTTGCCCAGGCTGGCGTTGGCGCGGGCGGCGGCGATCTTGACCATCACGTGCGCCCGCACGAGGGCCGGGTGGGCCCGCAGGCCCGAGATGCGGAAGTTCTCCACGGCCCGCTGGGTCTGCGCCCCCCAGTAGGCGGCGGCGGGCACCTTGACTGTGCCGAGCGTGTCTTTCTCAATCCGGAACTTGTCGGCCATTTGCGCGTCTCCTGACGTTCGATTCTACCGCAGAGAGCGCAGAGAACGCAGAGGGTAACTGAGATGAAAGACACAGAGAACAGCAAGGAAGAGGTCGCCGCTGTCTTTTCTGGTTGCGCGCCCGGTCTTGGCTTTCTCTGCGCTCTCTGCGTTCTCCGCGGTTAACCTTCGCGCGGCGCCTACTCAAATCCTCCGCCGGGCTTCTGCCCATACTTCGTATGATACACGGTGTAGAGCCGGGCGGCCTCTTCGGGCGGAATCGGGATGGGCTTGCCGACGGTCATCGCCAGGTGCACCGTGCGGGCGATGTCCTCGACCACGGCCGCGGCCTTCAGGGCCCCCCGCACGTTCGCCCCCACGGCAAAGACCCCGTGGTTCTGCATCAGCACGGCCGGGCACTGTAACTTGATTTCCCGCAGGACCCGCACCACCTCCTGGCCCACCTCGATGCCGCCTATCTTGGCGTACCTGCCGCACGGGATGGGGATGCCGAACGCGTCGCCGTGCTCCGTCAGGTACACCTGTATGGCTTGGCCCAGGGCCGCAAACGCCGTGGCGTAGCGCGAGTGCGTGTGGATGACGCTGCGGATTTCGGGCATCTCGCGCAGGACATAGAGGGCCGTTGCGGTGTCAACGCTGGGCTTGAGCGTGCCCTCGACGATGCGTCCGTCGAGGTCCACGACGAGCATGTCCTCCGGCCGCAGGTCGCCGAAGAGGACGCCGGACGGCTTGACGACCACCAGGCTCGGCTCTCGCGGGTCGCGGCCGCAGACGTTGCCGCTGGTCCACGCCACCAGGTCCAGTTCAGGCAGCCGCCGGTTGGCCCAGCAGACTTCTTTTCGCAGGTCGTCGAGCATGTGGAACTCCTATGCGACGGCTCCGCTCCCTTACGGCGAGCGGCTCGGATGCGGCCCCGAGCAGGGCAGTGCCCTGCGCAGCAGTCGCGGGGCGGCCTACTCTACGCCCTTGAGGGCCTTCAGGCGTTTCATCACGTCGTTTGCACCGCGGCCGAAGTAATCGTGAAGGGTGCGGTACTCGGCGAATATTTCCTCGTAGACCGTGTGGGCGCCCGCGTCGGGGCGGTAGGTCTTGTCGCGCACCCCGGCCATGCGCAGGGCGGCATCGCGGATGGAGTCGTAGCCGCCCGCTGCGCTGCCTGCGGCCACGGCCCCGTGCATGGCGCTCCCCAGGGCGCAGGTCTGCGCGCTGCGGGCGATCTTGAACGAGCGGCCGGTTACGTCGGAATAAATCTGCATAAGTAAATCATTGCGT
>Ga0194112_10002871_pt1 | contig 24398 bp, 30 predicted proteins | sample TA2MahC400mmetaG_FD_146191 | JGI IMG/M metagenome (GOLD analysis project Ga0194112, IMG submission 146191) | Freshwater microbial communities from Lake Tanganyika, Tanzania - TA2015016 Mahale Deep Cast 400m | ecosystem: Environmental > Aquatic > Freshwater > Lake | place: Tanzania: Lake... | reverse complement strand
GAAGCAAGGATGGCAACACCGAGCCGAAGCTGTGAAGAATCGCACGCTCGAACTCGTTTGGTTGAAGCTGGCCGGGACGCATGGCTTGCCGCCTAACGACCCGCATCACCGGGCGGCGGGAGTTGACTCTGATTCTAAAAAACGCCGGCTACCGCCGCTCCGGTGCATGCGATGGTTATGCCACGTCAATTTGTGGTGCAAAGGTTATCGTCCGTACGCCGTCCGGACGGACAAGGTAAAGATTCATTCTCAACAGCCCGCGAACGTACGCCGGAAGTTTGTCAATTTGGTATTGCCATTGTGGCGAGTCAGGAACGGCCACGCCATACGTCGTGTGGTTCGGTTCGGCGGTCATCAAGAGTAAAGCTTGTCCTATCGCCGAGTAAAACGCCTGTTCCTTCTGCCGCGAAGAATCCCCTTCCACTTCGATCAAGTAATGCTGTCCACGGCGTTCAGCCGCCAAGTCGATTCGTCCATGGAGCGCATGAGCACCAATTGTCACGTTATTGGCGCGAAGCCAGGCATCGCATACTGCGGCAGCATCGCGTTTCTCTTGCGGGTTTTGGTTGCCCAGCCCCATTTCCATTGCATCGACGTCAATTGTTACATTCCAACCATCTGCCGTTGGGAATATATGCTCAACGAGGAATCGTTTGACTTCAATTTGATACATGTCTTTTGTGCGTATCCAGAATACTCAGTGGCATAACGTGGAAGCTCAGCCGACGGGCAAAAGCGCAGCTCTTGACCGGTCGGCTGGAGCGTAGTGTTGGGCCTCATTCCGCGAGCGCACGAATTAAGGGGGCGCGATACTCTTGATCCTTCTCGTTCCAAAACACAAGGCCATTCTTTAGATCGAGATTGAAAAACGATTCGTAGTAGGCGTCCTCGTCAAACGGTTCGGCATCGCGCCCGAAGATCTTGATTTTCACTGGCTCCCGTTCCATGTCGAGCGCGCCTTGGTGCAGCGCGATTGCCGTGAACGTTTCCTCAGCGGTCATGCGGAGGACCAGCTTTTTCTCTTGGCCGTATAGCGTTGCCAGAGCCGTTACTAGCCTGTCGCTTTCTGGCCCGGTTCGGTAGAACACGACTCCGTGCTTGTAAACGTTAGCCTTTTGTAGGTTCATTTCAGAGTCGAAGCCACCCTGGATGTTCTTAACTATGACGGCGTCCATGCCAACGACCTGACCAGCATGGCTGGCCTGCAGCCGAAGCCGATAGTGATCTGTTGTCTCCGAGCGATCAACAATTCGCAGCACGCAGTCGACGAACCCTTCCTCACTGTACTGATCAAGCAAAGGGTTTCCGTAGGAGTCTGTATTCATGGGGGTTGTGGACCACGCGAGCAATGGCAGAAGCAGCAGTGACAGGAGGAGGCGTCTCATGAGGCCCAATGGTGGCGTTGACCGGGCCGCCGCCAACCAACATCGACTTCACGAACGACGCGATCGGCGGCTCCGCGTCCAACGCTTGGTTATCCCATTCGTGCCGTCATTGCTTTGACGCTTGAATCTTCATCTCGGACATAACCAACAAACAGGGCGAGTGACAGGAGGGCGAAAAAGAATCCAAGCCATCCATAGGAAAATGTATTGTACAATCCGTGTAATAGCGACACCCCTATCAGTCCAACAAGGATGACTACGCGTCTCGCGGAAGGATTGATTGCGGAAAGACCGGCAAAATATGCGGATGTCCCAGTCCAGATACCATGCAAGAAAGGCAATGATACAAGTCGTAATAGTTGAACGATCAGGTAATCACCATAGCCCAATGCAGATGCGGCATGGCCTTCTGCGTAATCGATAGAATAGCGAATCGCCTCAGTCGCCCCAAATGCCAGCCCGCTGATGACGCCGAGAAATGCCACGGTTGTTGGGCGAACATTCGGGCCTAGAGTTCGAGCGAACCAAAGTACTGGCAATAGCTTTGCTGTTTCTTCAACTAGTCCTACGCCAATTGTCATTCCGAAAAAACGACCAAAAACATTTGCAGATTCACCTGCGGCGAAAACGTCGCGTATTCCAGGAAGGAACGTGCCTAAGATCGAAATCAAGTTCACAGCGAGCATGCCGAGTATGGAAGTTCCGAGCCATGTGCCAACGATTTTACCGGCTCCTATTCGGTCAGGTCGAATGCAGCGATGAATTAAAACGGCCCAAACAATGGCAAAATAAATTCCAAACGCCCATGCCGCTTCAGCGAGTGTCGACGATTCTTTGCGATAATAGTAGTTCATTAATAAAAACGGAAAACCAAATGCGAACGTTATAAACTGCACCCATAATAGCGTCCACGGCTTATCAGTGTAGAAGTTTCGGAATGGAATTAGTCCAGTCCAGCCTACGGCGTTCAGTTCCGCTTTCCATTTCGCAATATTTATCGGATCAATACGCGCTTCAAGATCTGAGTGCCGATCGTGAGTTGGGTTTGTGGGAGGCTGTTCCATAGGAGCGTCTGCTTCGTACGGTAGAAGATGTTGAAGGGATAACGACCAAGCTCAGCAGCGGCGGGGCACCGGTGAGCTTGAAGTCCCAGAAACGAATCATGCCCCGCCGTCTGCTGCAGCGCCTGGTTCGGCTCGAACACCAAGTCCAAACCGAGTCACCAATCCCGCCACTCATCCGCTAGATTGTCGTACTCACCGAGGCCACAGGCGTGAACAAGGAGATCGAACTCCGAGCAGATGTCGTCCCGCTCGAACGTCTCGATGAAATGGTCCATCGTCCGGTCGAGTTCGTTAAACTCCTCAATGCACGCCTTGAGTACTTGCTTGCGCTTCGCCTTCGACGCTTTCGGCCCGAGCGCGACCAGCGCCTGGACGGCCTTCTTCATCGCCTCGCGGGACGCCTTGATCGCTTCCTTACTCGGCATTTCCTTCCAGTTGGCGAAGAACCGGTACTTGCCGAGTTTCTCCAGGGTCATTGACCGACGTTCCTTCTCGATTGCCTCGTTCCGCTTGTCGAGCTCCCGCATCTCTTCCTCGTGCTCGCGGGCCTCCTCGGCGAGCATGGCCTCTCGGTCGTGGTCCCACCGCCACTGGGCGAGCAAATGGAACGGGCAACCCTCCCAACCGGCGGACGAGTCACACTTCATCTTTCGCTCGTCGGCTGTCGGGGAAATAACGCCGAGCGGTTTGAACTCCCGTGGCGGCGGCTCGTTGTCCCAGAACACGTCTGGGTGCCCCTTCCACGAGTGATGGGTGACGTGGAGGATCGGCCGCAGGGCCGGGTCGGCCGGGTCGGGGACGGTGTCACCGATCCAGGTGGAAACGGCCACGAGAACGTGCGGCCCGCCGAGCCACCGCATGTCATTCCCGTGGGCTTGTCGGAGGACCCGACACACGCCGTTCCGCCCGTCCCCGAGAGGGAAGACGAACGCAGCCCCCTCTTCAGGCAGTGGCTTCTTCTTGCTCCGACCCACACGCATCCTCCATGAAGCCGTCAGGAATGCCGCCGAACTTGTGTTTATACGGATCAGCCTAAACTCTGTAGGCCGCAGCAATGCAGCCTATCACGCAATCTAGATTAGATGTAAAGCCAAATGGTATCATGCACTTGCGAGCGGATCAAGCATTTTGTGGAGTGATAGGCTGTTCGGCCTAATCACCCCCCAAAAATCTTCGCCAGCCCGTCTGCAGGACTGTGAACACCCTTACCGCTGCAATTCAAAACGTGCGTGTAAATCATGGTCGTACGAACGCTGCTGTGCCTCAAAAGTTCCTGAACGGTTCGAATGTCATAGTCATTCGCGAGCAACTGGGCAGCAAAGGAATCCCTGAATGTATGGCAGGTTACCCTTCTCATGTTGATCTTGCTGTTCTGCGTGTTGCAGGCCGCCGATTGGAAGCTCCGATTGTTCCGTGGGCGCGATTCCCGAAGGTTTGCCGGTGGCGATCACTGTCGCGCTGGCGGTCGCAACGACCCGCATGGCCCGCATTCCATTTTGCGGTCTGACTCTCCCACGACTGCCCGGTTCCGGCCATCCATCCCGTGAGTTCAGTGGTTACTGCGTTGAAGTCATCCCGGAGCAACACATCAGCAGACAATTGAGTCACGGTTGACGCAACAAGCAGTTCTCCGAGGCAGATGGTTGCGATTCAATTCGTTGTCCAGTGAATCATTCGTGGGCTCCTTCTTTCGTTGTTGCATGGAATTCGATCAACCCGGATTCTGTCTTGTCTTCCGACAAACCTCGGAATGTGACCAGCGGAGTGTCGTGTGGACCGTTGCTCCAGAAACCATGACCTTCATCGGAAATCCCCAGACGAAAGCGTTCCTTTCCCTGAGCAAATGTGCGAAAGACCGACATGGGTTGAGCCACGGGAAGATTCCGTCCAACCTGGATGGCACCATTCGGGTCAAAGGGAGCATCACCAAACGCATCGGCACGCCCGACGCGCAGCACGCCAGTCATCCAGACATCCTCTGCGATGCTCAGCCGGACAGGCGGCTCTGCGACTGGTTCCGGATCGATCTGAACCCGGTCCTGCCCGTCGATCGTGATCGCAGTCGAACTTTGATTCGGTCCGTAGATGCCCAACCGACCCTTGCTGTCGATCCGCAGGCCTCCAACGTGTCTGCCGTTCAAAGTAATGATCAGTGCATCACCAGGTTTCGCCAGATCCAGCTGAAGAGGACTGTTCTGCTGCCTGTGAGGCATCGAACCCAGTACGCAAAAGAGACCGAGTGCAAACATGCCGGACGATAGCCAGGTTTTCATCAGAACGCTCCATTTTTTTTATCTGGTACTCGCCGGACCAATGGAGTCCGGTTAAGTAAGCGGTATCCCCAATTCACTTTAATCGTGGACCGTAGCTTGGGAAAGTGTTCGGCAACAATCAAGAGTATGGCTCAGTGACAGCCTTGCTTTTTCGAGTGGCTGGCCCACCGCGGCCAGAAGAACGGCAAACGTGACGATACGAAAACAGTGGCGAGTGATTAAGGAACCGCACGATACCCTCCGCGAATAATCTCGAAAATTTGTGCAGTCCTGAACAGACATCGGCGAGCTTCTGGATGAAGCGAACTTGTCCGAGAAAATGGTGATCATTCAGCACTTCGTCCAGTCATTGGAACTGAAGTCTGCTGACGCCACCGCGAACACGGGCACGTGCGTCTTGCGGATCTTCCCCGAACTACGCCCGTTGAATGGTGACTTGCTTCCACCAGACGCAAACGGCCCGCTTTCCGCGGATGCAAGAACCCGTGCCGAGTTAACCGAAAATGACGTGGTTCTTCAATTCGGTGAAAAAGCTTCCCGGAAGGAACCCTCTTCGTGACAACACTCTCTTTTTCGACTAGCGAAAGCGATTGATGGCAAGGATCTTAAAGATTTCGAGACCCTTTCCATTTCCAAACCAAAAGGAACCGTGTTCGAAATTTCAGGCCAGTACTTCAAAATTCGGCAGTCAGCCTGCGAAACTCACGCCCTCCAGCGTAAACCCGGTGTCGAAACTATTTCGACCCAGGTTTTTTACGTCAGCTTTGAGCCTTGAAACACGCGCAGACGTAATGCGATTTCCCGCAACAACTTGTGATCAGCCCTGCGCTCAGTTCCATGCCTCTTGCCTCAAACAGAGAAACGGCGAAGCGGGCTTCTCGGAACGTTTCGGTTCCTGAGATCGCGTTCTGTGTCTCCGAAATTCAGAGACACCCGTTCCGGGTTGAGACCCTCGTGTGCCTCGCGCGTTCAGAGGCAGCTGTGTCGGTTGTGTTCGGTCCGAGATCAGGATTCGACGCTGCTGGCTGATCGACCGTGAGTCTGAGAAATAAACGGGCGGCGTCATTGTCGACTAAAAACCGGAGTACCTGTACTTCAGCACCATACCAGGCTCTTGCCAGTGAGGGCCAGGATCAGCGAAGGTGCAACATGGTTGAGACGCGTGAATGACGCGCATAAAAAAAGGCCGCAAGAAGCTTTCGCATCGGTCATCCAATCGACCTGCTAACACCACGCAGTTTCGGGTTGAGGTTTCGCTGGCCACGCCGAAACTGGGCCAGACAGGGAAACCAGCTGTTCCATCCGGAATCCCACGGCATCTGCCACTAGCCATCCAGCTTTTTCGTTCGATGGAATTCAGGGCAACGCGGAAACCGTTGTTGTTGTCGCGGTTCGACGGGTTGTTACTGTTACGGTTCGCGGACCGACACACTTGACTCGGATCTTCGTTTCATCTACATTAGAGGTCGACGGACGCGGATGGTGCGGAACTCTGGATTTGGACATTCCTGACCATTCGCTCACACGTGCTGATGTGCCTCGCCCGTGATTCGACACTGCGGATGTGCGACGTCGCAGCGGAGGTGATATTCAATCGAACTGCACAAAGCAATCGCGGATTTCATCGGAGCCATTCTTCATTGCGGTGCAATGGAATCATGAATCGATCTTGTCAACTTGAGTCGCAGAAATTGTGGTTTGCTCGAGGGCGATCCGCCCCGGTACGCCTTGCGCTCATTTTGTTCATGGCTTCCATGCTGGGAAGTATGCCGTCGGTCTATTCCACACTCCGAGCCTGTTGCGAAGAAGGCTCGGAGGAAGTGCGTCTCCTGGAGGAGGAATCGATTGCCGTTGCTCATCGTCGAGTCCGGCAGAAGTCTCTTGAAACGAAGCACCGCCGACCGGAGGCTGTTCAGTACTCTTTCGTTGCACCTCGAGTTTTAGGAGCAGGCACGACGCATGTTCGTGATCGCTCGACTCCCGCGCAGTTCTTGCTTGGCGCGGGTATTCGCATCCGCTGTTGATTTCCACGGCGTTGATTGCGCTGTCGTGTACTGAGTGCGACTCTTGAACTATCGGTTCAGTGCGTCCTCAGCGGGCAACAGACTATTGTGCAATTCGCGCTGACGCCATGTCGGTCTGGTTGCTAGTGGAACATCAAATGGCTCGCGTTCATCGCGAATGATAGGCGGAATCAAGCCGCAGTATGGTCCGCTTCGAGAAGGAATGCTTGGGCCGATTCGCCAAATGGGTTTAATGAATCGCCCAGGATATCAGTCCGCGTTTCAACCCTACCACGGATTTTTTATTCAAAGGCACACATGAACCCAAGCAAACTCGACCCGAAGAAAATCGCTCAGGATTTTGTGTCTAGTGTTATCGTATTTTTGGTGGCGCTTCCACTCTGTTTGGGAATTGCAATCGCCTCGGACGCGGATCCGATAGCAGGTTTGATTTCGGGTATTGTTGGTGGAATTGTCGTCGGAATTTTCAGCGGCTCTCACACCAGCGTGTCGGGACCGACTGCAGGCCAGACGGCCATTGTTGCGGCGCAGATTGCCAATTTGAGAACATACGAAACATTCCTGTTGGCATTGGTCCTGGGAGGTGTGATTCAGGTTGGCTTCGGACTACTCAAGGCTGGGGCACTCTCCGCTTTCTTCCCGTCCAGCGTGATCAAAGGATTGTTGGCTGCCATCGGAATCATCCTGATATTCAAACAGTTCCCACTCTTGTTCGGATACACAAGAGACATGGGCGTGTCGTTCGGGCACGCCGAAGCGCTCAAAGACTATGAGCTACATCCCCACCCGCCGGTCGACCATTCGCATCCGGTTGGCGACATCATCGTCAGCTTCTTCAAAACGATGCAGGAACTCATCAAGCACGAAGATGGATGGCAGTACGGCGCGATAACTATTGGTTTTTTCTCGTTCGTCCTCCTGTCCGTCTGGGACAAAATACCCAAGTTGAAGAAGTCACTTGTTCCAGCCCCCTTGTTGGTCATTATCCTCGGTTCATTGCTGGGTTGGGGATTATCTAAGCTGGGCGGCAATTGGCTTTTGTCACCTCAACAGCTCGTCGATGTTCCGACCGCTGAAAGTATTGCCGGATTTGCCAGCCTGTTGCGCTTCCCGGATTTTTCCCAACTGGCCAATTCGTCAGTCTATATCAGCGCGATCACGGTTGCGGTCGTAGCATCGTTGGAAACGTTACTCACCCTGGATGCAGTGGACAAGTTGGATCGACGTCAACGGATGTCGCCACCCAATCGCGAACTATTCGCCCAAGGGATTGGCAATATTACCGCTGGATTGTTGGGCGGGATTCCAGTTACCAGCGTGATCATCCGCGGAACGGTTAACGTTGACGCTGGATCGCAAACAAAGCTCTCTGCTATTTTTCACGGAATACTCTTGCTGGTCTGCGTGTTGCTTATTCCCCACGTTCTGCGCACGATCCCGCTGGCCTGTCTGGCTGCGATTCTGGTGATGACTGGATTTAAGCTCGCCAGTCCCACGCTCTTCAAGCAGATGGCCAGCGAAGGGCGATACCAATTCCTGCCATTCATCCTTACACTCGTCGCGATTGTCTTGACGGACTTGTTGGTTGGCATTTGTATCGGTATGCTTGTGAGCGTGGTTTTCGTCCTCAATAGCAATCTCCGAAGGCCGGTGCGGAAGATTAAAGAAAGGCTCACCGATGGAGACCTGTTGCATATTGAGCTGAGCGATCAAGTCTCCTTTCTCAATAAAGCCTCGCTGGAGGCTGCCTTGCGCGAAGCTCCGCGTGGCAGCCGTTTGTTGCTCGATGCACGGCGAACCGACTATATCGATCCGGACGTACTGAGCTTGATTCGCGAATTCAAAGAAAAGACCGCACCTGCTTTCAATATCTCGATGCAACTCGTCGGTTTTCGAGACAAGTACAAGTTTTCGGACAAGGAAGACACCGTTGATTTCTCGACTCTGGAAGGTCGGGAGAAATTGACTCCGGAGCAGGTCCTCGAAATTTTGAAAGCTGGTAACAAGCGGTTTGTCGAGGGGCGCCCTCTCGATCGTTCGCTAATGAAGTCGCGAGTTGCTAACGGCAAGCCCTCTTCAGCGATCGCGGCAATCGTCAGCGGCATCGATTCCCAAACACCGATCGAGATAATCTTTGACTTGGGATTGGGCGAGACCTTTGTCATCCGCATGCCCGGCTTCGTCCTCGGACAACACGCTATTGGTGGAGTGGAATACGCCGTATCGGTTGGCGGCGCCAAAGTGGTTGTCGTGATGGGCAACGCTGATAGTTCGATTCTAACTCTGGCAACTCAGAATGCCTGTTCTCCCGACAATAAAGCAGGACTCGCGGGCTGCGCAAGCTTGGCAGAAGTCCTCGAGCAAATCGCTGCTTCAATTGACACTCAACAAGCCCGGGTGTTTCCACAAATGTCGACCAAACAACGAGCGGAATACCTGTCGGAATTTGCTCAACGTAATGTCAATCGCATGGCCCAGCAGCTTGTAAATGAAAGTCCTGCGCTAAGCCGCCTGGTTCAATCTGGGCAGGTTCAGATCGTGAGCGCCATGTTCGATCAATCAAATGGTGCAGTGCAATTCCAAAGTGACTTATCCGCTCTGGCAAATCACGGACCATCCTTATGAGATGCGAAGATCGTCAAGCTGTTGGTAATGTCACCATGCGGGGCACCATACTTGACGCCAATTCGAGCGAACCAAACCTCCTTTGGCGAAGAGGATTCGTCGTAGGTTCTTTGCGTATGTCAAAGTCCAATGAAGAATAGATAGCCTTTAAAAGCAACTTTAACAAAAATGAGGTTTTGCTATGCCGATCACCAAAACTGAACTGACAAAAGCCCGGAAAATATGGGGCAATGCATTGGTCGCAATTTCCACCGCTTACGACACCGAAGGAATTGAGGCTGCGACCCAGTTGGCCAACGATGCGCTGGATGACGCGTACGGATATCACCTTGGTCCGGTTCTGTTTAAACCGACTTTGACGAGCGGAGAAAAAACCTTCCGTCCTACCCGTGAAGGTGCACTTTCTTATTTCGTGGGCCAGAATGCCACGTACCCCGACGACAAAGGTTTTGCCTTGAAGAGTTGGCGTTCGGTCAAATCGGAAACCGCCGCCTGCTTTATCGATGGTGATGTAGCAATGTGGATGGGTTGGGTCACTTTTACGGACAAGGACGGCAAAGTGACAAAAGTCGACAAGAGCTGGGGTTACAAGAAAGACAAAAAGGGAACGTTGCGCATCGTTCTTCATCACTCCTCTTTGCCTTACCAGCCGCCATCTCCTGGACAATCAATTGCAAAAAGCGCGCGGAAAAGTTCAGGGAGATCATCCTGATGAGTGAGTAGTTCGTGAGCAGAATCTGCGGCTTCCTCGCTTGCCTCGCCCCGTTCCTCGAAGGCCTGCCCGATTGCACCGCCGTCCGCCAAAGCGTCGGGGACGCCGCCGGAGAGAGCGTCACATACTGCGGCCGCTACGTGAGTCCAGGTCAACCCTGACTCTCATTTCCCGTGGTACAGAAAATGGGGGCAGGTCATTTACCCTGATCACGCGTACGATATCCCGTCCTCTATGGTGGCGTTCGACAAAACGAGTCAACATCTCTTTCTATTCTGCTACTTTTCAGAAAAGGATGCGGGATGTTAAGATACTTCCCCAAGAAAATGCTCGTTTGCGAGATCTTTCAAAACTCGATGCTCGTTTAACACCCGGCACTCCCTCGTCGGCCCCTGGATTAGGACATTGCCACTCATGAAGTTCTTGATTACCGGGATCCTCTCGTTGCTGTATGTTCAATCCGTCAGTGCGGCCGAGATATTTCTTGGCAGTGGTGCGAAGGCGGGAGAAATAACAGATCAAACCGCCATCGTTCATGTTCGCCTCACATCCACTCCGGGCCAGGACGCCGAAGGCTTGATTCCCGGACGAGAAGGGGAGGCTCGCGTTCGGTATAGCACCATTGATACCCTCTCTGACAGTGAATTGACTCGTTGGGAGTCAGCCAAAGCAACCGAAGATTACTCAATTCAATTCGCACTAAAGGGGCTCAAGTCGGCGCATCGGTACTACTACGTCGTTGAGATGCGAGCCAGCGAACTGGACACAGTCCACACGTCCGTGCAGCACTCATTTGTAACCGCACCGTTGCCTGAGCAGCGAGGTCCAGTCATGTTTCATTTAACGACTTGCCAGGATATCCATGGTGAGTCGACTTATCGCCCCATGGCTCAGCAGCGTCCTGATTTTTGCATCTCGGCTGGCGATACGGTCTATTACGACGGACAAGGACTCGCAAGAAACGTCCCGCAGGCTTGGCAAGCGTATCAAAAGATGTTTGGCCTGCCAGCGATGAGAGATTACTACCGACACGTGGGTGGGTACTTCATGAAGGATGATCATGACTACCGCTTTAACGACGCCGACCCTTACATGAAAGGCAAATGGGTTGGGAAAAAAAAGCGAGCCGACCCGGATGCTCGTTTTACGGAAACCAAAGGCGATCAGAAGCTGGACATCGCCTGGTTAACCCATGAGGAAGGTGTTGAGGTATTCAAGCAAGTTTTTCCGATGGGTGAGAGGACTTACCGCACGGTTCGCTGGGGTAAAGGACTGCAAATCTGGATGGTTGAGAATCGCGATTTCCGGTCCCCCAACTCCATGCCCGATGGGCCCGAAAAATCGATCTGGGGTAAAGAGCAGCGTAAGTGGCTTATGGGAACGTTGCTGGAAAGTGACGCTGATCACCGCATCATCGTATCACCCAACCCCATCATTGGTCCCGATCGATTGATGAAAGGAGACAATCATGCAAACTTAAACGGATTCTGGTACGAGGCCCAAAAGTTCCTTGACTGGCTTAAAGAGAAAAATCTAACGAATGTTGTTTTGATGTGCGGGGATCGGCATTGGCAGTATCATTCGATTGACCGTCGCAATGGACGGAGTACGCACGAGTTTAGTTGCGGACCGACAAGCGATGATCATACGCAAAATGTCCCGCCGCTGTATGATGGAGTCGGACGCCCCTATTCGGCAAGCCGTGGAGGCTTTCTCAGCGCACGCTACCAACCATCGGATCGCAGCCTTACGGTAGCCTTCCATTCCATGACGGGTAATTTGCTCGACAGCACGGTGCTTCCTGGTACCGACAAGATCGGTCGTGCCCCAACGGTCGATCCCGCCCAATAGAAATGGTACGAAAAGTACAAATCGCAAGAGAACATTCCAGCCCCCGAAAAGATGCTGCTTAATGCCGACCAGGAACCAGATCTATCGATAGGCTTTGTGCCGCTATTCAACGGCAAAGATTTGAGTGGTTGGACAGGGAAAGGAGTAAGAGCCGATTCGAGGTAAAGGACGGCATCTTGATCGGCACGTGTGTCCCTGATTCGCCGAGCACCTATTTGTCGACAGACAAAACGGACTATCGCAATTTCGTTTTCCGTTGCGAAATGAAGTGGGAGATCGACACCAACTCAGGTGTAATGCTGCGGGCTCAAATAAAGGACGGCAAAGATGGCGAAGTCGTTTTCGGTCCACAAGCCTAGATTGAAGGGACCGGCAAAGAGCGAGGCTGGTCGGGCGGCATCTACGGTCAAAGCTGTGGCGGCTATTTTTATCCCGTGTGGCTGACCGAGCACAAGCAGGCTCGCGATGCGGTCGACCCAACCGGTTGGAATCGTCTCACGATTCAAGCGCGAGGCAACGAGATTAAGATCTGGGTTAACGGAGTGCCGGTTGCTCATTAGGTTGACAATGGAACTTAACCACCAACGTTACTGCCCATCCGATTGTTCCAGTTCTGGCAACTGTGATTGGTGCCAATCAGCGTAAGTTTGCTTGGTCGTCGAATCTTTCCAAGCAGTTCGTCCGTTGATGTTGCCTGCGTTCACGATTGCCGCGCCGGCGCTAGGGCTTTTGAAGGCGATACCGCTGTCGGATGCCTGAATGGCGGCGAGCAGTCTCTGCCTAGCCGCTCGCTTCACTTGCCTTTGGTCGGGCGTAGAATCAAATCCTGCTGCTATTTGCACTGGGTCAATAAGCGAAGCTACACGGTAGTTGAGCAGTTGAAATCTAACCTCGCTAACCTCGCCTTTACGATTGCTCTGAGCCATCGGCGCCCTCCATTTCGAACAAAGTTGTGGGTGGAAAACTCATCTCGACCAGTTGCCAGAAGCGAACGTGAGACTTCTTGTTGAGACCTGCATCCTTCAGCTTGCGACCGTGGAAGACACGACCGCGCAGCTTCGATAGATGGCGTCCTAATGAACGTTTAAAGGCGCCATCTCCTCGATCGCGATTGGCAGACAGAGGTTCGGGCAATGCCAGGACAAGCGGATCATCGATGTACTCAACTGGATCTCGCGACTTAGGCATCACGACGCGACAGACATCCTCCGCAGTCAGTTGCCGACCGCCGAATCGCTCCCACCAAGCATCAAAGAATGCCGTCCACTCCTGAGCCGACTCGTCTTGAACAACTTGAGTCTGTTCCAGATTGGTGAGAAAGCCAGGAATACCTGCGAATGCCAGAACGCTACCGATTGTGTCGGCCCGTTCCGTAGATGCACGTCCGCTGAGTCCTAGTGATAACCGCGAATGACACACAAAGCTCACAGACAGGGTATGTCCAGGGTTCTCAAGCGTCCAGTTTTTGCTGCGCATGATTTGCACCCTTGCTAGGCAGAGAGGAGACGACGCTCTCTAGCACCTTACGATTAGGGCCTTGGTCAACTCCGACAAGCAAACCCACTTCTGATACAGAATGTCAAGAATGCGACCAGGGGCGAACACCAACCAGCTTCCTCGGATTTCGTAGCACAGCGCTACGCGCCACACGAGACCGAAGTTGTTATTCGCTCGTGCTTCCATCAGGGATGACAGCAGGTAGGAAACAACAGTCGTTACAAGCGGCGAGTCCTTGGACATGCCGCAGTTCGACTGGCCGAAACGCCCAGTCGGTACCCGATATACCTTGTCGGTGACCGTCGGTGCGATGCGTAACATTGTCTCGGCTCGAAGAGTGAACTCATCGAAACTAAACAAGCGAAATGCCCGCAGCAAGTTCCGTTCCGGTATGTGCTCCAGCGCGATTTGTAGCTCGTTGGACGATGTGGCTGTTCCGCCAATAGCTCTGGACAGTTGGGTGGCTCGATCATCGAGTGTCGCTTGGTCCCAGGGGACCAGCATGGCGTAGAGTGACCACTCGGGCCTGTTCGCCGTATCGTTCCAGCGAATCACCCCGTGATCTGGCTCGAGTCGAAGAAGATGGTGATTCGCCGAAGTGTCGAAAGTATCCCTGACGGCGGCAATCGCTTCGGTGACCTCTTTGTGAAGCTCCTCGATCGATAACTCGGTGGTACACGTAACAATCGGAGGGAGTTTCAGGCAGCGCCGTGCCAAAACACACGCGCCATTACCCAACTCATCGGCGGCGTTAATCCAGGCGCCAAATGCATTGTCATCCGGTGACACGAGTCGCGGCAACACTCGGCGCCTGAAGTCCTGCGCCCCACTGCTTAGTAATTACCATGCACGCGATATAGTGACTGAGTAACACATATCGTTTGTTGGGCTCACGACTCATCCATTTCGGCTCGGTACAGGTTGCGCATATGCTCTGCAACAGTCCCACCACAGGGGTGTTCGATGTCGTCCGCTGTTATTGACTTCAGAGCAGCCCAGGCGAATTGGTTGAGGTCCTCGCCCTCGGATTTGTCATGGTGAATGCGACGGAGGACCGGCACAGCCTTGGCGGCTGCAAGTCCGAGGTCCATCAACGCTTCGATACAATAGGAACGCATAGGCTGAGATTCACTGCGATCGTCAGCAACGGCGATGAGCGCGTCGACCACTTGCGGGCTGCTGCTTTGCGATTTGCCCAGCGCCCATGCAGCAGCATAACGAATGGCAAATCGGTCCTCCAAGTCGGCACGATTGGTCAACTCGCGGATGACTTCTCCAATGACATCGTTGGACATCTGCAATTCGACGGCCAAGAGAATTAGCTTACACCTCCACTCGTTACTGCATGTTTCGGAGCCTAAATCTCTCAGCAGCGCTTTCAGCGTCACATCGGGAACGACACGTAGTGCTTCAAGAAGCTGGTCTGGCAATTCACAAAAGAACGCACCACATACATCGCTCACCAGCTCTTCGACCATCTCGTCGTCGCTCATGAGGTTGCGAATCTCGTTTTCCGGTACGCCTTCTGATAACAATTCTTCGTGAAGGCACGATGCGCAGTCGTCGTTCAACTGTGCCATTTCCGCCTCGTCTTCCTGCGCTTCTCTGGCCTGCACGGCGGCGGCAATAAGTTCTTCCACCGCCGTGCCGTCGTTAGACCAGATCTCGGTTAATCGTTCGCGGATGTCCTTGTGACGATTGGCAGATTCTTGGCTATCGAAATTATCTCTTAGTAATCTCCAAACACGGTAATGCATGTTACCCCCTTGCATTCTGACATTGCTGCTCCTGTCGGCGAACCGATGTCTTGATCTCCGGTGTGACCTAGTACTCCGGCTAACCCATTCTTGGAGCATGCAAGCACCGTTTTGGCCGCCACCTCGGAGTTGCGAAAGGTTGTAGTCAGTTCCGCAACCAGGACATTGGCGAGTCCGCTGCAGAGAAAAACATCAGAAATCCAGCAATCGCGAGGAGTCGGACATCGGGCGGCGATCACCCTGACACAAAGCGCGATGTTAGCCCAAACTCTATACGTTATCGCGGGGCGCTAAAATGTCAACCTTTGGCAACTTTTGTGGCAAGATCAGAGAGCCGCTACATCAGCCGTGGGGAATGTCACCCCATCATGGGTTTCTTACGCCATCGGTCTCCGGCTTCGCCATTTCGCCGTGCCATTTTTCCACCGCAGGGTTAACCGGAAGAGTTTTTCTGCCACATGTTAGTTTTCAAGCGCCCTTCAACCTTGCGGAGTCTCGACGATGTTTCGCTTCGACTACGTCTGCTGCTCGGTGTTTGGACCGGGAACAATGTCCGCACCCATCTCAGTCGGTGAGCGATCGCCGATCGGCCGCCGGAGCACGGTCAGCCTTCCAAGGCAGGCATGGGGCGGGCGGACGTCCGGCTCTGGACGTCTGTGGGTGGCCCAATCTCTTGCCAGAACTGTTGCCCGCAATACCCCCGCCACCTGCGTATCGCAGGTTTTTACCCAGTCCACTGTTCAGTGTTCGATTCATCCCTTTTTTACGAGGAGGCTGCCATGTACAGATTTGAGGTCAAGGTTCGCTTAAACAACGGCCGCGTTTCGTTCGTTGAGGTGCGGGCCAACGACTCGGGACACGCTCGCCAAATCGTCGAAGCCCAGTTCAACGGTCGGGCGACCGTGATGTACACCAAACGTTTGCCGTGAACCTCCCGCGTGAGTACGGGCTCCTCCCCGGACTAAACCTGATTAGTAAACTTCTCGGGGAGGTCGATGTTAGAAGTGCCGCAAAAACAAGGGATTGCGGAGTTCGAGACCGATTCGGGCAACTGTTCTGAGTGTGCCGCGTTACGGAATAACAAAGAACTTACGGTGCGAGAGTTCAAGACTGCCGCACGGGCTTATTCGGAAATCGAAACCGAGTCCTCGCTTCAGCCCACGTGTTACGTGAATGCTGTCCAGGAAGTCTTTGGTCAATCAGCCACGGTGGAATACACGGTGCTCATCAAAACCAAGACTCCCAAGATTCAGCGACTCGCGGCAGCACGAAACGAGGCAGACCTGGGAAGACTCGGGGACATCATCGAGAACATCGAACGGGCGGTTCTTCACCCGAGCCGAACGCGAGCTGATTCGGCACCTGACGACTTACCTCGATTTCAAACGGGAAACGATGCGACCGAAGTTAACGTACCTTCAGGACCTTTGTATCATGACAAGCGAAATTGACCTTTAAAGGTATAAGCTAGTAGAGGTTATTAAAATTAACTAAGTTACCGGTAAGAAGATTAGATGTTAAAATATCGGCAGAGGTATTGTTATTTTGGGAGAGTAAGATGAGTAACTTTGAAGAATCTCTCAATGATGCTTTGTTTACGACCATTAATGAGAATGGTTTGAGTAGGTTATATCGACAGACTAGGACTCATGATTTTGGCGTCATCACTGCTTTTAGGTATGCTCCGGAGTGCGGTAAGGGTAAGCCTTATAAAAGGCATGAGAATGAACAGCGTAATGCTAGTTTATTGGCTAAGTTGCGTTCTTTTGGTTTTAGCGTGACGGCTATTAAGGGATCTTATATTGAAAATTATGGGTCTTCTGATGAGCGTGAGGTCAAGGAGAACAGTTATTTCGTAGTGGATGTTCAAGATCGAGGTGATTTAAAGAATAAGTTGGTGTCATTGGGAGAGGAGTTCGAACAAGATAGTGTTTTATTTGGATCAGCTGGTGGTGATGGGGTGCTCATTGGAACTAATCATTGTACGGGCGCATACCCTGGTTATGGGGTTGAGAAGATGCAGGGTGGCGCTATTTTTGGTAAGACAGGGACTTTTATGAGTAGGGTCAAGGGTCGTCCTTTTGTATTTGCGGAGATGTTAGAGTCATTTGGCGTTCTTAAGTATCCTTCTGAACTGCGCGGTGTTGTTTATGAAGCTAAGAAGCATTGGCGCGATCTACCCCACACACGTTAAGAATCTATAAGTAACGCTTTAAGGTAACGCACAATGGGTCTAGGCAATGCTTAGGCCCTTGGATTATATCATGATTTGATTTTTTCGACTATTCTTTGCATAAGTTGGGCAGAGATTTCACTGCTTAATGACGGGTCATGAGCAGTCAAGCTCGACGCTATGGCATCCGCTCAACGGTTCGACGATTCCGACAAGGACAAACCCGAGCCAAAATCAGCACCACAGTCAACGCTCACTTCTTTGACGACGCAACACCGGAAGTGTCCTTCGTTCTTGGATTTCTCTGGGCGTGTGGCAGCGTTCGCACGAAGCACCGCCACATCCTGCGACTGGTCTGCTACGAAGAACGCGAGGAACGACTCCAGGTCATACTCGACATACTGCAGAGCCGACATCAGCTTCAGCGTTACGGCAATCGACTGGTTGTCGAGCTAGGAAATCACCGGCTGGTTCAAACGCTGATCGAGCGGTTCGGCAAACCTCCCGGAAAGGACTCTGAGGGAACACTGCCCCGTCTGCACGGATCGATGGTGCCTCCGTATGCCTGCGGCCATCTCTTCGCAACCGGGGTTTCCAGTCCCCAAAGCCTTCGCTGGCGAGGCCATCCGCAACTGATTTCGTGGTTGGTCGAGCAGATGCAGTTCGCCCTTCCGATTACCGAGCCACGGGCATCACGTTGGGGCAAGACCCTGAGTGCGGCGTGGACCAATCCCAGCGAAATCCAGCAAATCCCGCAGTGGCTGGAAAATCCGGAAGCGGGGCTGACCCGCCTGTGACAGATGCCCAACGTAAGATTAACATACAGGGTCGCCGGTGGAACGAAGGCCCTTTGAAAGGGTGGCGTGATTGGTACCGTCCCGTTGGCTGCTTGGCCGCGTTTACATCGCGAGATGTACACCGAACCTTCGGACCGACAATTCATGGGGCAACGGCCAATCGTTAAGCCGAGAAAAAATCAAGTCCACCGGCACCCTGTCTTTTTTGAATTCCTGGAAGGTGTGCTTCCAGTGAGAAGGATCGGAACCCTGGATGCAGCCCAAAAAGAAAACCAACGAACGCCCCCAAGGAAAGAAACCGGATGCGGAGCGACGACTCCGACAAGCGGACCGGTTGGCCCGTGTCCTGAGAGTGCTGCAACTGATCCAGGGCCGAGGTCGCTGGGATACCAAAGCGATCGCTCAGGAAATCGAGTGCTCTGAACGCACCGTCTATCGAGACCTAGCCGTTCTGGAATTGGCCGGTGTGCCATGGACCTACGAGAAAGAATCGTCCAGCTATCGAGTACGACCCGATTACCAATTCCCGATTCTCAACCTGACCGATGAGGAACTGCTCGGCCAAGCAACCGCAGCTTCCGCCACCAAAGCTCCTGGGCTCGATGTGAACCTGGGAGCCAAACCCACCAGTGAAAAGTTAGCGGCCAAGGCGAATGACAAGTCCGAACAAATCCTGCTCGAAGCCCAGCGGTTCACCGAAGTCCTTGATCTAAAACTCGCCGACCACAGTCGGCATCGAGACTTCATTCGCACAGTGCAGTGGGCACTGATTCAAAAGAAGCAGGTGACCGGGCAGTACCAAAGTCCCTACGAAGAGAGGCCGGTCAAGCTGACTCTGCATCCCTATCGGCTCTCTTTGGTGAAGAGTGCCTGGTACTTGATCGGTCGAACGCCCCAGGAATCATTGCCTCGAACCTATCGCATTGTCCGTTTCAAGTCTCTCCGAATGCTGGATGAGCCAGCGATCATTCCCAATGACTTTAGTCTCAAGGCGTATTTGAGGAACGCCTGGAGCGTTTACCGAGGCGAGCAGAGTTACCACGTCGAGTTGCTGTTCTTCAAAAACGCTGCCGAGGTCGTGACCGAGACGGTCTGGCATCACACGCAGAAAGTCCAGCGGAATTCCGATGGGACCGTGACGATCACTTTCACGGTGGACGGACTGAACGAAATCGTGTGGTGGGTGCTGGGTTGGGCGGGACGAGTGCAGGTGGTTCAGCCGCTGGAGCTTCGCCAGCTTGTTCTCAGTCAACACCGACAAGCCATTCAGATCAACGAGGACGACAAACTATGACCTTTGAATACACTCGTACCGAAGAACGAGATGCACTGGAGACAACACTACGAACGAATCTTCGCGAGAAATCCCACGAGATTCAGGAACTATGGAACTCGGTGAACGACCACTGGGGCTATGAGGATGCGATCTATCGCTTCTACAGCCAGAGCTTCAAGGTCTACAGGGTTCAGGATTCAACGGCCCGAATCGTGAAACTGCTTCAGTCGCTCGTACCCGGCCGAGACTTGCATCCCTTTTTCACCGCAATCGTGCAGGACGGAACTGGCAGGCAATTTACGATTGCGGACAACGAACGCTGGCTGGAAGCAACCCGGCCTGTTGTGGAAGCGTTTCAGCATGCGCGTTACTTTCTGGAAATGGCTTGTCGTTATCACGAAGCACAAGAAGAACAGCCCAGTCCAAGCGGATGGGCCGCACTGCTGTTTTTGTACAAACTGTGGTGAAAACAAATCCCGACATCGGAAAGCAACCGGAGTGCGAAAAAGAAAAAAACCATCGAGCCCTGACCCAACCCGAGTCAGTGCGTCGGGTAACACTGGAAAAGACGGTATGTCACACAATCCCTTTTTTCAGGAAAAACCCGATGGCCGAATGGAATGACGAAGTCGCTGAAAATCTACGAAAAGCAAACGAACCGAAGAAGGACCCACAAGAATTCAACTTGCTCAATGAACTGGCCCGAGGTGCCATCTACCGCGGTGGCCAAAGTCAGCAGGACTTTATGACGGGCTATGCCTGGGGCTGGATCATTTTCATCGGATTTCTGGTGTTCCTGTTCATTCTCGGATCACTGGGAGTTCGCATCGAATAGCAGAAGACAAAAACGAAACCGGAGGACCTCATCACCGACGACGGACGAGGTTCCCGAGAAGAAAACCAACGAGGGAATTACGTGCAACTGACCATCTACCGGGGAACGAAGGAAATCGGCGGAAGCTGCGTCGAAGTCGCCACGGGATCGACGCGAATCATCCTGGACGCCGGGCTCCCGTTGGTGAAACCCGACCGGGAACCTTTTGACCCCAAAGTCATGCTGGGAAAATCCACTGCAGCATTGATCGACGAAAAAGTCATTCCCAACGTGCCGGGACTCTTCACCGAAGCGAAATCGCCGGATGCGATTCTGCTCTCGCACAGTCACCTGGATCACGCGGGACTATTGCACCTGACCAAGCCGGAGATCCCGATCTACGCAACGTCGGGAACAAGCAAGATGATGCTTGCTGGTGCAGTCTTCAGTCGGCAGAAGGAACTGGAGCGAGCGAGGCATCGAGAGGTCTCCGCCAAAAAGACCTTCTCCATCGGGGATATGACGATTACGCCGTTCGCGGTGGATCATTCCAGCTTCGGCAGCGTAGCCTACCTGATCGAGGGCGAAGGAAAGAGGCTCCTCTATTCCGGTGACATCCGCAAACATGGTCGTAAACCCGGCATGGCTCGCGACCTCGTGGCTGAGGTCGGCCCCATGAACATCGACGTGCTGCTGATGGAAGGAACCCACTTCGGCCCTGGTCGCAGCAGCAAAGGACTCAACGAATTCGAACTGGAAGAAGAAATCGTCGACCACATCAAGGCTGCACCGGGGATTGTGCTGGCTTGTTTCTCGCCGATCGACGTCGATCGATTGGTGACGTACTACCGGGCCTGCCAACGGACGGGAAGGACGTTCGTCGCGGATGCTTATGCTGCCTTCGTCATGCACCTGGTAGCCAGTGAAGCATCCGTTCCCAGGCCGACCAGGGACTTAGGCGTTCGCGTTTACTTCAACCAGGCCTTTGAGAACCGGCAGTTGACCAGCGTCCGGGAACGGTTCGAGCCAGACCGCATTCAACTCGCTCAAGTCCTCGCTGAACCAACCAGGTACCTGATGGTGTTTCGTCCGTCGATGACGGAACTCGACTTTGCCAACGTGCTGCCTGCAAGCAGCCGCTGCCTGTACTCGTATTGGAAAGGCTACCTGGAGAAACCCGACTGGGTTGAACTTCAAGAGAGCCTGAGTCAGGTTGGCGGTGATTTCATTCCGGCCCACGCCTCAGGACACATCTACGTCGAAGACATTGTGGAGTTGGTACGTGGGATCAACCCCAAACAGATCGTCCCGATTCACACCTTTGAGCCGACCGGGTTTCAGCAGCATTTTACCAACGTGCAACTCCTGGACGATGGGGAACCGTATCGCATTGGGTAAGAGCGGAAAGTAGCAGCCAAGTGAGTACAACTTTGACCATCGAAATGATTCACGTGATCGACCATCTACTGGCTGAGACCTTGCGGTTTGGAAACATGTCGGTGGCCGAAACGAAAACACTTACATCGCTGGGGACGGCCCACGGAGCACTGATCGCGGCAGGAGTGAAGATCGAAAACACGCTCCTGCTGGAACTTTATGCCCAACACGGCGAGCATCTTCGGAGCCAGGGAATCACCGAACCTGAAAACTTCAACCCGCCGGCATGGAACCCATTGCTTGCCGCCGAAGGAGTTCCCCAAATCGCAGAATACTGCCAAGCAGATCGGAGCTGAACGATGACGACGTTTCATATCGAACTGGGAGCCAAGTCCACGGACCGAGATGCCGTCGAGGTCTTGAACGAAATTGTTCGTGACAGAATCGCGACGCTGCAGCCCGAGTGCCAGGCACGAAGGGAACAAGAACGAAGTGTCTTCACGCAAAAGGAATTGACCAGCTCTCTCGTGGAACTTCGGAGTTTCGTTGAAGGCCTTCGTGAGGCTGGCCATCGGTTGCAGGTGGTTGGACCGGCCGCAAGCTCGATGGTGCTTCACGCGATGGGACTCAGCCCGTTATGCCCGCTGGAACATGGGTTTCATCTGGAACGATTCATCGATCCAGATGGGGCAGCGATCCAGGAACTTCAGGTCACTGGCTTGGTGAGCATGACCGGTCTGGAACTTCTCAAGTTTCTGTGGACGCAAGGCTATGCGACTCGTGTTGTCCAGCACGAAACGAAGGTGAACGGAAACCTTCAAAAGCTGGAACACATCGGAGCCAATCACGAGGGCGAACATCGTGACGGCCCCAGACTCGTTTTGCAGCTCGTCACGCCCTCGGATTTGGCCATCGCCAACTTGTTGTCGCCGGAGCAGATGGAAAACTGCCTGAACGACTCTGCGACGTGGGAGTTGCTTTCACGAGGTGACACAAGCGGTATCACCAATCTCGAAGACGAATCCATTCAGAACATGCTGCGAGAGCGAAAGCCCAGGTCACTGGCAGAGCTAGCAGTCGTGATGATTGGCGAAGGTCCCGGAAGAGCCGAGAATGCAATGCTCGACTATCAGGAAGACTTAATGTCGGAGCTTCACCAAGAAGTCGGCCTGCCGCTGCGTGAGGCTTATGAATTCATTCGTACTGCCGCCCGAAACAAACCAGATCAACTGGAAATCGCCGCCGCGAACTTGATGAAACGGGCACAGTCAACCGGTATCGAAGAGGGCGTAGCCAGTCGCACGGTGAAGTCGATTCAAGCCAAGAGCCGTCAGGCATTGTGCAAAGCCCACATCTTCACCACGGCTCACCTGGCACTGCAAACGGCCTTCGTTAAAGCACATCGTCCAGAAGAGTTCCAGGCGATGGCGTCTGTGCTGCGGAGTGAAACGCCGCACTGAGCATACCCGCTCGGGGAGAAAGGGTCGGGGGAAAATGGGTTGTCCACGAGACAAGCTCGACGGCAGTTTGTGGCCCAGCGAGTCTCTTCGCTGGTGGTGCGACTTTGAGCTACTAAGGCATGCACGATAGAGGACTCTTTTTGATCGGGAAAAGTAAACCCCTTCGAAGCAACTCGGTTCAACGCTTGTTCTATCTCGATGCGCAAATTGCCCAGATTGGAATTATCAAGATCACGACGCCAAATGCGATGAAGATGATGTCGACTGCATTCCAAATCCAGTGACTAACTAAGTCATGCCGTTCCAAAGCCCAAACTTGAGGCATTGAAGTTTCATCGCGGAGCAATTCGATCTTGCTCCCCGTCGGATAACGATTGGATTCAGCTTCACTGAAATTCGCTCGTGTCGAAACTGTCAAGAGATGGCTCTGATCCCCGTCTGTTACAGCTGCCTTAACCACCCAACGGTACTCGAGGTAGCTCGAGTACCTTCCTCTTCTTCTAATCGAAGCAAACTCAGACTCTACAACCGATGCCGCGTGCTTCGAAATTGCTGAGTCAGCACTCAAACGATATTGATGCAGAAGTCGTTGAGTTGGCCAATAGATACACCAGAGTGAGAACGACGCCAACAAAAGGAACGGAAGTGCTGGGTACCACAATGCTGACGTTGTTGAACCAATCGATCCCTCGGGCTTCAGCCCGGGATTTTGCTTTTTGATCTCATCACAGACCTCTCTCCACACAAATTCGCCAAAAGTCAAAATGACCAAATCCTTCCCGCGTCCACTCAAAAACTCGTTGGCAGGGAATGTCTCTTGCTTAACGTAAGTTTCATCGAAAGTAGGTTCATATCCCTGCCAGCGATATACAACTCCGTACTTCGAGAGAGTCAATCGATCCCAGGTCGGAGGTCGATCCCAGGTCGACGCTTTTGAGATTTCCCAAATCGTCAAATCACTCGAGTCGGTCCTAAGGACATTTGATTGCCTCTGCATCGATGCCTGTTCTTTTGGCTTAGTCATGTTTCTGCACTTTCGGACATCTCTGTAACAGAATGAACTGCACGGCCGTTCGAAGAAATTGGTCTACGCAGCCACGGGGGTCCTCGGTATGAATTCTTTTAACAAGAACAGTTCTCGCCCCGAAGAAGCCCCCCGATGGCTGCATGGACGCTGCCCGCAGTGATAGCAGATTGGTGTAAAATTCTCACCAGCGTTCTGGACCAAAGAAGCCGGAAATATTTTTTCACGATCATTCTGGGAATGCTGCTGGGATGTGGTCGCAGAACTGTGTCCTGCTGGTTCCAACTCC
>Ga0194112_10002865_pt1 | contig 24423 bp, 25 predicted proteins | sample TA2MahC400mmetaG_FD_146191 | JGI IMG/M metagenome (GOLD analysis project Ga0194112, IMG submission 146191) | Freshwater microbial communities from Lake Tanganyika, Tanzania - TA2015016 Mahale Deep Cast 400m | ecosystem: Environmental > Aquatic > Freshwater > Lake | place: Tanzania: Lake... | reverse complement strand
TGAGATCGGATTGGATCGGGTTTCAGAGGAGTTAAAAGGTTCGTTTTTATCATTAAATGGTGTCGAGAAGGTTTTGATTGACGAAAATCGCATTCGTTTTTACACAAGAATACTCGACCAGGTTACACCTCTTATTATCAGATCTCTTGAAGAATACGGAGTAAAAATTCAATCCATTAACACACTGAGTCCAAGTCTGGAAGATGCCTTTGTGAGAATCACCGGTCTCGATTCCGATTTGATGAAGATCGACAAGCCTGTAAAAGGAGGACCAGAATCGTGAAAGAAGAAATAATAAAGTCCTACTTCATTGCCAAAAAAGATATGGGAGCTTATTATCTTAAGCCTCCTCTGATCAGTTGGGGGTTGATGCTTCCCATTGTCTTTGTATTCGCTTTCTATTTCAGAAACCCGATGGGAATCAAGGAGGTTGTCCCAGGACTGATCGGTTTGACCCTTCTTTTCTCATGCACGTCCATGGCTGCAATTGTGATTACTTTTGAGAAAAGAATAGGTGCTCTGGAGAGGCTCCTCCTGGCCCCGTTGAATTTTAGAACCATCCTTTTCGGTAAAACTCTCGGGAGTACCCTATTCGGGCTGATGGTGGCCGTATTCATTACTTTCGTCTTGATTCTACTCATGGGGCTTTCCGTAAAACACTTCTGGGCATTTGTTCTTATTTTCATCTTTTCAGGTCTGGCCTTCTCCCTTCTTGGAATCCTGATATCGGTAGGTGTCAAAGAGGTCTTTGAGGCAATGACCATGTCCAATTTCTTTCGTTTTCCAATGATCTTTCTCTGCGGTGTCTTCTTTCCAGTTCCCACCATGCCCTTTCCTCTTCCAATCCTTTCTTATCTTCTTCCATTGACTTATACGGTAGATGGCCTAAGGCATTGTTTGCTGGAAGGAATGCCAATGATACCTTTATTCCTTGATCTGTTAATTCTTTTGGGGTTCGTTGTGTTGATCTTTGCTCTTTCGCTTTCTATTTTCAAGAGGAGAATCCGTCAAGAATTTTAAATCTCTCACCTTAATCTTCTCCCCAGTGCCTGCCAGTAGGCAGGGGTGAGGAAGAGAAAGGAGGTGAAAAATATGTGCCAAGAGAAATCCAGTTGTATCCATCCTGAAAAATTAAAAGGGGAACCAAGGGACTGCTCAGCCGAACAGATCGCCATCTGCCATCCTGAGGAGAATGAACATTCCTGCGTGGCTGAGGAGTAGGAAGAACTGAGTAATCCCTTAAAACCACACCATCAGGCCAGCAATCCGTCAAGGTCCCGCTTAAACCTGTGTCTGATTTGATTAGGAAGGTCTGGAAACCGTGGGTCGCCTTTTTTAAAGAGGTGCGTCAAAAAGTTGAAATGGAGATACAAACTTTGTTAATTTGGGGGATATATCTCTTTCATATTATAATTGAAGGAAAGCATTCCGATTTGAGATGCTAAAATGATGAAAAGGAAACCGCCCAAATTATGAGAAGAGACTTGCCCAACTTCATAAAAAGGGAGGCCAAAGCCTCCCTTAATTATTTAAAAGAGGGGAGAGATGAGATGGCCTTTATCAGCCCAGAACAATATGAACAAAGTTTAAAGAAGAGGAAAAGCATCAGAATATTTATGAATGGAAAGAAAGTCGAAGATGTTTTCGATAACCCAAATATCCAAACAGTGATCGAGGCGAACAAGGCAAGCTATAGATGGGCTTTGAACCCTGAGTATCAGGAGATCATGACCGTCATCTCCCCCTTGACCAATGATCGGGTAAACCGCTATGTTTATGTTTGCCGAAACAGGGAAGATTTGGTAGCCAAGGCGATTGCCGGAACATTTACTGCCGAAAGATTGGGGACTTGTATCTACCGATGCCCTGGGCTGGATGCCTTCCACGCCCTTGCCAGTTCGACCTGGGAGATGGATAAGAATCTCGGGACAGAATATCATGATCGATTCATCAAATATCTGAAATGGGTTCACGAGAATGATCTCGTTGTTGCCGGAGCCCTAACCGAACCAAGAGGCGATCGCAAAAAAAGGGCCCCCGATTGGCCTGATCCATATCTCTCGGTGAAGATGACTGAAAAGAGGTCGGACGGAATTATTGTCAGAGGAGCAAAGATCAATATCAGTGGGGCTTATGTCGCTCATGAAATAGTTGTTTTACCTCAGTCAGCTAAGAGAAAAGGCGAAGAGGATTATGCTTTAGCCTTCGCTATTCCTACAGATACAGAAGGCATCACCTATATTTGTCAATATTCCCCCTATTCTGCGGAGAGGGAAATGGCTGACGATATTTATGAACTTGGTAATCCTATCTTCGGTCAAAGAGAAACTTCTATGGTTGTCTTTGATAATGTCTTTGTTCCCTGGGAAAGGGTTTTTCACTGTGGAGAAACCGATTATTCTATTAAATTCGTTGAAAGATTTGCTAAGACTCACCGGATGACATGCGGAGGAACATGTAAGGTTGGGTTTATGAACATAATGATCGGAGCCTGTAAACTTCTCCAGGAATTTAAAGGAATGGAAAAAGCACAACACATTAACGATGAACTGATGGAGATGGTCGTTCTCAGAGAGACAGGAAGGGCCTGCGGACTGGCGTCGGCCAATCTTGGAAAGGAGGAACCTGAAGGCTCTGGCGTGTTCCTTCCTGATGAATTGATGGGAAATGTCTCAAAGCTTAACATCTGCAATGCCTTCTGGAGGGTGATGTCTTTGGCGGGAGATATTGGCGGAGGGCTCATCGCTACCCTACCCTCCTTAAAAGAACTTAGAAATCCCGAAACAAGGAAATATGTAGAACAGTTCTTAGGATTTGGTTCCGATGTTCCAACAGAAGATATTATGAAGGTAACGAAACTCCTTCAGAACTGGACGGCCGGTCAGCATGGAGTTGCTACCTGGCATGGAGCAGGTCCGGTGATGGCACAAAAGATTATGATTCAGAGAGTGGTTGATTACGAACATGAAAAGAACTTAGTAAAAGAGGCCCTCGGTATTTTGAAAGAAGAAAAGACCACGAAATAATGTCTTTCCATCAATTTTGGAGGAAATAAGAAATCATCCTAAGGAATATAGAAAAAATAAAAATTCAAAAGGAGGTAAAACATGGCGGTCATTGTTGATTTAGAAAAATGTACAGGATGTAGGACGTGTGAAGAAGGTTGTCCAGTAGAAGCGATCAAAGTGGAGAATGAGAAAGCTGTGGTGGACCAAGAGGCCTGTGTCGATTGTGGAACCTGTATTGAAGAATGTCCTGAAAAAGCCATAAGCGAAGGGGCGTAAGACGCAATGAAAGAGTCCGGGATAGTTGTCGGTGTTTGTGTGAGCCAAAGAAGGACTGATCTAAAGAAGAATGTGGGCAATGGGTTTCTTCAGAAAGGATTGGGGCTAGTGGATGATTCCCATGCTGGAACCAAAAAAGAGGTAAGCCTTCTGGCAATTGAAAGAATACGCAAACTTAATCAAGAGGCAGGGATTTCAGCAGGCCCTGGATGCTTCGCAGAAAATATCACCACCAAAGGAATGGATTTGACCTCTATCCCTATAGGTTCCAAGTTACAAATCGGTGATGCAAAGCTCGAGGTGATTCAAATTGGAAAAGATCCATCTCAAGCTCATACCTACAACTTTCAGGGATATTCCATCTTACCAAAGGAAGGGGTGTTCTGTAAAGTTATCGAAAGTGGAGAAGTAAAGATTGGCGACCCTATAAAAGTAATCAAGGTGTGAAAAAGTTTCTATCTGTCACACTGAACTTGGTTCAGGGTCTCGTAATTCAATGCTTTTGTCTGGATGCTGAAACGAGTTCAGCATGACGTATTGGGTTATCATCGAGTTTTTCAGCATCCTGTTAGGACCTAATTAAAAAGGAGAGCAGTCTGATGAGCACTCGAATAACGATTTTATGTGAGAATTTGGTGGGTAAACTGATAGGCTCAGGCGAACATGGATTTTCTGCTTTTATCGAAACTGATCAAGGGAATTACCTCTTCGATACCGGCAGTGGCCATTCCGTTGTGGTAAACTCTCTTACCTTAGATAAAGACTTGCGGGCAGTCCAAAAAATCTTCTTGAGTCATGGTCATTTTGATCACACTGGAGGGCTTCCTGAAGTTCTAAAGCTTAAGGGGAAAGTGGATATCCACGCTCATTCACATGTGTTTCTGGATCGAATTGCAGTGCTTAAAGAAAATGAAAAAGAGACAAAACGATTTGTGGGAATTCCCTATAAGAAAAGATATTTAGAATACTTGGGAGCCAATTTTGTTTTTAATAACAATTTTATAGAGGTTGAGAAAGGATTATTTCTAACTGGAGAAATTCCCCGAAAAACACCCTTTGAAAAACCAGACCCAAGGCTTTTCGCTGAAGTAGATGGAAAAACCACTCAGGACATTTTTTTGGATGATCAATCTCTCATCCTTGATACTTGGAAGGGACTCGTCCTGATTCTCGGATGTGCCCATTCGGGAATTATCAATATTATCAACCATGTCATTGCCAAAACTGGGAAAGACAGATTTTATGCGATCCTTGGAGGATCTCATTTAGATTTCTTGACCCCTGAGCAATTGGAGGAAACAATCGTTGCCTTAAACAAATTAGAAGTCGAGAAGATTGGCGCCTCCCATTGCACAGGAATGAGGGCGGCATTTAGACTCTCCTTAGAATTTGGAGACCGATTCTTCTACGGATGTGTCGGCAGTGTGTTGGAGGCTTAAAGGCGGCGAAGATGATCAGCATAAGTATTCCCGGATGGGGAAACATGGAGATTGAGAATATTGTGCTGGATCTGAACGGAACAATTGCTACGGATGGGAAAATTCCTTCTGAGGTGAAAGAAAAGATAAATGTCCTTTCTAAGAAGGCGAAAATTTATATTCTAACTGCTGACACTCAAGGGACAGCCACCGAAGAAAGTTCAGATATGCACGTGGAATTACTAAAGGTTTCAGAAAAAGATAGCGCCAAAGTGAAAATAAGAGTTTTGGAATCCCTGGACCCGACCAGGACGGTTGCAATTGGAAATGGAAATAATGACCAACTTGTTTTGAAAGAGGCTGCTTTGGGCATTGCAGTGTTAGGGGATGAAGGATTGTCCGTTTCCGCAATGAAGCATGCAGATATCATTGTTAAGAATATTTCTGATGTGTTGGATCTTTTTTTGAAACCCAAGAGACTTATAGCCACATTGAGGGAGTAAATCGGGAGATTGTTGTAATGAGTTCCCCGAGACGGATTTATTACGGCCTCTTTTCAAAAGTCTATGACTTCATCATCCGATTGCATTCAAGAGATATAGAAGGATCACTAAGGAGATTTATCACTGAGAAGACAAATCTATCAAAAGGAGACCGAGCTTTAGATCTCTGCACTGGAACCGGTTCTGTTGCTGCCGAATTGGCCAAACGAGTGGGAGAAAATGGTTTAGCAGTCGGATTCGATTTTTCTCGAGGGATGCTTGAGAAAGCAAAAGAGAAGGCACTTCGGTTAAACGCAGGTCAACTTCATCTGGTGCAGGCAAATGCCAGTCAAATTCCTTTCAAGGATTCCTCTTTCCGTGGGGTAACTTGCTCTCATGCCTTTTATGAATTGAAGGGAGATGAAAGGACAAAGGCAATTAATGAAGTGGCAAGAGTTCTTAAAAAAGGCGGCAGATTCTGTTTAATGGAGCATGCAAAACCCAAAAAACGAGTTCCAAGGTTATTCTTTTATATAAGGCTTTTCTTTCTGGGTGCTAAAGATGCCCAAAGGTTCCTCTTGGAAGAAAGATCAATATTGGGTAAGAGCTTTAGAAACATAAAGAGTATGATGAGTCCAACAGGAAGATCAAAGCTAATCTACGGAGAAAAAGGAGGGGATAACGACATTGAAAATATTAGATGACCTCATCTTAAGCCTTAAGGGGAATGATTTCCCAGTGAAGGACGTCCATACCTGTGTCTTTTGGACCGCTGTCATGAGCAAGCACTGTGGTCTCTCTTCCACCTTTAGAGAAGATGGTCCTTCACACGAGAGAGGGGTCAGAGATGTAGGAAGGTTGACCCAAAAGACGGCATTTGAGCTTGCCGAGTATGCAAAATCGAAAAGTCTGCTTGAGGCTTCTATCGGAATGGCAACCATTAACTCACTGATCGATATCGAAGAGTCGAGATGCATTGAAAAGAATGCCTTTGAGATAATTCTGGAGAAGGGACAGGAAAGTAATGTGGCAATCGTTGGCCATTTTCCCTGGATTCCGAAATTGAAAGAGAGGATAAAAAACCTCTGGGTTCTTGAGCAGAGGCTTCGAGAAGGAGATTTGCCCGCCCAGGAGGCGGATCGAATTTTGCCCCAATGCGATGTCGTAGGGATAACTGGAACATCTTTTATCAACCATACTCTTGAAGGACTTTTGAACCTCTGTAAAAAGGCTTTCATCATCCTGATCGGTCCCACTTCACCTCTCTCCCCTATTCTCTTTGACCATGGAATTGACGCTACCTGTGGCTCAAAGATAGTAGATCCAGATAAATTGATCCGCTCCATCAGCGAAGGGGCTACCTTTAAAGACGTAAAAGGGGTAAGACTTCTCACATTAACAAAGGGAGGGTAACACTTGCGGCTCAGCCCATTAAAAAATAGAATAGTTTTGATGTCAATGATCGTTCTCCTCTTATTATCACTTCCTTTGGGGGCTTATGCCCAACTTCAAGGGAAAAAGGTTCTCATGATCGTGCCTTTAAGGAATTTCTGGGATGTGGAATTGACGGAATTGAAAGAGATATTTGAACGGAATGGTTTATTGGTAACTATCGCTTCCTCCACTATGAAAGAGGTCGAAGGGATGTTCGGAACAAAGATGAAGCCCGATGTCGTTTTGAGTAAAATAAAGGATGTTCTATACGATGCTATTGTCTTTGTTGGCGGTGAAGGGGCTGTCCAATATTGGGATGACCCTATTGCTCATCGATTGATAAAAAAAGCCATTAAAGAAAGGAAGGTATTGGGAGCGATATCCATTGCTCCGATTATACTGGCTAATGCTAATGTACTTTCCGGTAAGAGGGCTACGGTGTGGCCAACTTTGGGGAATCGATTGAAGTGTTCGGGTGCTATTTTTACTGGCGCAAATGTGGAAGTTGATGGAAAGTTTGTGACTGCGGATAGTCCAAACGCTGCAGAAGAATTTGGGAGAGCCATTTTAAGGGCGATCCAAAAGAGATAGACCTGGGGGCATACCTTTCAAGTACGTGAGATTTAGTAAAGAATTAGAAATGCCTCAATCCTAATCCTCTGCGGCCCTTCGATTATTTACAGTCAACCCCGCACTTTCTGAAAAGCATTAAAATTCTGATATAAGCCTCATTTCTGTTTTAAAAAGTGGAGCTTTCTAATGGGGTAAAAATAAGCCAGAGTGGGAGTGATTGAGGAAAGTTAGACATCTCTCCTCCCTGTGGAGAAAAGCATAACTGCAGTAGGCAGGGGAGATAAGGAGAGATTTCTCAAAAACTTAAAGTGATACGAAAGGAGCTTACAAATGAGCAATGAAAACTTGTTTAAGAAAATGTTTGACAACCCCCCTCCGCAAATGGGCATTCCCGATGAAAATGAATTTCCCCGCATTGTCCCTTCTCGGATACCCTGTACGCAAGAAGTCTTAAAGAAACATCTGAATAAATATGTCCAGATATTACTGGACGAAGGGGCTGATGAGGTCAAAATTATTCAGGCTCGAGATATTCCACAGGATCCCCGAGTGATTTTGAAGTGTTCTCATCCCAAATGTCCTTCTTATGGTCGAAGTGGCAGTTGCCCTCCCCATATCACCGGAGACTTTTATAAAGCGAAGCAATACCTCAATGCCTATGAGTGGGCCATTGTCTACCGGATAAACATCCCTCAGGAAGGAATGAAATACCTCAGCAGTCCCTCTCAGATTAAAGCGATAAGGAGTAAAGAATCTTTTCATGCCTTGGGCTCTTTGTTACGTTACGTGAATGGGATGGGGGATTTAGTAGAACGGGCCGCCTTTTATGATGGTCACTATTTTGTCGTTAATTGTCATTTCGGTCCCTGCCTTTATGAGTATTGCGAAAGTTTTAAAGATTGTCAGGAGATTAAGGCTGGCCGATGTCGTTTCCCCTACAGGGCAAAGCCGAGTGTAGAGCAATTTTTTTCAATCGATCTATTGAAGTTGGCTGCCCAGTTGGGATGGGAATATTATATGCTGGGTCCTTGTGCCTTTCCTCAGGACTTCCCCAAGGACTATCAACCTTATTTCATGGGATTGGTCTTGATTACTTAGAATGTAGCATAAATCGAGCGGGTAAACCCCGTTAGAAATTCCAACCGGGCATTAAACCACTCTGGAATTATTCTAAAATATAATCCTGCTGTAGAGCAGTGGGGCATTATTTCTAAGGGGGTAAATATTGTATCGAACCTAAATTTCATTATTGAGGTAAGCATCATGATGGATTGGATAGAAATGACCCCGTAAAGGAGGATCGTCTATGGAAAGAGTGGAGAAAGTTTATTGCGGTCGGATGGATCATGGTGGTTGTGGTCTTCTGGTTAAGATTGAAAACGGCAGTATCATCCAGATAAAAGGAGACACGGATTCTTTTACAAGGGGCTACATCTGCCCGAAAGGACGGGCCCATATTGAACGGCTCTATCATCCCGATCGACTGAGGTATCCTCAAAAAAGGATTGGAGAAAAGGGGAAAAATAAATGGGAGAGGATCTCCTGGGAGGAGGCCATGGAGACCATCTGTGATAAGTTGAAGGAATGTAAAGAGAGATTTGGGGCCGAAACCGCCCTCTTTATGCAGGGGACGCCCAAGGGGTTGGAAAATCTTCTTCTTTACCGGTTTGCCCACAGTTTTGGAACCCCCAATGTCGTTGCAACAGGATCTGTGTGTTTTGCCCCAAGACTGGGGGCTTCTCTGATCACGAACGGTTTCTATCCCCATCCCGATCTTGAACATCCTCCAGAGCTGATCGTCATATGGGGGGCCAATCATTTTTCGACAAACGCGGACGGGATTCTCTCTCCAGAGGTCGGCCTGGCCCTGAAAAAAGGTTCCCGATTTATATTGATTGATCCTGTTAAAAAGCCCATCGCCTCAAAGTCAGACCTCTGGCTTCGGATCAAACCGGGGACAGATGGGCTTTTAGCTTTGGGAATGATAAAGGTCATCATTGAAGAAGAAATCTATGATCGGGAATTTGTTGAAAAGTGGACCGTAGGTTTTGAAAGATTGAAGCTCCATGTCAAGTCCTATTCCTTGACAGATATAGAGAAGAGGACATGGATCTCTTCAGAGGCCATCAAGGAGGCAGCAAGAGCCTATGCAAAGGCAAAATCCGCCTGTATTCTCTGGGGAAATGCCATTGACCACAATATCAACAGCGTCCAGACAGCGCGCTCACTCCTTGTATTGATGGCCCTCAGCGGCAATTTAGACAGACCCGGAGGAAACATCCAGTCAGGGATGCCGAAGGTATTCGGAACTGCTGAATTCACGCTGTCAGAGAAGTTTCGGGCCTTTCAGGATAAGATGATCGGAAAGAATTTTAAGCTTGCCTCGATGCTTCGTTTTGTCCCCTATCAGATAGCCATAAAGGCCATCCTCACCGAACAACCATACAGGATAAATCTTGCCTATATTCAGGGAACCAATCCTCTGATGAGCTATCCAAATGCAGAGGAAACATTTCGAGCCTTAAAGAAGGTCGATTTCCTGGTTGTGGCCGATCTCTTTATGAACCCGACAGCACAGCTTGCAGATATCGTTTTGCCGGTTACTTCTCATTTTGAATTCAATGATCTTGGTTTTTACGGGCTTCCTTTCGGAAGGATACTCGCTCGGCCCAAAATCGTTGAACCACCTGATGAATGCAGGTCTGATATAAAAATCATCAATGAACTCGCCTTAAGGTTAAAGCTGGGGGATTCATTCTGGAAGGATGAAGAGGAGTGCATAAATTATATTCTCAAGCCTTCTGGCCTCAGTTTTAAAGATTTGAAGAATAAAAGTTGGATGATCGAGGGAGAAAAGAGATATGAAAAGTTTATGGAGAAGGGATTCCGGACCGAATCCGGCAAGGTTGAGCTCTACTCTACCTGGATGGAGAAGAACGGGTATTCTCCTCTTCCCGTCTTTTTCGATGTCTATGATGGGTCCGATAAGGAGATGGATCTGATCTTTACATCGGCAAAGGTTCCGGTTTTTTTCCATTCAATGAATAGAAATATTTCTTCCTTGCGCAAGAGTCATCCAGAACCACGGGTGAGCATCAATCGAGAGACAGGCCGGAATCTCGGCACAGGAGAAGGCGACTGGACCTGGGTGGAAAACCGAAGAGGGAAGGTTAAATTCAAGGCCCGCCTTATATCTGATATCGACCCCCGTATTATTGTTGTTGAACATGCCTGGTGGTTTCCTGAAAACGACACTCAATTGCTATATCGCTGGAAGGATTCGAATATCAATGCCCTGACCGAAAATGATTCCCCCTATGAGCCTTCCATAGGCACGGTGAACCTGAGAGGACTCCCATGCAGGGTCTCCAAAGCATGAAAGAAAGGAATAGTGATGATCTTTCGACCTCTGGGAAGATCCAGTTAATGGCAATAATGAGGGCGAGCCTGAATGGATCGGATCGAAATGAGGGACCTACAGGATGTAAAAGAACGGATGAAAGTGATGAAAGAACCCCTTTGTATCCTTCAGGAAAAAGTTGGCCATATTGAGGGAAAGCACTGTAAGCGAGGTTAAGTAAGTTTTATTCCAAAAGTTATAATGATTGAGCAGAGGGTCTAAAATGGAACAGGTGGAAACAGAGGTATTGATTATTGGAGGTGGTGTTTTAGGGGCAGCCGTAGCCAGAGAACTCTCCCGTTATAATGCGGATGTAACCTTGGTGGAGAAAGAGGCCGATTTTGGCTGGGGAAGTACGAAAGCCAATATGTGTATCGTCTGCCAGGGAGGAGATGCCTTAGAGTTTCGCCCCGAATATCTTCGTAGCAGGCTCGTCTGGGAGAGCATTCCTCTGATGGAACCTCTCTGTCAGGAGCTCAATGTTCCCTTCAAACGAGTAGGAGAGCTTGCCCTCATCCGAAACAACGAGGAGTTAATCAAATTCCATAAATTAAAGTCGAGGGCAGAAAAGATCGGCATCAACAGCCATAAATTCATAGATCAGGGAACACTCAGGCATATGGAACCTAATATCACCAGAGAAGCCATAGCTGCATTGTATGATCCCAATATTGCCATTGTTGATCCTGTAAGGCTAACCATTGCCCTTATCGAGAATGCCGTTCAAAACGGGGTAAAAGTCATGAGGGAAACAGAAGTTTTAGGGATCTCACAGGAGGCAAACCAGTTCAAAGTTGAGACGAACCGCGGCTCGATGAAATGTCGCTTCATCGTCAACGCTGCCGGAACCTCGGTCGACAAAATAGCCCGGCTGGTGAACTCGGATGATTTCGTTCTTTATCCGATCAGGGGATATGTGGGAATTCTCGACAAGAACTTGGGGGACTTAATCAAACATGAAATCCATATGCGGCCTGATGCACCCGGTCAGATGAACATCCTGACACCCAGCGTGCATGGCAACCTCTTCTTCGGCACGACCATGCAGCCAGCCCGGAGAGGAAACTGTTCCACCACAGGAAGGATTGCTGAAATCGGTTTTCAAAATGTCCGGAAAATCGTCCCAGACCTTTCTGAAAAGGATATGATTCATTCCTTTGCCGGTTTTCTCATGTTCCGTAACTGGGAGCTTGGCTGGCATGAGTGTGTAGTTCAAGATTCCCGCAGGATACCTCGATTAATCAATGTTTGCATTGGATATCCAGGGGTAAGTGCTGCTCCAGCAACGGCCAGGGAAGTTTTGGATCTACTTCGAAAGGAAGGCTTTACATTAGAGGAAAAACCTCACTTTAATCCCATTAGGAAGAGTTCACCGATTTTCAGAGAACTTTCGGAGAGAGAGCAGAAGGAATTATTTGCCAGGAACAGCCGATATGGTCACGTAGTCTGTCGTTGTGAAACAGTGACTGAGGGAGAGATAGTTGAGACCATTTCTCAGGGAGCCAACACCATGGATGGCGTTAAATTCAGAACCAGGGCAGGAATGGGACGATGCCAGGGTGGTTTCTGCACTCCTCGTGTCGTGAAGATATTAGCGAGAGAACTTGGCCAGCCAGAGGGAAAAATAACCAAAAAAGGTCGGGAATCCCGTTTGCTGCTTTATAGATCAAAAGAATTAATTGAGGCAAAGATATGAAATACTCAGAAATTGATGTTGCGGTTATCGGTTCAGGCCCTGCCGGAATGGCAGCTGCTATCAAGGCTAAGGAAGAAGGAGCAGAGCATGTCCTTATATTTGAGCGTCAGGAACAGCTCGGGGGGCTTTTAAGCCAGTGTATTCACAATGGATTTGGCCTGCTCTATTTTGGCCAGGATCTTACAGGACCGGAATATGGTCACCGGTTTGCGGAGAAGGTAAGGGATTTAAGGATTGAGGTGATGTTGGAGACCATGGTTACTCAAATATCCGCCGATCGAAAGCTTACGGCTGTCAACAGTCACGAAGGAACGATTCATATGCAGCCTAAGTCTATTGTGCTGGCAATGGGTTGCCGTGAGCGGAACCGAGGGCAATTGTCCATTCCTGGCACCCGACCTGCAGGCATATTCACAGCTGGAACTGCCCAACGACTTGTCAATATTGAAGGATTCATTCCTGGTAAAAAAGTGATCATTTTGGGCTCCGGTGATATAGGTATGATCATGGCTCGTCGCCTCACGTTGGAAGGAGTTGAGGTAAAAGCGGTTGTTGAGATTCTGCCCTATGTGGGGGGACTCATCAGAAATGAGGTGCAGTGCCTCCACGATTTTCATATACCATTACTCTTAGAACATACGGTTACCCAAATCCACGGTGAACAGCGTGTGGAGGCAGTCACTATCGCCAAAGTAGATAAGAATAAGATGCCCATCGATGACTACAAACAACATATTGAGTGCGATACCCTGCTATTGTCGGTCGGCTTGATTCCCGAAAATGAACTTTCCAGAATGGCCGGAGTAGCCCTCGATCCCTTGACAGGAGGGCCTGTGGTAGATCAACGGAGGGAAACGAACGTCTCGGGAATCTTTGCCGGTGGCAACGTGGTTCATGTTCATGATTTGGTGGATGAGGTCTCCTGGGAGGCTGAGATAGCGGGGACCTCAGCAGCCAGGTTTGCGGGAAAGGAAGAAATGGAGAAGGAGAAGAAAATAATTCTTAAGCCTGGCAGAAATATTCGTTGCATTGTTCCACAGACTATCAGCCCTCAACACGATGTTACCCTATATGCGAGGGTAAAGGATATGGAAGAGAATATTACACTGAAGGTGGGGGATATCTTTTCAAAATCCCTTAGGGTGGTAAAACCTAGCGAGATGCTCAAGATCGATCTCACCTACAGCCAATTGGGGCAGCTGAAGGATGATGCGGTTGAACTATCTATTGAGAGTGTAAAAAGGAGACAAAATGGTTGAGGAAAAAATCGTCTGTATTGGTTGCCCCCTGGGTTGCAGGACAACACTGAGGATTAGCGATCGGGGAGAGGTGATTAAGGTGTTAGGTTATAAGTGCAACCAGGGGCGGCAGTATATTTTGGAGGAATATCGTAATCCGGTTAGAATCTTTACTACCACTGTCCTTACCGAAAAAAGCTCTCGGTCCCTTCTTCCGGTAAGGACAAATCGGCCTATATTGAAATCGAGGCTAAGGGAGGCAACCCTCACGTTGGTTGGCGTGAAGGCAAAACCTCCTGTCAAAGTGGGGCGGGTCATTCTGCCTGACTTACTGAACAGCGGTGTCGAAGTCGTTGCCACGGACGATCTCTTCCCCGATCCTACCCTCCCCATCAAGGGGGAGGGCGAGGGTGGGGGTTAAGGAGTGCACTTTATGAAAGAGTTGACCTTGGAACTTGCCCTGAAGATGCTGGAGGCTGCTGAGAGATGGGCAAAGGATATTGCTGGCTTCTCATGCAGCATCGCCGTTGTAGACAAAGCGGGTGCAATCATTGCGGTTCACCGCATGGATGGAGCAGCGATGGCTACGACCGATATTGCGATTGAGAAAGCATGGACCGCCGTTGCCTTTAAAATGCCCACCCTGATGGGGTCTCGCTGGCTCGATCCGCGTAACATAGGAAAGCTTTTAGGTGATCATGCCATGGGAATGATCGGGAGGGGAAAGGGGCGACTCTGTTTCATTCCTGGTGGCATTCCAATTACCAACGAAGAAAATGAGGTTATTGGTGCTATTGGTTGCAGTGGTGTTCCTTCGGGTGTAGGGGACATTAGTGATACCACTGTCAGTCAGGCAGGTATCACTGCCCTTTATGAATAATGAAGGAGATTTTTTATGGTGATGAATTTAGAGATGGCTAAGAAACTACTGCAAACAGGGATCCAGAAGGCAAAAGAGAAGGGTATGGCCTACAGCATCGCTATCGTGGATGAAAACGGCTGGTTAGTGGCCCTCCACCGCATGGATGGGGTTCCCATACCTACTGCAGAAATCGCTCGAGACAAAGCATGGACAGCTGCTACGTTCAGGATACCCAGTTCTGAGGTTTCTCAATTTGGTGCGCCCAACGTTTCAGGATATGGGTTAAATGCCCAGAATTGGAACGAACGGCTTACCACTATTCCAGGGGGCCTACCGATCTGGAAGGACGGCCACGTCATTGGGGCTATAGGTGTTTGCGGTGGTTCTCCTGATGAAGATGTAATATTCTGTAAAAAACTGATTGAAGAAATCCAATAAATTAAAAGGATAGTCTAAATTTAAAAGGGCGGATAATGGATAGAAGTCCAATGCAAACAACTCTCGATCATATTTATGAGAATAAGAAAGTAACGGTGATTGATATTCAAGGAGGTCAAGGGATAAGGCAACGTCTCGGCCAGATGGGTATTCATCCTGGCGATACGATAACAATGCTGAGGTATGGGGCACTCCGGGGTCCTATTCTGATTGAGGTCCATGGCAGTCAGGTGGCTCTTGGAAGGGGGATTGCCTCCCAAATCATTGTGGAGGAAGTTGAATGAGAATTGCTCTGGCTGGCCAGACAAACTGTGGCAAGAGCACCATATTCAACCATATCGCTGGGTACAAAGCCATTACTTCCAATCTTCCGGGAACAACTGTTAAATACACTGAGACTAAAACCCAAATCAACGGATATACGTGTAATTGTATTGACCTTCCTGGAACCTATTCGCTGACATCATCAGATCCAGCCGAATTGGAGGCACGAAAGCATCTCCTGTCTGGAGAAGTAGATGTGATCATTAATGTGGTGGATCCCTCTCTGCTCTGCCGGAGTCTGGAACTGACACTTCAACTTCTGGAGCTGGAAGTTCCCATGATCCTTTGCCTTAACATGATAGACGAGGCCCAGAGGAAAGGGATCCAGATTGATGCCCAAAAACTCTCGAACCTTCTCGGAGTTCCGGTTATTCCCACCATAGCCACAACTGGAAAAGGGCTGAAGGAGCTATTTATTGAGGTTTTAAGAGTCCGGGAAGAAAGGAGGATAGGGAAAACCCCAAAATTCAGCAAGGACATTGAAGAAATCGTAAGCCAATTGGACTCCACACTCAACTCTGAATGGCCAGTAAAAGAAAAGGTTCCCTCTCGGTTTCTTTCCATAAAACTCCTTGAAAATGATGAGTTCTTCATTAATGAAACAAAGCGAGATAGTAACGCTATCAATCGAATAAGGCCCCTTCAGGGAAAATTGGAGCAAATTCATGGCGTTCCGTCGGATGAAGTGATTTCCTCCGAACGGCATGCCCTTGCCATGAATCTATTTGAACAGGTTTCCATCGTCATCCACCCCCCAAAGAAGGACATTCGCATCGCCATCGATCAATGGGTGATGCATAAATTCTTTGGTTATTTGATCCTGGCAGCGGTCTTTTACGGCTTCTTTAATTTCATCTTTGGAATTGGTGGATATATCGAAGAGCCCCTGATGGAGGTCTTTGACCAATGGATAGGAGGTCTTGAAGAATTTTTTGGGAAAGGAAGTTTAGCCTTATTTCTTTCCAAAGGAGTCCTTCAGGGAATTGCAGGAGGAATCGCGATCGTCCTTCCGTACCTTGTCCCCTTCCTCATCGGCCTCTCCATCCTGGAGGACATTGGATATCTACCGGGGGTGGCTTTTCTGATGGACGTTTTCGTGCACCGTATCGGTCTTCATGGAAAATCGATTATTCCATTTATCCTGGGATACGGCTGTAGCGTCCCTGCGGTCATGACCACACGAATTCTGGAGTTTCCTCAACACAGATTTATCGTTTCCATTCTGACGACCATGATCCCCTGTGCGGCTCGAATCACCATCATCTTCGGCCTGGTTGCTTTTTTCATCAGTCCCAATGCCGCTCTGGCGATTTTTGCCCTTAACATTCTGGTCGTGGCTATCTCAGGGAAGATCCTCTCTACCTTCTATCCAGAAGCGTCGAATCTTGGATTGATTCTTGAGATTCCAGTATACCAGTTTCCCGTTTTAAAAAATACATTGAAAAAATCCTGGTATCGGATAAGAGAATTTATCATCATCGCTTGGCCACTTCTCATTATCGGAAGTGCACTATTGGCACTGATGGAGTATGGCAAGGTAGACCTTTATTTCAATCGTTTTCTGTCTCCCCTCACTTACCTCCTTGACCTGCCGGTTTCTGTTGGAACAACACTCATCTTTGGTCTCTTAAGAAAAGAACTCTCCATGATCATGTTGACTCAGGCATTAGGGACCACCCAAGTTCTTGCTGTGATGACTAAAACTCAAATCATGGTCTTTACTGTCTTTGTTACTTTTTATATTCCCTGTTTGGCTACAATTGCGGCCCTTTGGAGAGAGATCGGTAAAAAGGGAGCGCTTCTGGCCATTCTATTTACTCTATTTATAGCCATCATTTTAGCTCTTTTTACTCGTATTTTTCTTGGGATTGTTCTCTGACGAGGAGAAAGATGAGAGAAAAAATTACCCTTTTCATTGCAAGGTTTACGAGTATCTGAAGGGAAATCCTCTATGGAATGACATGCCATGAGATGGATCTTGAACTGAAAAAAGAGAGGGGTAACTTAGGCCATCTTTTCATGATGGTGGTCTTTGGGGATCTCATGGGATTACCTTTGCTTCCTCCTTACTATTCAATGAGGCTTCTGCCTTATATCATTCCATCTATCGAAAAATGGAAAAGGAGCCTTTTAAGGGAGAAAGACCTGACAGATCTTGTGTCGGCAGATATTTGATTCTGAGAGTCCTCTCTTGTCATTCTGAGGGCCTGTTCTGAGCATGGCCGAAGGAAACGAAGTGACGAAGAATCTCATATAAAAGGGATTTTTTATGGAAAGTGATTTCATTCTGAAAGTAAAAAATCTGAATGTGATTTTGGACCATCAAAGTATTATTGAGAATCTTTCTTTTGAAGTGAAAAGAGGAGATGCCTTAACCATTTTGGGACCCAACGGAGCAGGCAAGTCGGTTTTGCTGAAAACTCTACTTGGGTTAATCCCCTATAGGGGAGAGATAGAATGGGCAAAGGCCATTAAGATTGGTTATGTCCCCCAGAGGCTACCTTTTATCAAAGATATCCCCATAAGCATTAGAGATTTTTTCAATTTAAAAAGATCTCTTGGAAAGGGAACAGAGGCAATCTTAAACTCAGTAGGGTTTAAAGAGGATTTCTCCAGGAAGAAGATAGGTGATCTATCTTCAGGACAATTTCAAAGAGTATTAATTGCATGGGGTCTGGTGGGGAATCCGCAAGTACTCCTCTTCGATGAACCGACGACCGGAGTCGATATCGGTGCGGAAGAGACCATTTATAACCTTTTGGCAAAATTGAAAGAGGAGAGGGATTTAACCATTTTGTTGGTAACCCACGATTTAAGTGTCGTTTATAAGTTTTCTACTGAAGTGATTTGCTTAAACAGACAACCGATATGTTATGGCCCGTCCCAGGAGGTTTTGACTCCTGAAAGTATACAAAAACTTTATGGCGGAGAAGTAAGATACTACCAACACAAACACTAAGCTAAGAACGGGGACTATATGGATACCCAATTTTTATTAAGTTTGGTCGTTGGAATTTCTGTTGGAGGTGTAGCCGGATTTTTAGGATCTCTGATTTTAGGTAGAAGAATGGCCTTAGTAGCTGGACCCCTTGGTCATTTGACTCTGCCTGGAATCGCTCTGGGTTTGATGTATGGTTTTGATGTTTCCCTGGGTGCATTTCCTTTTGTTATTTTGGGAATCGTTTTGATCTGGCTCTTTGAGATGAGAACAAAGTTACCCATGGAGGCGTTAACAGCTATTGTTTTTGCCTCGGGGGTAGCCATTGCTTTTTTACTTTTGCCCGTTAAGCAGGCAGAAGCAGCATTGGTAGGGGATATTACCCAAGTGAGTTTTGGAGAAGCAGCCGTTTCCGTTATTTTAACTCTTCTTCTTTTCTTCGCAATTAAGAAAATTTATTCAAAAATAGTCTTAATCAATATTTCTGAAGAGTTAGCCCAATCGGAGGAAGTGAACATCAGGAAATATAATCTCATTTATTTGGGCTCAATTGCTATTATTGTTGCCTTAGGAGTAAAAATGGTGGGTGGTCTCCTCACTGCTGCTTTAGTGGCAATCCCTGCATCCAGTGCCAGAAATTTGAGTCGAAATTTAACCCAATATTCCTTCGGGGCGATGATTATCGGAATAATATCCTCCTCTATGGGAATTTTGCTTTATAAACTTACAGGATTCCCGGCAGGGCCTTTGATCATTTTGGCGAGTACTGCGATCTTTTTGATTTCGATGATTTTTAAAAGGTGAACAAAGGGAGGGAGCATCGATGAAAAAGATAAAAATAGAAGATGCTGTGGGCATGGTCCTCGGTCATGATGTTACACAGATAATACCTGGGAAACATAAAGGCCCCAAGTTCAAACGGGGTCACCTGATACGGGAGGAAGACATTCCTGAATTTTTAAAGATGGGCAAAGAACATGTGTTTGTAATGGAAATGAAACCCGGTATGATCCATGAGGATGATGCAGCACTCCGATTGGGAAAGGCTTTTTCAGGCAAAAACATTAAGATAACTGGACCTTCTGAAGGCAAGGTAACCTTCCTTTCAAAGATAAATGGAGTTTTGAAAATCAATCTCCCTCTGCTCAACCGAATTAACCTTTCAGGAAATATCATCCTTTCCACCCTTCACAGATATACCCCCTGTATCCCGGGGATAGCAGTCGGGGCGACCCGTATTATTTCCCTGATGGCTCCAGAAAGGCAGATTAAAAAAGTAGAAAATTGGTGTAAGAAAGAAGGGCCGGTCATAGAAGTCCTTTCTTATCGGAAATTGAATGTCGGTGTTGTGATAACAGGAAATGAGATCTTTAAGGGTAGAATCCGTGACCGATTTGACAGTAAAGTAGGAAAAAAGATAGTCGATTATGGTTCGCGGATAGTAAAAAAGTTAGTCGTTCCGGATGACGTTCCTCAGATTTCTAAAGCATTATTAGAACTGCAAGATGCCAGTACCGATCTCATTTTGATTACAGGAGGTCTCTCAGTCGATCCTGATGATGTGACACGAGCAGGAATCAGAAAGGCTGGCGCAAAGATCATATTTTACGGCACTCCCATTCTCCCAGGAGCCATGTTCCTCTATGGGATGCTTGGGGAGAAACCTCTATTGGGTCTTCCGGCTTGCGTGTTTTACCACAAGGCGACATTGTTTGATATAATATTTCCAAGAATCCTGGCCGGTGAATCTCCGAGTAGAAAAGAAATTAGTCTTCTCGGCCACGGAGGCTTCTGCCTGAATTGTGATCCTTGCCGTTTTCCAGTGTGCCCTTTTGGGAAAGGGTAATATTTCGCTTTACCAGTTAAAAGAGGGGATATTGAAATTCATGGAAAGGGAAATGACCTAATGGTGCGACTGTAAATTTAGATGGTAAAGGAGGAAAAGAATATGCTGTCGAAAATACCTTTGAACCTTGAGAAAATAGGGAAAGACGATCTTGACAAGGAAATATTGAGAGCGGGGATCATAGCCGAATTGGATGCCATAAACCTTTATGAGCAGATGGCTGCCTTAACGGAAAATAAAAACATAAGGAAGATCCTTCTCGATATTGCAAAAGAAGAAAAGACCCATGTGGGGGAATTCCAGACCCTTTTATTGATGGAAGATAAGGAACTGGAAAGAGAGTTGGAAGAAGGTAAAAAAGAGGTAAAAGAAATAGTAGGATTATAATTATAAGGATCTGAACCGCCGTAGCGAATCACGATGGAATGGGTTGGAAATCTGAAAAAGAACTAAATAACCCTCCGGGAAATATTACCCCACAATCTCAGATCGTTGGAAAGAAGATCATGGCCCCACTGAACCCATCTGGGTGCTGAGGAAATTTTGATAAAATAAGATAAAAAATATTAAATTATTTTTTGATTTTTGTGAAGAGAAGGAACAGAAAGAAACTGCTCACTTTCATTATCGCCACCATGAAGCAGGATTCTTTTAGACCTAAAATAGGCAGGAGGAGAACACCCCCGAATAGTCCTCCAAAGAACCCTCCCAGAAGATCCGCCCCATAGAGCAATCCAGCAGTTTGGCCGAGGGTCCCTTCTTTTGAGTGAGTGCCCAGATAAATCTTGGTTGCAAGAGGAAATTGGAGCCCGACCAAGGTCCCACAAAGAAATGACATCATTAAAAAGGTTACATAGAGGAGGACGTATATAGTGGTTTTCTCAAGGTGATAGGATGGGATTGAGAATATAAATGGTAGAAGGGAAGAAAATAGAATAACCCATAATTCCATGATTAAAAATAGTGAAGAATCGTTTTTTATCCTTTCCAAGCGTTGGGTAATGTAAAAACTACTTAGAGCAACTCCAACCATAAAGATCGTGACTAAGAGGCCAATCTGGTGGTAGAGATAGCCATAAAGAGTTTGAAAAGTGAAAATGATGGCCAGGTCAAGCATCATATCTGTGATACCTGATGTGAATATGGCGTAAGGAATAGAGTATATAGAGATGTGAGGCTTCTTAACGAAAATGGCCAAGAGAATAAAAGTGATGATGGCTGTTACGGCAATGGAGAACTTAAGACTCAATCCCTCAAACCATTTAAATATTCCTGTGAGATATGGAGAAAAAAGGGCATTCCAGTAAGAAAGATTGAAAAAGACACCTAACGGATGAAAATCGGAATTAATGTGAACCCTTCTTCCTTCCATTGATTGTAGAAACCATATCAGCCATCTTTCATGAAGCCGGTATTCTATATAGGTCCTGGTAAATAAACTGGTTTTGATTTTTCTTTCTTCAAGCCGTTTGATCATCTCCTCTGTTTTCACTCTGTTCAGTTGAACGGAATCCGAGGCAAGATAGAGATTGGTATCACCCGGGATGATTCTCACATACCGATAAACACCCTTTAAAGTGTCTAAAATACACCCATTCAGATCTTTTAATTCTGGACTGATATAGGTTAATGAACCAGGAAGGGTTAAAACAATGATTCCGTCTGGGTTTATCTTCCTTTTGGCTTCCGAGAAAAATTCAGATGAGAATAGTCTGTTCGTCTGCAATTCTTGAGGTGAAGAAATTCCTATGAAGATGATATCGAATCGATCTTGTGTCCTTTTGATAAAGAACCGTCCATCCATATAATGAATCTTCACCCTTTTGTCAGAAAGCTCATATTGGGTTAAAGGTGTTGAGAATTTCTGAACTAGTTTGAGAAGGAGAGGATCGAGCTCAACGTAATCAACGCTTCTCACCGGATATTTCAAAATTTCATGAATCATACCTCCAGCTCCTCCACTTAGTATGAGCACCGATTGGGGTTTTTCGTGCAGGAGCATGGGGAAGTGAACGAAATCTTCGATGGAAGCTATGTCAGGAACAGGGGTAGTTATAGAAGGTACTCCATCGGTAAAAAAAGTGAATTGCTCGCCCCTTTTCGTGACAGTAATGTTCCCGTAAACGGAGTTTTCATTGTGGATGGCATTTAACCTTCTCCACTGCAATTGGACGGAAAATAAATGAATCTCTTTGGATGCCGGGGTTAAAAACAAATAGATAAAAAAGAATGTGAGGATGATCGAAAGGATCCATAAGCCATTTCTAAGTTGACCGAATCGTGGTGCGTTTCTTGGCCAGAGGAGAAATATTGAAATAAGGGTATTCATTAAGGAGATCGCAAAGGCGATTTCAAAGGAATTGAGATATTGAATCAGAAGGAAGGTAATGAGTAAACCACCGATAATAGACCCTATCGTTTCGAGGACGTAGACCTTTCCAATGGAAGAGAGACTTTCTCTGACGTATTGGGAGTAAAGTTTACAACCATAAGTGAAAAGGGCACCATGGGGAAGGACCACAAGCAGAAGGATGAAAAACGAAGAGTAAAATATAGGGGCAAAGCCCACTGCTTCTCCTGGTGTAGCAACAAGGATATTTTTGAATATCCGAGAGAGGTAGATAGCAAAGGGGAAGGCCATGGAAAAAATTAGTTGGAACAATACATAGATCTCAATCTTTCTTTCAGTCTTTTCGACGGATTTGCCAATAAAGTAAGATCCGATTGCTTCCAAGATCAGCCAGTTAGCGAGAATGATTCCAAGGGTAAGTTCATTGCCGAAAAAAGAGACGAGGAGCTCCCTTAATAGGACAATTTGAGCAACGATACCGCTCATCCCCATGATAAGCAAAGAGACCTTAAAGGATTGAACCTTCATAAGATATCAGAACGGTAACAAAAAACAGGACGGAGGTCAATGGCTATTGACTTCTAAACTCATTCCAAAGGTTTCATCAATGAGGGTCTGCTTCGAAACCTATGTAAAGTGTTAGACGCAGCCAATATTGATTTGAAGGGGTTTACTGAAACTTTTTATCGTGATTTATGTAGTGGGGAACTGCCACCGGTGCTCAAAACCCTGAAGATTCTCAAAGAGGAAAAAATTCACATCGAGATCACAAACCTAATGATTCCTACAATTAATGATGAAATGTCTTTAGTTAGAGAAATGTGCCTCTGGGTGAAGAGGGAATTGGGTTCTCACACGCCGATCCATTTCTTTCGCTTCTATCCTCTATACAAGCTCAGGAGTCTTCCACCTACACCGGTTTCAACACTTGAGGAAGCCCGGGCAATGGCTCTGTCTTGTGGCCTTGAATATGTATATATCGGGAATATCCCGGGCCATGAGGGAGGACACACCTTCTGTCCGAGGTGTAACAAAATGGTAATCCAACGGTGAAAAATTCCTTTGGGTGTCTCCCCTTTAGTGTCATTCCCGTGAAACTTATCCTCGAAGTCTTTAATCGGGGAACGGGAATCCAGGGCGGTAAGGGTAAGATCTGGATTCCTGCTTCCGCAGGAATGACAGGCCTAGTAGACAACGGGACTATTCCCTATTTCAAACAGCTAAATTGATACGATTCTTCAAATAGGAATTCTTCAACTATCATAAAGTTTGAAAACCCTTTGATTGAGAATCATTGAAAGACCTTCAGTAGCTGTTCCGAATTATATTCAAAGATATCCTCCAAAGTTTTCGTATTTTCGACCCCTGGGAAATTGATAACCTGAATGTATTTGCATTTTGCATTCTCCGCAATGACTTGAGCAACTGGAAAATGATAAATATCGATGACCATCTCAGGGTTCTTCGAAGCGGCATCTCCAATCACCTTTGGGGTCAATTCCCCGGGGCTTATGATTTGAACAACTTGAAGTCCTGCCCATTGGGCAAAGGGTTGGGCAAAACGATGGACAACGGCCCGTTTCCCTGAAAATGGCCCGATATTTTTTTGAAGCTCCTTCAATTTTTCTAAGAACTTCTTTTCCCAGATTTGTTCTTCTTTCTCGGTTTTTAAAACCTCGGAGATTTTTTTCGCCTGTGAGATTAAATTCTCCGGGGAAGTCTCCGTATTGATTTGCATGGCAAGGATATTTTTATTTTTGGATGTCTCAAGAAGCTTTAAGACCATCCTCTCATATCCTCCGTAAATCACTACTTTTGCCCCTTCAAATTTCAAAACGTCCGATGGCCTCAAATCATATTCCGGAGGATGCCTCATCCCTGATGAAACAATGACCCGAATTTCCTTTGCCCCTGCCGCTTTGGCTATTGCTCCTGCTAATGAGGTCGATGCCACCACAACTTCTTGTGAAGAGGCGGGCGGAGGAAAGCTAAAGAAAAATCCCCAACTTATTAAGAATATCAAGAGGCTTATCCTTCTTCCTGTAAAAAAATTCTTCAATATTTGCATAGTTGACCTCCTCTGTATTAGAAAACAGACTGCAATGATCAAAGACGCCACAATAATAATGGTTGAACTCGT
>Ga0194112_10002864_pt1 | contig 24424 bp, 21 predicted proteins | sample TA2MahC400mmetaG_FD_146191 | JGI IMG/M metagenome (GOLD analysis project Ga0194112, IMG submission 146191) | Freshwater microbial communities from Lake Tanganyika, Tanzania - TA2015016 Mahale Deep Cast 400m | ecosystem: Environmental > Aquatic > Freshwater > Lake | place: Tanzania: Lake... | reverse complement strand
CCTTGCGGCCGTTGGTGGGACGCCTGGGGTCGGAGTTGTTGACCGGGTGATGATACGTTCGCGCCATGGCTGTTTGGAGGTCTTTCGTGGACGGGCCATTGGAGTCGTGGCAGGCGTAGCAGAAGCCTTCTTCCTGGGCCACGTTGTCGGGCGGGATGGGCGCGCCGGCCGACGGGGCGCGGAGCTTGGCCTTCTCGGAGCCGTGGCCGCTGGCGTGGCAGCCGAAGGTCGCGCCGTCGCCGTAGCAGTTCATATTTGCGGTCTTGTGGCGGCCGGCGGTCCAGGCCGCGCTGTCAATTGCCGGCACCGCCACGCCATCGGCGAACGGCGTGGTGTCGCCCGCCGCGCCATTGGCGTCGTGGCAGGAGAGGCAGTGGGGCTCGAGCTTGGCGGCTTCCGTCGAGTTGGTGGCAGGGTTGCCCGCCAGGGTTGCGGCCACGGCGCCCGTGTCCACGTTCTTCACGCGCACCTGGTAGGGGTCTGTCCTGTGCTGGGCCTGGTCGTGGCAGAGCTGGCAATCGGCCTCGGTGACGGAGCCTGCGTGGTGGCTCGCGAGGCCGAACTCGGAGACGACCTCGCGTCGGCGCGGCGGCTGGGCGGAGGAGTGGCAGTCGAGGCAGGAACCGGCCGGCTCGAAGCTGTTGCCGTGGCCGTGGCAGGCGAAGCAGTTGCCGCCACGCGCGCTGTCGGGGTCGTCGTTCGCGTGCGTCGTGTCGCCCGTGCCGTCGTTGCGGTGGTAGCTGGCCGCGGTGTGGCAGGTCTGGCAGATGCCCTTGTAGGGCGGGCCGTCGCTGCGGGCGAAGTCGCCGGGCTTCTGCTGGTAGACGGCGGGCGTGGCGGCCGCGGCCACGTATTTCGTGGTGTTCGTGCGGATGAGCTTGATGTTGGCGCCGTTCTCCGTGGCGTGGACGTCGTGGCAGTAGCCGCAGTCCACGGTCGGGCCGCCTGTGCCGCCGTGGATTTCCGTGCCGATGTCCACCATCGTGGACGCCTGCCCGGCGGGGTTGTGGCAGCTCTGGCACAGAGCGGTCTGCTGGGCGCCCCTGGGCAGGAAGCCGAAGCTGCCGCGGTGTGTGCCGTGGCAGCTCGCGCAGCCGATGTTGTTGGAGGCGTCGTGGGGGGGCTGAAGTGCCAGCGCCGGCGCCGCCAGGAGGGCGAACAGGGTGATTGCGGATTGCGGATTGCGGAATGCGGAATGAAATCCGAAACCCGGAATTCGAGAGCCGAGATTGCGCGCCATGCTGCCGCCTCGCTCACCTGTTTCCCGGCCAAGCCATCGAACCCAGGCCCGTCTTCTAGCATGCACATCGCGTGCCGGACAGCCCAGCGCTTGCCGCGGCGCCGCCGGTGGAGTTCACAAGCGCTTTGCTAGCAAGGACATGTGATTGACAGGCGGTCCGCGACTTCCGGGATGGGGCCGGCATGGCTTTGCGGGCGGTTTTCAGGAGTGGCCGGAAACGCAGCCTCGTTCGCCACTGGCGGGAAGGGCGCTAGCGGGGGGCGGGTTGCACGGGCATCTCGCCGCGGAGGTGCGCCGCCTCGCCGCGCAGGTAGGAGTGCTCCATGAGGAGCTTCATGAGGGCCTTCATGAACTCCTGCTTCCAGGTGGGCATGGCAGCGAACTGCTTCATCTTACCGCGATAGAACTCGCGGAAGCCGCGGAGGAGCTGCTCGCGCACCTCGTCGAGGGTCATTGCGTCGGGCTTGATGATCGGCTCGACGAGGTTGTACTTGCGGTAGTCGCGCACGGCGATGTGGTCCTTCACGTCCTCGTAGAGGTCGGCGTACGGCCAGGGGGTGATGGCGAGGAAGAAGGCCATGTCTGGGTCGTAACGTTTTGCCAGCTCTATGGTTAGCTCCATGTCCGCCCTGGTCTCGTGGGGCATGCCCATGACGAACGAGGTCTCGGAGATGATGTCGTGGGCGTTGAGGAGCTCGATTGCCCGCTTGCCCTCCTCCACGCGGGCGTCTTTCTGGAAGAGGTCGAGAGTGGACTGGTTCACTGCTTCGACGCCGACGTAGACGTGCTCGACGCCGGCTTGGCGGTACGTTGGCAGGAGCGCGGCGTCGCGCAGGATGTCGTTCACCCGCGTCTCAAGGAGTAGCGCGACGCCGAGGCGGCGTTCAACCAGCAAGTGTAGTATTCTCTCCCACCGCGCCGAGTCGAGTGTAGGGGTTTCGTCGGCAATCATCGCAACGTCCACCCCGTGGCGCTCCCGCAAAGCCTCGAGTTGTCCCACGAACCTCTCGGGCGACACCGCCCGCCACGACTCCTGCCAGAAGAGCCGCTGGGAGCAGAAGCGGCAGTGCTGCGTGCAGCCCCGCGACGACGAGACCACGGCCAGCCTGGACCCCGGCTTGGGGCGGTAGGTGTATTCGCCCCAGGGCACGAGGTGCCAGGCCGGCTCCAACGAATCGAGGCCGGCGATGAACGGTCGTGGCGGCGTGGCCACCACCTGGCCGCCGCGGCGGAAGGCGATGCCGCGCACCTGGCTGAGGTCGGCCCCCGCCCGCCAGGCCTCGACAAGCTCGACCGCCGTCTCCTCCCCTTCGCCTCGCACGGCCACGTCCACGTCGGGGCTGCCCCCGCGCACTTCCTCATACATGAACGTCGGGTGCGAGTTGCCGAGGACGGTGAGGGTGTCGGGCGCCTCCTCCTTGGCGATGCGGCAGACCTCGATGCCATCGTCCACGGTGGCGGTGATGCAGGAGACGAAGACGGCCGCCGGCCGCTCGCGCCGCAGGGTCGCCCGCACGTCCTCGAGCGTGTCGAAGCGGGTCATGGCGTCGTAGAGCGCCACGCCGCAGCCCGCCTTCTGGAGCGCGCCGCCGACGTAGAGCAGCCCCAGCGGCAGCCACGACCCCGCCGCCTCCACCACCCCCGAATGATAGGGCGGCGTCACCAACAGGATTTCGGGCCGTCCTGTCCTCATTGCTTCAATCGTCCTCGTCCTCGTCGTCGTCCTCGTCCTCGATCTTCGCTCCGATCGGCCTCCATCATTGGAAGTACGCCGAATGAAGCGAGGGGATCAGGAAGGGGAAGACGAGCACCGTGAGCACGGCGAGTGCGAAGCAGGCGATGGTGCCCCACGCCGTCGCCCGCGGCCCCAGGCGGAAGAAGAGCCGCGCATGGAGCAGTATCCCATAGGCCAGCCAGGTCACAAGCGACCAGGTCTCGATCGGGTCCCAGCCCCAGTATCGCCCCCACGACTGGTTGGCCCAGATTGCGCCGGCGACGATGGTGGTTGATCAGAAGATGAAGCCGAAGCCCACGAGACGGATTGTGTGGGCCTCGATGGCCCCGGGGCTGGGCAGGCGGCCGTAGCGGCATGCGTCCCGCTTGCCGAGCGCAACCGGGACGGTTGCGGCTACGTTCCCGAGCTTCCAGAGAAGAACGGCTGCCGCGGCCGCCGAGAGCACAAAGGCCCCCACGGCCAGCTTATTAAAGAGGACATGGAAGACGAGCCAGATGGAGCGGAGGGTGGGGGGCAAGTCGCGCGCCGCGGGGCTAGTGAAGAGCCCGAAGGCCATCATCAGGACTGCGGCGGGCAGGGCGGCCAGCGCGGCCGGCGCCCAGGCCGGCCGCCGCCACACGAAGCCCAGCAGCATCACCGCCAGAATCCACGCGTTGGACGACAGGACCTCGTACTTGAGCATGTACGGCCCGTGGCCCACGGCAATCCAGCGGATGAGGAGCGCGGCCGAGTGGGGCGCAAGGCCGCCCACGGCGGCCCACAAGGCCCACCGCACGCTCGCGGGCCGGCCAAACAGCACCGTGGCGGCGAAGAGCACCGTGGCCGCGACGTATAGCCCGACCGCCGCCCAGTGGAGCGATGCCTCGAGGGCGAACGGGCTCATCGCGCCTTCTCCTCAGGGGCCTTTGCGGACGGGGCGAAGCCGTGGAGCGCCTTGCGGCCGGCGGCCCAGGGGATGGTCTTGCGGCCAACCTGGGGCGGCGACGTGAACCGCGTCTCGGCCACAAGCCATGCCTTGCCGAACTTCCTGAAGAGGTAGAGAAGCTCGCAGGCGTCGGACGATTCCTCGCCGACCTGCTCGCCCGAGCCGATCCTGCGGTCACGGTAGCGCCAGCGCTCGGTGGTCCGAACGTGCAGTTCGTCGCCTTCCCGCGCCACGCCAATCACCGCAAGCTCGAGCAGCTCGGCGTCGAGGGTGAGCCCCATGTCGAGGCGGACGCCGATGAGTCCGGTGAGCCTCCTGCCCGCGACCGTGTTCGGCCCCACCACGGGGTCAATCAGGCCAACGTCGGCGCGGCGGTAGGCCTCGCTGACCACGCTGTTGTAGCGCTCGACCAGCCGCCGCGCCTCGGCCTTCGACACGCTCCCGCCGCGCCACCAGAAGAGGCCGTAGACTGTGAAGCCGAGCAAGTGGCCGACAGCGACTATGATGGCGGTTCGCACGATCCGCTTCCTCATGTCTCACCCCCCTGCTCGCGGACGAGGCGCTGGAAGCGCTCCTCGAAGAGCGGGGCGAAGCGCTGGGCGCGCAGCGCCACGAAGACCCGCTCCTTGTCTCCTTCGGGCGTTGCCGTCACGCAGGTGTCAACCTTGACGACCGCGAACATGAGCGTGGCGCCCGCCAGGACGAGGGCGAAGCCGGCGTAGGCGAGCCAGAGCGCGGGGTCGCGGCTAGCGCGCAGGCGCACCCAGAAGGGTGTGCCGTGAAGCGTCAGCGTGTGGCCGCCCTGAAGCGTCGCCGTCTCGCCGGTCCGCATCGCCGCGGTCAGTGCGAGGGCCTTGCCCTTCATCACGCGCACCTCCACCTGGGCGGGGTGGTTGCCCGCCTCGTCAACCCGCGCCCGCAGATGGGCGACCATGCCATCTAGTCCCAGCGAGGTCCCCTCGAACATCCCCCTGCCCCGGGCTAGCAGGAGCTCGCACTCACGCATTTCGGATTTCGGATTTCGGATTTCAATCCGCAATCCGCAATCCGCAATCCGCAATCGGCAATCGTCGTTCGCGGCGCCCTTCTGCCACTCGAGCAGGGCGGCTGGGCCGAACTCGAAGCCCAGGAAGATGCGGCCGCCGGGGACCCGGAGCTCCTGGTTGATGGCCATCTCCTTCTTCTGCACGCGGCCCAGGCGGGCGAGCGACAGGGCGAGGCGCAGGTCCTTGACATCACCTTCATGGTAGCGCGTCGCGCGCACGGAGTCGAGGGTCAGGGGGCAATCGAGGCGAAAAGGCCGCGCCAGCAGCGTGATGGCGACGAACCCGGGGCTTCGGAGCAGGTGCGGGAACGCAGTCCCGGCCACGCCCGTGAGGGCGATGGCTGCGATCTCGCCGATGATGAGAGAGGGCCAGAGGAGGAACTGCTTGGCAGAGCTCAGGGATGGCGGCTTCATGCACGGATCATATCAGGAACTTGGCCCGCATCTCTCACCAGTTCTCGGTTCCCCCGGTGTGCTGGCACGCGGCGCGGCAGTCGCTCTCCGTGTAGCTCGTCCTGGCCTTCTTCGTGAAGCTCTGCATCTGCATGGTGGTGAGGGTGTTGTTGAAGGCGTAGCGCGCGGGCATCGTGTCGCGGTCGCCGATGAGGCGCGACATCTTGCCTCCGTGGGGGATGACGATGTGGCAGGCGTAACAGGGCTGCGAGGCGTGGTCGCTACGCGTGTGGACGCTGTTGGTGTTCGTGCTCGTCGAGAGCGGATGGCAGTTCACGCACCAGCTTCGGGTGCGGTTGGAGAGGGTGACGTCGGGCCAGTTTGCGGCGTTGGCCCCTCGGAGCATGAACTGGGAGGCAGAGCCGTGAGGCCCCTGTGCCGCGCCCGTCCCGGCGTCGGTGTTGTGGCAGTCGCTGCACATCATCGTCTGCGTGCCGACGTTGGTGTTCCAGGGAGCGGAGAGCTGGACCGCCTGGAGGGCCTTCGGCGCCGCGGAGTTGGGGTAGTTGTTGAGGCCGGTGACGACGGGGTGGCCGGAGCGGTTGTTTGGGCTGAACTCGAGGGCGAGGCCGGTCGCCAGCGTGATCGTGTAGGGCTGCCCGGAGCCGGTTGCGCCGGCGTAGGCGGGGGTGATGGTGAGGCTGGTGCCGCTGGCCACGGCGGCGATGCGGTAGGCGGCGGCGTCGCTGCCGCGGCGAATCCACGAGCCGACCATGCCCGCGGCCCAGGCGGTGCCGCTGCCCGTCACGGTGGTGCTGCCGTTGGTGAACGTGGCGGTGCCGGTGGAGTAGACCGAGCTGTAGTAGGAGGTGAGGCCCGCGGGGGCGGTGCCGAAGCTCCAGGCCCTGGCCGAGTGGCATTTGAAGCATATCTGGTATTCGTAGGTGGCGGAGGCGACGGTGGAGTAGTTTGCGGCGGCGGGGGCGACGAAGTTGGCGAGGCCGGTGTAGTTGACGGCCCAGCCCGAGACACCCTTGATGGGGTTGCTCACCAAGTTGCGCGCGGAGGTGGCGGTTGTGCCGTAGTTGTGCGCGCCGGCCTGGGCGTAGTGGTGGCTGTGGCAGTCTGAGCATTCCACTTTTCGGCCTGCCGCCTGCTCGGAGTTGGCCACGGGGTGGCGCCGGGCCTTGGAGAAGTCGGCGTAGACGTTTGGCGCTGGGCTGCCGTCGTGGCAGTTGAAGCAGAAGCCCTCCTCTTGGGCCACGTTGTCGGGCGGGATTGGTGCGCCGGCGGCCGGGGCGCGGAGCTTGGCCTTCAGCGAGCCGTGGGCGGTGGCGTGGCAGCCGAAGGTCGCGCCGTCGCCGTAGCAGGTGACGTTTGCGGCCTTGTGTCGGCCGGCGGCGCGAGGGCGAGCGCAGGCCGGCCCAGAATCGCCGAGCCGAGGAGAGCGAACAGCAGGATGGGCGACGCGAGACGCGAGACCCTGAGCTGAGGGGCCGTCATACTATGGTCCGGAGGAAATCGACTCTACCCGCCTATTGCCTGAGTTTGCCACGATCATCCGCCCGCCGCTGGTGAGCACGATATCGAGAGGCACGTTGAGCTGGCCCTGGCCGGTGCCGAACGAGCCGTAGTCGCGGATATACGCCCCCGTGAGGGCGTCGAGGACCTGGACGTTGTTCATGTAGCAGTCGGCGGCGTGCACCTGGCCGAGGGCGTCCACGGCAAGGCTCTGGAGGCGGGCGAACTTGCCCTTCCAGTTGCCGAAGAAGGCGGGGGTGGCGCCGCCATAGGCCCGCAGGAGGTTGCCGGCGAGGTCGTAGACGCGGATGCGGGAGTGGCCCTGGTCGGCCACGTAGAGCTCAGGGACCTCGACGGCGAGCTTGATGTCTATGCGGTAGGCGACAGTGACCGCTGAGGGGAAGAGCAGGCCGCCCTCGTTGGAGTCCAAGCCCAGGTCGCCGAGCCAGAGGCCTGTGGCGTCGTAGACCTTCACGGCGTTGGCCTTGCTGTCGGCCACATAGAGGGTGCCCTGGCGGTCGAGGGCGAGGTCGTTGGGCATCTCGATGGCCCCGGCGCCGATGGAGCCGAGCTTGTTGCCCTGGGAATCGTAAATCTCTACGCTTTTCGACCCTTTGCACCCGACGTAGATCGCCCCGTTCGGTGCCACGGCCACGCCGAGGGGGGTCGCCAGCCCCGCCAGCTCGGCCACGGGTCGCAGGTCGGAGTCGTAGATGAACACCGAGCCGACCCTTGGGTCGGTCACGTAGAGCCGGCCACCCGGCCCCTCCGCCAGGCGGGTGGGCAACGTGTTGGCGTGGCGCAGGCCGATCTTGCTCAGGTACGCGTTGGGGTCGTAGGGGGGCTCGGGCGGCGGCCCCTCGCGGTTGTCGCGCAGCCACGCCGCACACTCGCGGCGCACTGCCTCGCGGCCGGGGTTGCGGCCGTCCCATTGCCGCACGAGCGCGAGCGTGGGGTCCCTCAGCAGCTCCTCCGCCGAGGGCGCGGGCTTGAGCCGCTCGAAGTGCGGCTTCGCGTCGCTCGACGCCATGGTGATGATGTCCACGCGCGTCTGGCGCTCGGCGACCACCACGAGGATGAAGATCACTGTCGCAGCCGACGCCGTCACCAGGAGGAAAGAGACCAGAATCCCCCCCGCCCTCCGGGGCCCTCGCCCGCGCGACGCTACAGGCTTGCCCGCTACCATGCCACCATCCTCGCCAGGACGCCTGCTTGAGGATAGCGGACCGCCGCCCCGAATCCGCATCCGGCATTCCCGCCGCAAACTCCTTCATTGTGATACCAGCACATTCCGTGCCGTAGGGCCAGGATTTCGCGGCCCCCGGCACACTCGCCGTAAGCCCATATACTGCAACCCGTTACGCAGCCAGGTGCGCCTGGCCTCCTGCCGGCCCCGTCCTCTTCGCCGCCGGCCGAGTCTTGCAAATCTGACACAGGGTTTCTGGACTTGCTGTCATGATTGGGGATTCGGCACCTCGAGATCAGAACCGGAAGTCCGGGAGAAGGCGAATCGAGGACGAGGACGACGACGAGGACGATTGGGGACTTCGAGATCAGGGGCCAGACTCCCGTCGCGACATTGAGCTGCCCGAGGCGGGCTGGCGTGGCACACCGTTTGCTCTCATTGTGTGCGGGTCAATAGCCCCGCTTTGCTGGAAGCCCACGCGATGGACCGCGTCCTCCTCATCACTCCCCCCTATCACTGCGGCGTGGTGGAGTCGGCCGGGCGTTGGCCGAACCTGGGCTTCATCTACATCGCGGGCGAGCTGCGGCGGGCCGGCTTCGAGCCGGTCATCTACGACGCCATGTCGCTCTTCCACGGCTACGACGACATCCGTGCGCGGATCGAGGCGGTCCGGCCACGCTTCGTGGGCGCCACCGCAATCACGGCCACGGTCAACGACGCGGTCAGGGTGCTCGCACTCGCCAAGGAGGTTGACCCCTCGATCACCACGCTCGTCGGCGGGGTCCATCCCACCTTCTGCTATGAAGAGGTGCTGCGCGGCCACGGCGATGCCGTGGACTTCTGCGTCCTGGGCGAAGGCGAGCAGACGGCGCCCGAGTTGCTCACGGCACTCGCCGGCGGGGAGTCCCCCGCGCGGGTGGCCGGCATCGCTTACCGGGAGGGCGACTCGGTGGTTCGCACCACGCCTCGGCCACTGATCGCGGACCTCGACGGGCTGCACCCGGCCTGGGACCTTGTGGACTGGGCGGACTACCCGCTGTACTTCATAGACGATTCGCGCGTGGCCATCCTAAGTTCTTCGCGGGGCTGCATTTACGGCTGCTCATTCTGCTCGCAGCACAAGTTCTGGGGCGGCACCTACCGCGAGCGCGACCCCGCCCGCTTCGTCGCCGAAGTCCAGCACCTCCACGATTCCTACGGGGTGAACGTCTTCTTCATCGGCGATGAGCTGCCCACCCGCAACGCCGCGCGCTGGAACCGCATACTCGACCTTCTCATTGAGAAGGCGCTGCCCATCCATCTCCTGATCGAGACACACGTTGGGGACATATTGCGCGACCGCGAGCTTCTGTGGAAGTACCGCAAAGCAGGTGTACTGTTCATCTACACCGGCGTCGAGACCGCTTCGCCCGGCCGCCTAGAGACGTTCAGGAAGGACATCAGCTTCGAGCAGTCGCGCGAGGCCATCCGGCTGGTGAAGGATGCGGGGATGATCTGCGAGACCTCGCTGATCCTGGGCATGCCGGACGAGACCCCCGCGTCAATCGCTGGAACCATCGAATTGGCAAAGCTTTACAACGCGGACTACCTGCACTTCCTCACGATTGCCCCCTGGCCATACGCCGACCTCTACGGCGAGCTCAAGCCGTTCATCGAGGAGCACGACTACTCGAAGTACAACCTCGTCCAGCCCATCATCAAGCCACGGCGAATGACCCGCGAGCAGGTCTTTCAAGGGATTCTCCGCTGCTACCGGGAATACTACACGTGGAAGCTGCCGCAGTGGTTAGCCATGAAAGGGAACCCGCTCAAGCGCCGCTGCCTCCTCAAGGGCATGCAGGCGATCCTGGAGAACTCGTTCCTGAAGGACCATATGAAGGGTCTGGGCAGAATGCCCGCCGAGGTAGTTAAGCTTGTGCGCCGCCTGCGCAGCCAGGCGGCACAAACCCGCCTTCCCGCACCTGCATTACGGGCCTGACAGTTCTCCCATTCCTGGGAACGGCTCTTGCCCACCTGCGGCCCGTGGCCGGCAGCCCCGGATCGCTGAACAATCGCATGTGATTGCCTGCAAACGACTTACGGGATGTTGCTCGGGCTCCTTGACACTAGCCCCATGCCCCGGCACGCAATCTGCAATGGAGCCAACTGAAGGGTTGGTGGAGGCAACACGAGTTGAGCTTGGATCGCCTGAATCTGGCGACTTCGCTAGGAAGGGGGTGAGCGGGGCAAGAACAAGGGCTGCCGGCTTCGGCTTGACACGATTCTTCCGACCCACGCGGGGTGGGGCCGCTTGACGTGCCTCGGCGGCCCACCAAGGAGCTTTGGGAGCAGGCACGACCCGAGGAGAAACGCTGATGAGGAAATGGCTGCCGATAGCAGGTGCGCTGACCGCCTGCCTGCTTGCGCCAGCGTTTGGCGCCGGCATCACAGGCACGAAGCACGACCTGTCAGCAAAAGGCTATGGCTCGACCGAAATCTGTATCTTCTGCCACACGCCACACGGGGCCACGGCCTCCAGCTTCGGCCCGCTGTGGAACCACGCGGCAAGCTCGGCCACCTACCAGCTCTACGGCGGCGGCGTGACTGGCAGGGGCACCACGGTCAACCAGCCCGGCCCGGCATCTGCCTCGTGCCTGAGCTGCCACGACGGCACCGTGGCGGTTGACAGCTACGGCGGGGCGACCGGCACCAACTTCATCACCGGCAACGCGCTCGTTGGCACCGACCTGAGGGACGACCACCCGATCGGCGTCGCCTATCCGACGACCGGCACCTCCTACAAAATCCCGCCCACCGTTGCCAAGACCTATGCCGGCAGGGTGGAGTGCGCCTCGTGCCACGACGTCCACGACAGCACCAACACCCCATTCCTGCGCATGAGCAACAGCGGCAGCGCTCTGTGCCTGGACTGCCATAACAAGTAACCGCCAGTAGAAGGAGAGACCCATGACGAGATGGCTGGCCACAGGTGCGGCGGTTGCTGCCTTCCTGACGCTCGGCCTCGCACCAGCCGGCGCCGGCATGGCGGGCGCGCCCCACGACCTTTCCGGCGCAGGCTACGGCACCGACCAGATCTGCATCTTCTGCCACACCCCGCACCACTCCAAGATCGCACAGCTCGACATCAAGCTGTGGAACCACGAAACCACCACGGCCACATACCAGCTCTATGGCGGAGGCACCACCTCCTCTGGCACCACCGTCAACCAGCCCGGCAAGAACTCCAAGGTCTGCCTGAGCTGCCACGACGGCAGCGTGGCCATTGACTCCTATGGCGCGCACGCGGGCACGGTGTTCATGACGGGCGACAAACTGATGAGCCCCGACCTGCGCGACGATCACCCGATCGGCGTCGTCCTCACCGCCGGGGCGAAGTACCAGGTTCCCTCCGGCGGCGTCTCCGGCGGCGTGAGGCTCTACCCGACCAACGCCAGCGGCAACAGCGTCGAATGCTCCTCGTGCCACGGCGTCCACAGCATCACCTACGCCAACTACCTGAAGAAGGACAACTCCAACAAGAGCCAGCTCTGCTTGAGCTGCCACATCAAGTAGGGTCGCGTCTGCGGTCCTGCGCCCTGCGGAAGGCTCGAGAGGGGACACGCCCGTCACTGGGGGTGTCCCCTTTCACTATCCGGCGGTTCTCCGAGCCGGGGCAAGCGCGGCCCGGCGGCCGGCGCGTGCGCCGAAGTTGGCCTTGCTTCCGTTACGCGCGCGAGTACACTATATGCAGATAGGCCGGGCGGCGCGGGAGCGCGTCGTTTCCACCACCACGGACGTCTGCCAATGGGAGAAGCAATGCGTGTGTGGATGTCCCGGCCGGGGAAGGCCCTTCTCCGAGCAACCTTGTTCCTGTGTCTGGCGGCTGGTCTGGCCCTCGATGGCTGCGCGCCGCCTCCGCCGCCGGCCCCGCTGTTCTACCCGCCGCTGCCGCAACGCCCTCGCATCCAATTCCTGCGTCAGCTCAACACCTCCAGGGACGTCGAGGCCCCGGCCAGCAGCTTCAGGGCCTTCGTGCTGGGCAAGGTCGCCCAGGAGAATGCCGTCCCCATCATGCGTCCCTACGGGATGGCAATGGGGGATGGCAAGCTCTACGTTGCCGATAGCGGGGGGCGCCGCATAGCCGTGCTCGACCTCAAGGGCCGGCGGTTCAGCACGTTCGGCGACAAGGGGATGGCGCGGCTCAGGACGCCCATCAACCTCTGCATCGGCCCCGACGGAGACAAGTACGTCTGCGACACCGCGCTTGGCGCTATCATGGTGTTCGACCGCGACAACAAGTTCGCCCGCATGCTGCGCCGAGAGGAGGGCATGAAGCCCAGCGACGCGCTGCTGATCGGGGACGAATTGTTCGTGGCGGACCTGAAATCGAACGGCATTCTGGTCCTCGACCCGAAGACGGGGCGCCTGCTGCGCCAGTTCGGCAAGGGAGGCAAGGAGCCCGGTGAGTTCTACTTCCCGACGAATCTCGCGGTCGACTCACAGGGCCGCATATACGTCTCCGACACCATGAACGCCCGGGTGCAGGTGGTTGACAAGAGCGGGAAGTTCATCAAGGCCATCGGGGAGCGCGGCATCCTGCTCGGCAACATGGTGCGGCCCAAGGGGGTGGCCCTGGACCGCGAGGGCCGGCTCTACGTGGCAGACGCCGCGCCGCAGACGGTGCAGATTTACGATCCCGAGGGCCATCTCCTCCTGATGCTCGGCGCCGCAGAAAGCGACGTGCCCGACCAAGGCACCCTCACCCTGCCCGCCAAGGTGATGATCAGCTACGAGGGGGTGGACTACTTCACTCAGTTCGCCTCTCCAGACTTCAAGCTCGAGTACCTCATCTTCGTCAGCAGCCAGTTCGCCCAGAGCAAGGTCACCGTCTACGGCTTCGGCAAGTACCTGAAGCCTCTGCCCGCTTCTGCCGGCGAGGAGAAGCTGCGTGTGATCAAAGTGACACCGCCGAAGGAGGGGCCTGGCGCAGAGAAGCCGGAGTTGCCGCCCGAGGAGGCCAAGGAGCCGCCTTCATCTCCCCCTGCGCCCAAGGAGGAGAAGCCGTAGCAGCGGGCGCCAATTGCGGATTGGGGATCGAAATCCGAAACCCGAAATCCAAAATCCGAAATTGGGCCGGGCTGCTCGCCGCTTCACTCGCCGCGGCACTGGGATTCCTCGCCTGCACCCCTGAGGAGCGCCACAGAGTCCTTGTCTTCTTCTTTGACGGCGTCCCGCCCCTCCACCCCGGACAGGAAGGCGTCGAGGTCCCCGTGGCCAGCAAGGCTGGCACGCCTGGCGAACAGCCAATTGCGCGGCCCCTGGCTCCCGCAGTGCGACTCTACGAGCACAAGCCTGGCACCGACGAGAAGCAGTGCAAGGTCTGCCACGACGCGCAAAGGGCCTTCAGCCTCACGATGCCCGTGAACGATCTGTGCGCCAAGTGCCATAAGCGCGAGGTGCAGGCGGCCAAGCACGGCCCGACCGCCTTCGGCGACTGCGTGGCGTGCCACGAGGTCCATCGCTCGCCCTACAAGTATCTCGTCAAGCTGCCCGGCCCGAAGCTGTGCTTCCACTGCCACGAGCGGGAGCCCATTGCCGGCAATGGGCGCCCTCCTGGCGCCGAGCCGACGAGTTGCCCGAGGGCATCGGACGACGCCAACTGCCTTAGCTGTCACGACCCTCACGGCGGTGGGTTGCGGGCATCTTCTTCCGGCCGCGCCGCCGAGGCGGACGGCAAGGCCGGAGGAGCCACCCCGCAGCCGCCCAAAGAGGCACCATGAAGGTCGGGCCGGAGCACGGAGCGCTCGCGATGGCGGTCCTCCTGGCGGAGGCGGTTGGCCTCGCACAGACCCCGGCGGCCGAGGTGCGCCTCCTGAGCCTCGACCTCACCTCCGCCGAGGTCGAGCTCCGCTACGAGGCCGAGAACCGCGAGCAGACCTCCAAGCAGTTCGGCTCCACCACCCGCTACTCCACCGTGCGGTTCCACGAGATGCTCGAGCTCGGCTTCCGGGGCTACGCCTACCACCCACGCCTCCTGGAGCTCTCGGGCAAGGTGGGCCTGGACGTCGAGCAGTCCCAGGTGGACCTGAGCACCCCCGGCGAGCGGCGGGGCGAGACCTTCAACGGCATCTCCCCACGCTACAGCATCACCGGCATGCTCCTCGCAGCGCACCCCGTGTCGCTCGGCTTCGGCCTCGACCACCGCCGCATCACCGCCTCAAGCGGCGTGGGCGACCTCGCGATCGTGGACACCTGGAGCGAGCGCGCCAACCTCTACATCAAGGCCAACCCGTTCCCGATGGAGCTCTTCTACTCGCACCTGCGCACCACCCAGGACCAGCTCGGCCTCGGCGAGAGCCGCGACGACGAGACGACCGCCGTGGGCTTCACCATGCGCCACTACGCCGAACGCTCCTCCTCGCGCCTCGACATCGAGCGCCGCGACCGCACGGAGGACATCACCAACGCCTCGGCCGTCCTCAACACCGTCAACATCACACAGGAGGTCACGAGCCTGTCGTTCTCCAACAACCTGCGGCTCGGGCGGTCGGGCCTGAGCGCGCTCACCACGCAGGCGGACTATCGGGACGAGACGGGCTCCTTCGCCTCGCGCCGCCTCTCCCTCAGCGAGGGGCTCAGCCTGGTCCACCTGGACACCCTGCGCACGAACTACCACGTGCGGGTGGCGCGCGACGAGATCGCCGGCGTGCAGAACGACCTGGTGTCGGGCGACGCCTCCCTCGTCCATCAGCTCTACAAGAGCCTCACCACCACCCTCGAGGCCCACGGCTCGCGGCAGACCTTCGAGGACTCGAGCCGCCAGGTCGTGGGCGGCTCCATCGCGCTCGCCTACCGCAAGACCATACCCCACGGCCTGCTCCTCCTCAACCTGGGCGCGGGGCAGGACATCACGGACGAGCGCGGCGGCGGGGCCACCCGCGCCGTCGCCGACGAGAGCCACACCCTCACCGACGGCGTGCCCGAGTTCCTCGACAACCCCGACGTTGTCGCGGCCACCGTCGTCGTCCGCAACGCCGCCAACCAGCTCTGCCTCCTCAACGTGGACTACGAGCTCTTCACCACGGGCCGCTTCACCGAGATACGCCGCGTCTTCTCCAGCCTCCTCATCCCTAACGGCGGCTCCGTCCTCGTCAACTACTCCTACCAGGCCGTCTCCAATCTCAAGTTCTCCACCCTCAACACCCACTGGCGGGCCGAGGTCAACTTCTTCCAGCGCTATTCCCTCTACGCCGGCACCCGCACCGCGAGGGACAAGTTGATCTCCGGGATAGACGCCGGCCGCCTCCAGGACGTGCGCGACACCCTCATCGGCGCGGCAGTGACCTGGGGCCAGGCCAGGCTGCGCGCCGAGCACCAGGACTACGACAGCAACCTCACCCCCTACAAGTCCAACCTCGTGTCGTTCGACATCTCCCACCAGCTCACCCCTCGCCAGCGGGTCCAGGGCAGCGTGTCGGTCCGCCGCGTGGACTTCGGCGACGGCGGGAACTCCGCCTACGACACCATCGCGCTCACCTACCAGACCCAGCCCACGCCGGCCGCCGCCATTCAACTGACCCTCGGCGGCGAGCGCTTCGACGACCGCGGCTCCTCCGGAGTCCACCTCTACAGCCGGCTCGAGGCCAGCTATCGCATCCGCGCCACCCATTTCGCACTCACCGCCTTCATCAACGACCGCGACGACGAACAGGTTCGGGAGCTGACCAACTCGATCATCTTCTCCATCCGACGCACCTTCTAGCAAGGAGCACCGCAGTGCCACCGAGGAAAGCAGATTTTCGATCTCTGATTTTCGATCTGCGATTGAGGGGGCCTCTCCTGGCGCTGGCACTTGCATGGGCCTGCCTCGCAATGGCAGCCGAACCCGAAAAATCAAAAATCGAAAATCCAAAATCAAAAATCGAGAACGAGGGCACGATGGGCGTGATTCACCGGAAGATCAACGAGCTGGTGGCGAAGTGCGAGGCCGACCCCAAGGCCTGGGAGCCGCGGGCCGAGCTGGCCGGGCTCCTGGTGAACTTCGGCCAGGCCCCGCGGGCCATCAAGTACATTGACGAGGCCATGGCCCTCAAGCCCAACCACGCGCCCCTCTACCTGCTCGCCGGCGACGCCCAGGCGGGCCTGAACGACCCCACCAAGGCCCTCGCCCTCTGGGAGCAGGCCCTCAAGCTCAGCCCCGGAGACAAGCGGGCCGAGGCACGCATCGCCGCCGCCCGCCAGCTCATCGAGCAGGAGGCCAAGCTCGCCGAGCTCAATGCGAAACTGCAGAAGGACCCCAACGACGCCGAGGCCCTGATCGCCCGCGCGCGGCTGCACCTCGCGCGCGAGAAATGGCGCGACGCCGTGGCCGACACCCAGGCCGTCCTGGCCGCCAAGCCCGACCACCCCGAGGCCACCGAGCTCGGCGCCCAGGCTTTCTACCGCGTGGGCCAATACGACGACGCCATCCGGCTCTGGAAGCGCGCGCTCAAGGCCAACCCCAAGCGGATGGACCTCCAGGTCTGGCTCGAATACGCCGAGAAGGGCAAGGAGGCCGCCGACAGCCTCGAGCGCATCGAGGCCAAGGTGCGCGCCGCGCCCGACGACGGCAAGCTGCGAATCCAGGCCGGCGAGATCTGCGCCGGACTCGGCAAGTGGGCCAAAGCCTTCGAGCACCTCGCCAGGGCCGTCAAGCTCCTCCCCAACGACGCCCCGGCCCGCAAGGCCTACGGGCTCCTGCTCTTCCGGCTCGGCCGGATGGACGAAGGCATCGCAGAGGTCGAGAAGTGCCCGAAGCTCGACCCCGCCAACCCCGAGTACCCGCGCATCCTGGCCGAGCTGCGGCGGATGCGCGACATGCACCGGGAGATGAAGCGTGACAAGTCCTCGCCGACCGCACCCAAGATGCCGCCGGGCCATCCCTGAGACCCGCGCCCAGTGGCACGGATTTTGCCGTCTAAGCCTAGCACGCCAGGGTGCTCCATTGCTGATTGCTGATTGCCGATTGCTGATTGAAATCAGAAATCAGAAATCAGAAATCAGAAATCGGGCAGCGCTCCTGGCCACCTTGGCGGCGGCCGCTCTGGCCTTCGGCTGCGCGCCCCGGCCCTCTGTCCCCTGGGTGCCCGCGAGGGTCGCCACAGTGTGGCCCGAGCCGCCCGACCCGCCCCGCGTGCGTTACGAGGGCGCGATGACGACGGGACAAGCGATGCGCTACGTGACGACCACCGGCTCGCGGCTGCTCGACGCCCTCACGGGGAGCCCCAGGCTCAACCTCGGCGTGCCCCACGGCCTCGCGGTGGACGCCGCGGTGTTCGCCTTCGCCGACTCCGGCAGCGGCACCGTCCACGTCATCGAGAAGGAGAAGCGGCGCTACCGTGCGATTGCCGCGGTGGGCGATACGGCCCTCGCGTGCCCCGTGGGCCTGGCCGCGGACGGACGCGGCGGCCTCTTCGTCGCCGACTCCGCCCTGGCCAGGGTCTTCCGCATGTCGAGCGAGGGGGTGCTGCGCGAGGAGATCCAGGAGAAGTTCGTGCGGCCCGCGGGCCTGGTCTACGACGCGGCGCGGGGCCAGCTCCACGTGGTTGACTCCGGCGCCCACGCCGTGTTCACCTTCGGGCAGGCAGAGGGCGGCTGGCACCTGCTCCGCAGGCTCGGCGAGCGCGGCGAGGGGCCAGGCACCTTCAACTTCCCCACCCACGCCGCGGTGGACGCCGAGGGGCACCTCTACGTGGCCGACTCGCTCAACCACCGCCTCCAGAGGTTCGACGCCGCGGGCAAGCTCCTCGGCGCCTTCGGCCAGGCGGGCGACGGCACGGGCGACTTCGCCAAGGCCAAGGGCGTGGCCGTGGACTCCGAGGGTCACGTCTACGTGGCCGACTCCCTCTACGACGTCGTCCAGATCTTCGACCGCGACGGCCGCTTCCTCCTCAGCTTCGGCGGCAGCGGCCGCGACGGCGGCGCCCTCTGGCTCCCCACCGGCCTCTTCATTGACGCAGCCGACCGCATCTACGTGGCCGACTCAGGCAACGCGCGCGTCCAGGTCTACCAATACCTCCGCCAGACCCCATAAAGGAGACCACGGCTTGAAATCCGAAATCCGAAATCCGAAATCGAAAATCGAGAATCGAAAATCAAGAATCAAGAATCTCCCGGTGCTCCTCGCCCTGGCCTCCTGTGCCCTGGCCGCCGCTCCCCCATCGCCCCCCGGCCCGGGCAGCATCGCCCACACGCCCCACAACCTCTCCGTGACGGGGCCGGGGCCGATAAAGTCGCCCACCGAGACCCAGATCTGCATCTTCTGCCACACCCCGCACACGGCGGTGCCGCAGACGCCGCTGTGGAACCGCGACGTCCAGGCCGCGCGAACCTACATCATGCCCACCAGCCCCACCCTCCATGCCTACGCGGGGCGGGGGGTGCAGCCCGACGGCGCCTCCAAGCTCTGCCTGAGCTGCCACGACGGCACCATCGCCCTCGGCTCCGTCCGCAGCCGCCCAGCAGGAATCCCCGTCGCCGGCGCCCTGCGCCCAGGCCAGAGAGGCTACCTCGGCACCGACCTCTCCGGCAGCCACCCCATCTCGTTCGTCTACAGCGACGCGCTGGCCCTCCGGAACAACGCCGCCGGCGATATGCCCCTACGCCTCCCGTCCACCCTCAACGACCCCAAAGTGAAGCTCGACAAGCAGGGCAAGATGCAGTGCACCACCTGCCACGACCCCCACGACGACACCAACTACGCCTCCTCAGGCGTCCACTTCTTCGCAAAGCCGGATTGGAGCGAGCTATGCCTCACGTGCCACGACTTCTGAGATTTCGGATTTCGGATTTCGGATTTCGGATTTCACTCCTTGCCCTCGCGCTCGCGGCCTCGGCACAGGCCGGGGCCTTCAGGGCCAGCGCCCACGGCAACCAGGCCCTCCTGCCGCGCGGCTGCGGGAGCTGCCACGTGGGCCACGGGCCGCCGGGCTCCCCCATGCTCCCCGGCGCCGTGGCCGACACCTGCCTGACCTGCCACGGCGACTCCACCGCCCGGGCCGCCACCACGAGCCGCGGCGCCCTCGCCAAGGGCGACGCCATGGCCGACATCGCGGCCGACGCCCGCAAGCCCTCCCGCCACCCACTCCCCAGCCCCGGCCAGCCCGCCCCGCCGCCCGCTCGGCTCGGCGCCGCCGTACAGCTCGCCTCCAGCGTCGTCACGTGCAGCTCCTGCCACGACACCCACTACCTCGTCAAGACCCCGGCCCAGGACGTTGCCGACCTTACCCGCGTGAAGCAGACCGGCAACGCGCGCCACGGCGCCAGGCCCGAATACGAGACCTGCTACCGGTGCCACGGCGCCGCCACGCGCGCCGCCGGGCAGCGCGACATCCAGAGCCTCTTCCGCCAGGGCAACCCCTCCTTCCACCCCGTGGAGGCCATAGGCCGGAACCCCGACGTCCTGAGCCTCATCCCGCCCTACACGCCACGGAGCTTCATCGCCTGCACCAGTTGCCACGGCAGCGACCAGGCCAACGGCCCGCGCGGCCCCCACGGCTCCGCCTTCAAGCCCATCCTCAAGGCCCACTTCCAGCCCAACGACGGCCTCGCCGAGTCCGCCGAGCAATACGCCCTCTGCTACCGCTGCCACAACCGCAACACCCTCGTCCTCAACCGAACCTCCGGCTTCTTCGAGTTCCACAACCAGCACATCGTGGACATCCGGGCCTCCTGCCGAACCTGCCACAACGTCCACGGCTCCCCCCGGTACACCCACCTGATCGACTTCGACACCCGGGTCGTGTTCCCCAACGCCCAGGGCAGCCTGACCTTCGAGGACCGCGGCGTCCGCCGCGGCGCGTGCAGCCTCCTGTGCCACAACAAGGAACACAACCTGAGGAGCTACTGAGCGATGACGGCTTCGCCGCGATTTCTGATTTCTGATTGCCGATTGCGGATTTCAGCCCCCGCAATCCCCGCGCGCCGTGCGCCTCTCCGATTCCAATCAACAATCAGAAATCAGAAATCAGAAATCCTCTTCCTGGCGCTCGCCCTCTTCGCCGCGCTCCAGGGCTGCGGCAAGGAGGAGCCCCCTGCGGCACCCCGCGCGCCGAAGGCCGCCCCAGCCGTCCCATCCAAGCAGGCCGACGCCACGCACGTGCCACTCGAGCACCAGCTCCACGACCGCCTGGCACGCAACCCCGGCGACCTCGCGGCGCTCCTGGCACTCGCCAACCACTACTACGACACCGACCGGCCCCACAAGGCGGCGGTCGCCTACCGCCAGGTGCTCGAGCGGAAGCCCGACGACCCAGCCGTCCGCACCGACCTCGGCACCTGCTACAGGAACATGGGCCAGCTCGACCTCGCCCGCGCCGAATACGAGCGTGTCCTCGCCAAACACCCCAACCACGTCCAGGCCACCTACAACCTCGCCGTCGTCTCCCACCTCGCGGGGGACCACCTCCGTGCCGCCGAGCTCTGGGAGAAGGCGGCCGCCCTCGCGCCCGGCTCCCCCGCGGCCAAGACCGCGCTCCAGAACGCCGCCGAGGCCCGCACCGCCGCTGCTGCAAAGGCTTCCCCACCCGGCAAACAGTGAATAAAGGACTGCGTCGTGTCCCATTTCGGATTTCGGATTTCGGATTTCGGATTTCAGATCGTGCGATCAGCAATCAGCAATCAGCAATCAGCAATTCGCATCCCCCTTCTTGCCCTGGCCTGCCTCATGGTCCCCCTGCGCGCCCTCGCGGGCGCCCCGGCCCCTAAGGAGCTCGTGCCCAAGGCGCCCTGCACCAACGCCACCTGCCACGCCGACCTGGCGAAGAAGAAATACGTCCACGGCCCGGTCGGCGACAACGACTGCAAGGAGTGCCACACCTGGAAGGACAATCTGCACAAGTTCACCCCCACCCGCAAAGGCACGGCGCTCTGCACCAGTTGCCACGACGAGCTGATCGTCAAGAAGGACGCCCCGAAGCCCAAGGAAGAACCGAAGGCGAAGGACGACGCCAAGCCGAAGGAGCCGGCCAAGCCCAAGAAGGGCCTCACGCTCCACGAGCCGATCGCCGAAGACTGCGTGACCTGCCACGACCCCCACTCCAGCAACGTCAAGGGCATCCTCACCATGCCACTCCTCGAGCTGTGCGACACCTGCCACGACAAGACCGTGGCCCAGGCGAAGGGGAAGGACAAGGCCATCATCTCGCGCCACGCCATCGCCACCGAGGGCGCTGCCTGCATGAGCTGCCACGCGCCCCACGTCAGCAAGGTGCCCTACCTCCTCACCGCCAAGCCCAAGGCCCTCTGCCTCTCCTGCCACGACAAGCCGCAGAAGCACGGCGCACGCCTCCTCGCCAGCACCAAGGAGGAATTGGGCCTCAAACACGTCCACGGCCCCGCCAAGGACGAGGATTGCACGGCCTGCCACACCCCCCACGGCTCAGCGCAGGTCGCGCTCCTCGCACGGGCCTATCCCGCGAAGTTCTACGCCCCTTACGACGCCAAGGCCTACGGCCTCTGCTTCAGTTGCCACGAAGCCGACCTTGCAGCGAAGTCCGAGACGAGCGACGCGACCGAGTTCCGCAACGGCACCCGCAACATGCACTTCCTCCACGTGAACAAGCCGGTCAAGGGTCGGGTCTGTCGGGCCTGCCATGCCAATCATGCGAGCGACCAGCCGGCCATCATTCGTCCCTCGGTGCCCTTCGGCACCGGGGGCTGGGCCATCGCCATTCGTTACACCAGGACTGCCACGGGCGGCGTCTGCCAGTCCGGCTGCCACGGGCCGAAGGCCTACGACCGCAAGACGCCGGTGGATTACACGGCGCCCCCGCCCACGGCGCCCGAGCCGAAGGCCCCCGAGCCGCCCCCCAAGGCGCCCGAGCCCGCGCCGCCCGCGAAGTGACCCTCAACGCGGCCTGCGGCCGCAACCAAAGGGGGGCTGGTCCGAATGGCCAATGACAGATGACCAATGACCAATCCAGAATCCGCCTGTAACCGGCTTTCTATGCTCTTACCTGGCCATTGGCCATTGGTCATTGGTCATTTGACATTCCGCCCTGACACGCGCGCAAAGCGCGCGTGAGTGGCGACGGAAGGTTCCATGGCCACGTACACCCTATCGTTCCCGGACCGCGCCTCCCCGTCGGCCCATGCCGCGCCCCGAGCGCTGGCGCACGACCTCCCGGAGGAGCTCCTCCTCCGCAACGCGCTCTGGTTCTGCCGCCTGCGGTGGCTGGTCATCGGACTCTTCGCCGCCTTCGGGGTCCTCGGCCTCGTGCCCGGCCTCCTCCCACGGCTCGGCTTGCGCCCGCCAGGGGCCTGGCCGCTCGTCGCCGCAGCCGTCCTCTTCGCCGCCAACCTCGCCTGGCTCGCACACGCGCACACGATTGCCGCAAAGGGGCGACACGCTCCTTTTCGCGGCGAGAGGTGGAACGTCCCCCTGTTCCAGCCGGTCTGCATGAACCTCTGGGCACAGATCGTCGCCGACCTCGTCAGCCTCACCCTCGTGGTCCACCACGTCGGCAGCCTCGAAACCTTCATCGCCTTCGCCTACCTCTTCCACATCGTCCTCTCGTGCATCTTCTTCCCGCGCCGCTGGTCGCTCGTCGTCACCGCGCTCGCCTGCGCGCTCTACCTGGGCACCGTGGCGCTCGAGGAGGCGGGCGTCCTGGAGCGCGCCGGCATCTACGCCGACGCCTCCCTGCGCGAGCTGATGGACCACCTGCCCGGCGTGCGCCTCGCTCACGTGGCCTGGGCGCCCTTCACCTGGTTCGTCGTCTGGTACCTCGCCGCCCACCTCTCCGCCGAAGTCCACTCCCGCGACCGCGAGCTGGCCGAGACCAACCGCCTCCTCCTCGCCGCCCAGGAGGAGCGCCGCCAGCACATGCTCCGCACCACCCACGAGCTCAAAGCCCCATTCTCCGCCATCCACGCAAACGTCCAGCTCCTCACCAAGGGCCACTGCGGCCAGCTCCCCGCCGAGGCCCAGGCCGTCCTCGGCCGCATCACCACCCGCTGCCGACGCCTCGCCGCCGAAATCCAGGAAATGCTCCAGCTCGCAAACCTCCACTCAGTCACCCAGGAACCCCTCCCCACGGCGCAGCTCGACCTCGCGGCCATCATGCGCTGGTCCCTCGCTCGGGTGGCGCCCATGGCACAGGAGCGCCAGATCGCCCTCGACGCCGACCTCCACCCCGCGCCCGTCTGGGCCGTCGAGGACCACGCCAAGATGGTCTTCGCCAACCTCCTCTCCAACGCCATCACCTACTCCCACCCCGGCGGCCACGTCCGCGTCGAGGTCGCCCCGCAGCACGGCGGCTCCGCCAGCGTCGTCGTCCAAGACCACGGCATCGGCATCGAGCCGGCCAAGCTCCCCCGCATCTTCGAACCCTACTACCGCGCCGAGGAGGCCGTCCGCCACAACCGCGAGTCCACGGGCCTCGGCCTCGCAATAGTCCGACAGGCCGCCGAGGCCGACGGCCTCACCGTCCACGTCGAGAGCGAGCCGAACGTCGGCACCCGCTTCACCGTCCTCTTCCCCCCCTCGCCCCCTCGTTCGCCAGGGCTTGGAAAGGGAGACACTCCGCCTTCCGCCGTGGACGGCGCACTGTCCCCCTTCCCGAGCCCGGCACTCAGGAGAAAGGAGAACGCAGATGGGGTACTTGCTGATCGTGGATGACGACGAGGATTTCGCCGGCGCGGCCGCCAAGGTGCTCCGCGACGCCGGACACGAGGTCAGGGTCGAGCTCGACGTCCCCAGCGCCGTCCGCTCCATGCGCCAGCGGCGGCCCGACCTCGCCATCCTCGACGTCATGTTCCCCGAGGACAGCTCGGCCGGCTTCAGCCTCGCCCGCGAAATCCGCGGCGAAGCCGGAAACCTCCGCGACGTCCCGCTCCTCATGCTCACCGCCGTCAACAGCCGATTCCCACTCGGCTTCAGCTCGAAGGACATTGACGACTGCTGGCTCCCCGTGGACGAGTTCCTCGAAAAGCCCGTTGACCTCGACCTCTTGTGCGCCCGCGTCGCCGGCCTCCTCAGCCACGCCAGGGCGCCCGAGAACCGCCAACCCTAGATAGCTTCCGGCCGCGGCGACCCGCCGACCACAGGATGTGGGGGCTACCCACAAGAAACCCGGAAGAGCCAGTCTCTGTTGCGGATTGGTGTGGCGACAAGCCTCGCGCTTGTCGAGGGGCCGCGGAAGACCGCAAGTGTCCCGCTTGCGAGGATGGCCCCCAATTCTGGTGAACTACTCCGGAGCCCCGACAGGGGCGTACTATAGCAGCCCAGGGCGAAGCCCTGATCTTTGCCCACATCTCGGGGCCTTGTAGCCCGCCGACGCGGGCGACCCAGCCGTAGCCCAGGGCGACCGAAGGGAGCCCTGGGATCGCGCGTCCCCCCCATCCAAGCCCCCGAAGGGGGC
>Ga0194112_10002860_pt1 | contig 24437 bp, 22 predicted proteins | sample TA2MahC400mmetaG_FD_146191 | JGI IMG/M metagenome (GOLD analysis project Ga0194112, IMG submission 146191) | Freshwater microbial communities from Lake Tanganyika, Tanzania - TA2015016 Mahale Deep Cast 400m | ecosystem: Environmental > Aquatic > Freshwater > Lake | place: Tanzania: Lake... | reverse complement strand
ACACATCATGGGCGTTGCGGCGGCCCCCGACAACACGATCTGCGGCGGCACGGCGTTCCCGATGCGGTTCTTCAGTTACAACCCGAAGACCGACCAATGGGTGAACCGTCCCGCCCACGGCCAGTGCAACACCGTGGCGCGGCAGGGCGACCGCTTCTTCGTCGGCGGTTACGGACACGGTTTTCTTCTCGAATGGAACCCGGCGCAACCGTGGGTGAACACAGCAAAAGGCAAACCGAACTGCAACCCGCTCTGGCTGACCGAGTGCCATCCGACCATCAACCGTCCACACGATTTGCTGGCCCATCCCGACGGGAATACCCTCGTGCTCGCCGGCACGCCCGGATACGGCTACACCGGCGGTGGGCTGCTGTTCTGGGACCGCGAGACCGGCAAGCGCACGCTGCTCGAACACACCGACATCATCCCGCAACACTCGACGATGAGCCTCGCGCCGTTGCCCGGCGGCAAGCTGCTCGGCGGCACCACCACATCCGCCGGCACCGGCGGCGAACAAAAAGCGAAACAGGCCGAATTGTACATCATGGACATGGCGACGAAGAAGGTCGAGTGGCACGCCGCCGTCTTCCCCGGCGCGCAAGGTTACACCGATCTTTGCGCCGGGCCGGGCGCATTGGTTTTCGGGTTCGCTGACCAACGCCGGTTCTTCGTGTTCGACAGCGCCAAGCGCAACGTCATCCACGAACTGGATACCGACGCGAAATTCGGGCGCGCCGTTTCGCACCAAGGCCCGCGCATCTTCGTGACCGACGACAAGGGTACTTTTTATGTCCTCTTTCAGAAAGGCATCGCGCACCTCAACCCGAAGACCTTTGGCATCGCGATGATCGCCGAATCGCCCGTGCGGGTTGGCGGCGGCGGCGATTATCTGGACGGGCGCATCTATTTCTTTCACGGCTCGCATCTCTACAGCTACACGTTGAACGCCAAGGTGCCATGAAGGCTTGACGACGCGCGCCGGACTTGGCAAACAACACCCATGACTCCCGCACTTCAGGACAAAATCGCCATCGTCACCGGTGCCGCGCAAGGTCTCGGCGCCGCCATCTGCCAACGTCTCGCCGCGGAGGGCGCGCGCGTCGTGCCCGCCGACGTGAAGGGACTCGACGTTTCCACCGACGTGACCAAGGAAGCCGACGTGGCCGGGCTTTTCGACCGCGCCGTGGCAGAGCATGGCCGGGTGGACATCGTCGTGGCCAACGCCGCGATTCTGATCGCTGAGCCGATTGCGGAGGCCGACGCGGAGAAATGGCGCGCGGTGATGAACGTGAACTTGTTCGGCAATTTCCTGACGATGAAACACGCCTGCCGGGTGATGAAGCCGCGCAAGAGCGGTTCCATCATCCAGATCAATTCCAAGTCCGGCAAAAAAGGCAGCGCCGCCAACTCCGCCTATGCCGCCAGCAAATTCGGCGGCATCGGCCTCGTCCAGAGCGTCGCGCTCGAAATGGCCCCGCACGGCATCCGTTGCAACGCGATCTGTCCCGGCAACCTGCTCGATTCGCCACTCTGGACCGACCCGGCGCGCGGCCTGTTCGTCCAGTACCTCAACGCCGGGAAAGTCCCCGGCGCAAAGAACATCGAGGACGTCCGCCAAGCCTACGTCAACCAGGTCCCGATGAAACGCGGCTGCAGCTACGACGACATCTGCAACGCCGTTGTGTTCCTCGCCGGCGACGCCTCCAGCTACATCACCGGCATCGCCCTCAGCGTGACCGGCGGCCAGGAAATGAGCTGACGTACCGCATGAAAGCTGTTCCCCTCCTGTTGCTGCTGCTCTTCGCCGGCGGCTGCGAAATCTGGGATCCGCGTCCGGGGGTGCGCGATTTCTTCTGGGGAATGGGCGACGAATCCATCCCCGATCCGCACGCGGACATCCGCAAGAAAGAGTACCCGACATGGCCCAAGGAAATCCGCGAAGCCGTGGATGAGCGAAACGTGCAGGTCGGGATGACCAGGAACCAGGCATTGGTCGCGGTTCGTCTCGCCGAAAAAGACATTCCCAAACAAATGGTCGAGTCCGGCGCCGACAAGGTGGAAAGCTGGACCCTCTGGAAAACAAGCAAAAGTTGGACGCCTGGTAAAATCCTGGACATGAGCCGGAAGATGACGATTACGTTTCGGAACGGAATCATTGACCAACTGGTTTTTCACACCGGAACCGGTCGTAAGATCGTTCCGACATCCCCCAAGGGAGGAGCGCTCCCGCCGCCCAAACCTCCGGCCCTTCCGCGCCAGTTGTAGAAGGGATGCCCCGCCTGTTCTCTCCGAAACAAACGGTCAGGCGACGTATTCGCGGATGAAATGGACGTTCTCCACCGGCGTTTCGAATGGCAACGCGCCGGTGCCCAGCACACAACGCGGGCGACCGCCGGCAAACGCCAGAATCCGGTCAATCTCAACCCGGAGCCGGTCGCGGTCGGCGCCGACCACCACGCCGGGTTCCATGTTCACGCGGACCGTCACGCGCGGGTGCGTCCGCGCGACCCGCTCGACAAACGCGCGCTGATCGGTCTCGACGTTGCAAATCAGGAAACCGGTGCCGGTTGCCAGCAGATCGTCGAGGATCGGGAACGTGTTCCCGCCCATGATGCACGGCACCGGATGGCCGACACATTCCGCCGCGATGGCCAGCACGCGCTTCAGCGCCGGCAATTCCAGTTCGTGAAACTGTCGCGGCGACAACAACGGCGGCGCCGCCGCCGACTCGAAGAACGCCACGTCCAGCCCCGCCGCCGCAATCGCCCGACAAAACCCGGCTTGGTTCTCCGCCAGCCGCCACAAGAACTTTGCCGTCAACTCCGGCTCCAGCGCGGCGTCCTCGCAAAGCGCGTTGATGCCGAGCAGATTGAAAGCAATCGAAAACGGCCCCGCTACCGGCACCCGCACGTCGGCCTCTGGCAACTCGCGTTTCAATCGCTGGCCAACCGCAAGCGTCATCGGGATGCGTCCGCCGCAGTCAAACGCCGGCAGTTCGTCGTCGAGGCTGCTGAGCAGCGGCTGATGAACCGCTGGGATGCCGTTGCCATCGGGCTTCTCGATGACGGCCCCGTACGCTTCCGCTTCGAGGTTGTAGATGTCAATGCCGACGGTCAGTACTTGGTGACGGTATTCGAGCCACGCGGCCCGGTGCGCGGCGAACAACAACTCGGCGTCGCGCGACACTTCCCACGGCGTGCGCCCGACGAAGCGCGCCGCGTGTTCATAGACCGCCGGTGTGAACGCGATTTTCATGCGAGTGTGGGGCGGGTTTGCAACCTGCCATGCCGTTGATTGAAAGTGGGCAGGTTGCAAACCTGCCCCACATTATTCATTGCGACAGTTTCCTCCACGCGGCCATCGAGCCGGTGAGCAGCGTCTTCGGGTCGCCGGGAATCTTGTAACACTGGAGGCCGACCGGGCCTTTGAACCCAACCGCTTTCAGCTTTTTCAACACAATGCCAACATCGTAGCTGCCCTTGTCGAGCGGCTGGATGGCATTGCCGCCGCCGGTGTCGGCGCCGTTGATTGTGGCGCAGAACATGTGCGGCGCTGCTTCCTCGATCAACTTCGGGATGCGGTCCTCGGCTTTGTCGAGCAACGCGTGGCAAAGGTTGAAGGTGACGCCGACGTTCTTGCGGTTCACTTTTTTCGCCACGCGCACGGCGTCCTCGACACGGTGGACCCACATGTTGACGTGCGGGTAAATCGCGATGCGCAACCCGTTGGCGTCGCAGAGGTCCGCCAACTCGCGCAGCCCGGCCACGGCGATGTCGTCGCCGGCGGGGTCGGAGTTTTTGAATTGTTTGCTGGTCATGTTCGGCCAGATCATCGTGTCGGTGCCCTTGCAGAGTGCGATGATCTCCTTCAACTCCGGCTTATAGACCAGCTTGCCGTCCCTGAGTTCGAGGTTGGCGTAAATGACGAACAGTTTCAGTCCGCGCTGCTTCGCGCCGTCGAGCACCTGCTTCACGCGCGCCGGTTCATCCGTGCGCCAACTCAGACCGTCGAAGCCGACCTCTTTCACAAGGTCAAGCTGCGCGTCAATCGTGGTGAGGTTCTCGCCGCGCAGCCCGTTGTCGAACACGAAGAACGGGTTCGTCCCGGCGAACGTTGTGGCGGCAGATAACAGTAGTGCGATCAGTGTGGTTTTCATGGTTATTCCAGTTTCCACGGCGCGCGCCAATGGGGGCGCGCCAGTAGTTTGTTGGCGGCGGCGTTGTCGAACCGTTCCGCCTGCGGGTTCCAGTTCAGTTTTTTGCCGCCCAGCTTGATCGAGATGTGGCCAAGCTGGCAGAGCGAACAGGTGCGATGTCCGACTTCGGCGTCCTGCATCGTGCGCGCGCGGCTCTTCACGCAGCGGATGAAATCTTCCTTGTCGCTCCATGCCGGTAACTTCATGTCGTTCGGCCCCGGCGGCGCGAGCAGTTTCGGGTCGGACGCAACGCAACCTTTGTTGTAGTTTGCCTGTACCCAGCCTTCCTCGCCTTCAAAACGGACAAACACTTCCTTGACCGCTTTGACGCCTTTGTAGTTCAACTCGACTCCGTTGGCGTAACGGTACCAAACCTCGAAGTCCTCCAGCACGTTCCAAAGGTTTTCCATCGGAGGCTGCTTCCAATGCAATGCCTGCACTTGCACGGGGCCGGTCTCGTCGGTGCCGTTGCCCATCTGCGCGATGTCGTTGAGGTGCGTGCCCCAGTTGGTGATGATCCCTTCGCAGTAATCCTGATGGCGCATCCAACCAGGCCGGGCCTTGTGGTCCTTCGGCGTGTGGACGCGTTTGACGTGATACGGACGTTCCGGCGCGGGGCCAAGCCACATATCATAATCCAACTCCGCCGGCACCGGCATCCGCGGTTCAGGCAGCGCCGTCACATCGGTGGCGGGCACGGTCGAGAAAATCCTTTTCAACTTGCCGATGCGCCCGTTCAATACCGCTTCGCAGGCCTGACGCATCTCCGGCAGGCCGCGGAACTCGCTGTCGTTGCGCGAGACCACGTGGTGCCGTTTCGCCGCGTCCGCCAACAGACGCCCCTCGGTGATGCTGAGCGAGATTGGTTTCTCGACGCTGAAATCTTTTTTCGCCTTGGCCGCCGCAATGCCGATCGGCACGTGCCAATGATCCGGCGTGCTGATCATCACCGCGTCCACGTCCTTGCAGGCGAGCAATTCCCGGAAATCCCGGAACGCCCGGCAATCCTTCGTCTTGTAATGAGCGTCCACGGTGTTTTTCGTCTGCTCCAACCGCCACGCATCCACGTCGCAAACGGCCGCCACCCGCACATCGCTCATCTTGAGAAACGGCGGCAGATTCACGCCATGTCCCCAGCGTCCGCAACCGATCATGCCGATGCCGATCTTCTTGCTCGGCGCGTCTGCGCCAAGAATGTTGCGCGGCAAGATCAACGGCCCGGCAGCGAGCACGGTGGCGGTTTTGAGGAATTGTCGGCGGTTCATGTGGGTTGCTCCTTCATAGTAGGGTTATGGTTTCAAACCGGTCAAGTCCACAACCAATTTCCGGTTTTCCTTCAACAGTTTGTCCATCGTCAAACGGGTGCGGCGCGCCGCGGCTTCGCGACCGAGAAAAGCAGTCAAGACTCCGTCCACCGCCCGCGGCACGGTCTCATTGGCAACTTGTCCCTCAACGATATCGCGGTGGAACGCAGCAATATTGCGTTCGGCACCGGCGGCGTACAGGTTGTCCACGGTGCCGACAAAATGACCGTCGCCGCCGCGGATCAGGACTTTCCCGGCATACGCGAGGAGGGCGTTGGCGCGCTGGCCGTGCACCCGGCAGAACAACCCGCCGCCTTCGCTGCTGTTGTTGCGGAGCGCCTGGCCGAAATGATTGTGGACCAGCCCGTCCGCGTATTCAAACACCACGGACGTGACATCGGCGCTGTCGCCGTGCGGATCCGGACGGCAAATGCGGGAGACGCCCTGCGCGGCCACGGGACGCGCCCCGGCAGCCCAGATCGCCGCGTCGAGCGCGTGGATGTCGAAACAGTTGATGTACCCGCCGCCGAGCGCGATGTCGTTGTCCCAAACGAGCTTTTGGAGCCGGCTTTCGATGGTGGCGGTCTTCGGCGGATCTTCGCGGCCATTGCTCATCGCGATGGTCGAGAGTTGCGCCAACGGACCGAGCGCGCCGTTGCGGATGCGTTTGACGATTTCGATGTTCGACGGGTCGGTGGGAAGCTGGTAGTCCACGAGCAGGCAACGTTTCTTCTTCGTCGCCAGTTTTCCGGCAGCGAGAATCCCCAACGCGCCCGGCACATCCACCGCCACCGGTTTGGCGAGATACACGTGGCAGCCGGCGTCCACGGCAGCGCGGACTTGTTCGGGGAAGAAACAAGGAATGCTCTTGACCGCCACCGCTTCCACCCCGCTGTCGAGAAGTTTCTGGTAAGCCGACAGGCCGGAGAACCGGCGCGCCTTGTCCACGCCGTACTTCTCGCCGCACTGGTCGGCGACTTCCGTGAAATAATCGGCCACGGCATGGATCGCGTAGCCGCCGTGTTTCTGGAACAGCCCGGCGATCCAATTCCCGCGCCCGCCGTTACCGATGATGCCGAGCTTGACCTTACGAACCGGCGCGGTCGCGCCGGAAAGTCGTTGCGACAAGATCAACGGCCCGGCGGCGAGCACGGTGGCGGTCTTGAGGAATTGGCGACGATTCATGGTGACACCTTTCTCTAGTTGATACTGTCCGTTTATACCGGCTCTGTGCCCATCTGCCAATGCCAGACTGCGAGCCGCATCGCCGCTGAACGATCCGGCTACGACACATGACGCGGACTTGCGCCGTCCGTTGTGCGGGGGCATACTGGTCGGTGACGGAGGCAAAAGGCAAACGATGAGCGATATCACACCGAATCCCGAAACCCGGATTGCGTTGTTCCAGCGACGCGAAATCCGCCGTACAATTCACAACAACGAATGGTGGTTTGTCATCACGGACGTAGTGGCCGCCTTGACGGACTCAGTTGATCCGCAAGGCTACCTGAAGGACATGCGCCGCCGAGATCCCGAGTTGGCCAAAGGATGGGGGCAAATTGCCACCCCCCTTTCAATCCAGACAGCCGGTGGCCCGCAAAACCTCAATTGCGCCAACACCGAGGGTTTGTTTCGCATCATCCAATCCATTCCCAGCCCCAAGGCCGAGCCGTTCAAACGCTGGCTCGCGCGGGTCGGCTACGAGCGCATCCAGGAGATCGAAGACCCCGAACTCGCCACCAAACGCACCCGTGCCCTCTACAAAGCCAAGGGCTACTCCGACGACTGGATCGAGAAACGGATGCGGTCCATTGCCATCCGCGACGAACTCACCGACGAATGGAAGAAACGCGGCGTCAAAGAACAACGCGAATACGCCATCCTGACCGCCGAGATTTCCAAAGCCGCCTTTGGCCTGACGCCGACCGAGCACGCCGAGTTCAAGCGCCTCAAACGCGAGAACCTCCGCGACCACATGACCGATCTCGAACTCATCTTCTCGATGTTGGGTGAAGCGGCCACGACCGAAATCACTCGAACCCGCGACGCCCAAGGCTTCCCGAAAAGCAAAGAAGCCGCACACGCTGGCGGCACAGTAGCCGGTAATGCCCGCCGCGAACTCGAAAAGAAGAGCGGCCGCAAAGTCGTTACCAGCGAGAACTACCTCGCGCTGACCGAGCGCGCGAAACGCAAACAGCTAAAGACGAAAACCGGCGGCTAATAACACCCGGCTTCTCTCGCCGCAGCGAGCATGGCCACGACGTTTTCGCGTGGCGTGTTCTTCTCCAAATAATCCGAGGTCGAGAAAATGTACCGGCCGCCGGGCTTGCCGATGGCGACGATCTCGCGCGTCTTCGCCGCGACCTCTGCGGGTGTGGCGCGTTTCAGGAAATCCACGTGGTCGAGATTGCCGAGCAGGCAAATCTTGTCGCCGAGCGCGGCCTTCGCCTCGGCGAGAGTGTTGTCGCCGCGCGGCGGTTCACTGACGGTTTCCCAGACGGTCATGCCAAGTTCGCGGTAGTTGTCGTAGAGACGTTTCGCGCAGCCGCAGTTGTGATAGACGCTGAACTTGCCGGCGGCACGGATCGCGTCAATGACCCGCTTCTCGTACGGCTGCACAAACTCACGGAAATAATCCGGCCCCGTCGTCGCCCCGCCGGCCATGTGGCCTTGCATGCCGATGCAATCAATCGCCGTCTCTCCGAGCGCGGCGGTGTACGCGCACATCGCGTTGGCCACGCCGTCCATCAACGCCCGGTATCGCGCCTCATCCTCGTAGGGCGCGACGTAGAAATTGTCCATGCCACAGAGGTCGGCGCAGAAGTTGAACACACCGGCAAAACCCCAGGGCGCAAGCACGCCGCGGTCGCCGATGATCTTGCGCCACGTCGCTGCGATCTCGCGCATCTCGCGACGGTCGGCGTCGCTGAGCGGCGGTAGATACTTCAAGAACACCTCGGCATCATCGGCGTCCTGCAACAACGTTCGCGTGACGTGGAACCGCACGCCCGTTGTGGCCGCGCCGCTGTCAGGACCGGTTTCTTCCAGTGCGAGCGTCCGCGACGGTGTGACGATTTCGAGCCGGCGCTTGATCATGCCTTCGCCGCGCGATTCGGTCCGGCGCAGTTCCCAGTTCGGGTAGCTGCGGCGGAAGAAGTGCGGCGTCTCGAACGCGCGGTGTTTGGCCATCAAATCGAAATCGAGTTCATTGGCGAGTTCCGTCGCGTCAATCACGCGGTCCACCTTTGTTTTGTGCGGATAGTAGAAGGCAAGGTATTCGTCCTGCACGAAAGGCGCGACCGGCACACGGTCGGGAATCTCGCCGCGCAGCGTCGTGAGCAATCGTTCGCGGGGTGTCATGCGGCTGTTTATAGATTCGACAGTTCAAGATGCCAACGACATAATGTTAGCCGTGTCAGCGATGAACGATCCGGCTATGTTGAAACCATTGCCACGCGCCTTGCACCTGCCGCCGGCGGGACGGCCACGCTGGGTCTGCCCGGCGCGCGCGCAACTGGACCTGCTCTACCTCGGCTGGGGAAAACGACGGTTCGGCGACAGCCCGATTCCGCAGTCGCGGCATCCGGGCTGGGTCTATTTTCTCGTGCAGCGCGGCACGCCGTCGTTGCGTCTGGAAACGATCACGCTGAAAATGCGTCCCGTCGTCGCGTGGATCGTCGGGCCGGAGTGCGCGAGCGGCTGGACGGACGCGACGGGGGCGGTGAGCGAGTTGTTGACGTGGGTGTGGCGGTCGCCGCCGCGCTGCGCGGAGTTGGCGACGCCGGCGACCGGCTGGCGCGAGTTCGCGGCGGACGCGGCGTTGCAACGGGCGTTGCAGCAGGCGCACGCGTTGTGCCGCAAGGAAGTGGAGCGGCCAAGCGCACTGACGAAACCGGCGCTGGAACACGCGCGGCTGCACATTGACCTCGCGCTGGCGCGGTCGTTGCAGCCGTGCCCGGCAGCGCCCGAGCCGGCGTTGCGGATGGAACTGGCGTTGCGCTGGCTGGCCGAGAACCTAGCGGCACCGAATCCCGTCGCGGCGTTGTGCGAGTACCTCCAAGTGTCGCCGGTCACGTTGAACCGTCTGTTTCACGCGCAGCTTGGCGAATCGGTCGCGGCGCACCACGCGCGTCTGCGGATGGAACGGGCGCGGCAGTTGTTGGCGGACGGACTGTTGGTGAAGGAGGTCGCGTTCGCGCTCGGCTACCGGCACGCCAACGATTTCAGCCGGGCGTTCAAGCGACTCACCGGACAATCTCCGGACTCGCGGCGATTTGCGGGTTGAGTGCTGCGGAAACCCGGCTCTTGATTCAGTTCGCGGTCTTGTTACACTGGCGGCGGTATGGCGGATAACGGCACACCGCAGCAAATCGGAACTTATACTGTCCTTGGGAAGATCGGCCAAGGCGGCATGGGCGCTGTCTATAAAGCCAACGACCCCGCCCTCGACCGCACCGTCGCCATCAAGGTTCTGCCCGGCCATCTCGCGGGCGATGCGGATTTCACGTCGCGGTTCAAACGCGAGGCAATGGCCGCCGCCAAGCTGAACCATCCCAACGTCGTCCAAGTCTATGCCGCCGGCGAAGATGGCGGCACCAACTTCATTGCCATGGAATTTGTGGATGGCGAGTCGCTTCAGAAACGGCTGTTCCGTGTAAGGCAGCTTGACGTTGACGAGGCGCTGGCCATCACACTTTATGTCGCCGATGCGCTGCGGTACGCGTGGAACAAAGCCAAGATCATCCACCGCGACATCAAGCCCGACAACATTTTGCTGTCGTCCGATGGCGAGGTGAAACTGACTGATCTCGGTCTTGCCAAAAGTTTGCGGGCGGCTTCGGTCAGCGTCACCAGCACCGGCACGATCATGGGTTCGGCGCAATACATCAGCCGCGAACAAGCGCGCGGCCAGAAAGACGTTGATTTTCGAAGCGACATCTACAGTCTTGGCTGCACGCTGTATCACATGTTGACGGGTCGCGTGCCCTACGAGGGCGAAGAGACGATGGGGCTGCCGTTCAAGCACGTCCACGAACCGCCGCCCGACCCGACAACGTTGCGACCCGATTGTCCGCCGCGCGTCGCCGCCATCGTCCTGAAAATGATGGCCAAAAACCGGGAGCAGCGTCATGCCAGTTACGATGATTTGATTTGCGACCTGACGGCGCTGCACGCGGAAGCGACGGGAATCGCCGCTGCCCCCGCACCGGCGCCGACTGTCAAACCGGCCGCTGCTGCTGTCGCACCGACAGTTGCTGAGATGCCGACGATGGCGAACGCGCAGGCGAAGACGCGCAAGAACACCCTGCCCTACGTCATCGGCTCCGTTGTTGTTGTCGGCGCAACCCTTGTCGGATTACTGGTCTGGTCACCATGGAAAAAAGTGGGAGGGACCTCAGTGTCCCGACCAGCAGCCAACCAACAAGAAGGTCGCGGCACTGAGGCCGCTCCCACATTCCAGAACGCAGCGCTCGGTACGATTTGCACGAATGCCGTCGGCGCGGAGATGGTTTATATCCCGCCCGGCGAGTTCATGCTCGGCAGCACCAAGGAGGAAAGAGCATGGATACAGGCCACCTGGTCAAGGGCCGTCAACAACGAAGGTGAATCGCCCTGCCAGGCAACGATCAGAAACGGTTTCTGGATGGGACGAACAGAGGTGACCGTAGGGCAATGGAAGCAGTTCATCACCGCCACGGGTTACAAGACGGAAGCAGAACAGAAAGGCTATGTGGACGGCGCGCGCCTGCAGGGACAACCGGAGGGTCGCGTGGACGGGTTGAGCTGGCGCAATCCGGGATTGGGAACGACGCCACAGGATAACCATCCGGTGACTTGCGTGAGTTGGAACGATGCGACGGCGTTCTGCGCGTGGCTGACGGAACGCGAACGCAAAGAAGGACGCCTGCCGGCTGGCCATGTGGTTCGCTTACCAACAGAGGCGGAGTGGGAGTATGCGTGCCGCGCGGGAACGGAAACGAAGTTCTGGTGGGGCGATGCCGTCGAGGATGGCAAAGGCCGGTTGAACTGGCGCGGCGCGGAGGACGGCTTCGAGTGGGTGGCTCCCGTGGACAGTTTCGGCAAGCAAGGCCGAAACAAATTCGGCTTGGCTGATATGCTGGGCAACGTCCGGGAATGGTGTCTGGATAACTATGATCCCAAGCAGGCACACGAGGAGTGCTATAAGGGCAAGTCGGACGGACGGGTATTGAGGGGTGGCGGATTCAGCTATGGACCCGACGGCTGTCGCTGCGCCTCGCGTCACGGCGGTTCTGCGTCCAGTTCATCTTTCCATGGCGGCTTTCGGGTTTGCGCGGGCGTGGACGCGTTCGCCTCGACATTCGCTTCCGAAGTTTTCGTGAAGGAAGTCGCCGCGCTGCCGGCGGAGGAGCAGGTCAAGCGCGTCGTGGCGGAGTTGAAACGGTTCAATCCGGGCTATGACGGGAAGGAAACGCACAAGATCGAAGGAGGGCAAGCGCCTTGTTGATTTCAGTGAACAAAGAAGTTCTCCGCGCCATCAAGACGCTGGAGACAATCAACGGCCTCCCCGCTGCCGAGTTCTGGAAGAACGCCCAGTAAGCCCGCTGTATTTCCAGCTTTGTTCCGGCCATGCGTTGCGCTACACTGTCGCCATGCCCATCCAGAACCGGATCATCAAGGTGCAGAAACGCAACCGGGCGCTGGTCACGTTCGACGAAGGCCGCCTCCACCACGCGATCCTCCGCGCCGCCGAATCCATCGGCGGCCTCCAGCAGGATTACCTGCCGGGCGTCAACGACAAGCTGTTCGACGCCTACGCCTTCGACGAGAAAGTCGCCGAGTTCCTCGCCGACGCCGTTGTCATCTGCCTGAACTCCAATCCCCACCATCTCATCGCGAATTTCCCGCCGACCATCGAGGACATCCAGGACCTCGTCATTCATGTCCTGCGCAGTTACGGTTTTCAGAACACCGCCGACGCCTACGAATGTTACCGCTGGGGCCGGCATTGGTTGCGCGAAGGCGCGATCACCGACACGCAATTCGTCGGCAACGGGTTTCCCCGCAAACGCATGGAGCGCATCCTCGACTGGAACCGCCAGCGCGGCTGCGACACCGTCGCCGGTCTCAACGAACTGGTCCGCGCCGGCCGGCTGAAGCCGCTGGTCGAGGATTCGCTGGCCGCCTACGAAGCGTCGCTCGACGAGGCGGCGACAAAAGTCATGGCGCGCCTCCACGCCGGCGACCGCATCCGGATGTTGTGGATCAGCGGGCCGAGTTCGTCGGGCAAAACCACGACGACCGTGAAGCTGACAGAACGCTTGAAGCGGCACGGGCTGCGGTTTGTGATGTTGAACCTCGACGATTATTTCTGGGCGCTCATCGAGCATCCGACCGACTGGATCAACGACCGCAACTTCGAGACGCCCGAAGCGCTCGACATCCAGTTGCTCAACCGCCATCTGAAAGAATTGCTGGACGGCAAGACCATCGAGAAACCGATCTACAGTTTCAAGGAAGGCCGCCGCATGGGCAGCAAGCCGGTCAAACTGGAGCCGGACCAGATTCTGTTGTTGGATTGCCTCCACGGGTTTTATCCGCCGATCACCGAGGGGATTGATGCGGCAGCGCAATTCCGCGTGTATATCGAGACGCTCAATGTCCTGCTCGAAGGCGACGGCAGCCGCAAACGAATGACGAAGTTCACCGACGTCCGGCTGCTCCGCCGGATGCTGCGCGACCTGCGGCACCGCAACCACAGCCCGCTTTCGACGTTGCTGCACTGGCATTACGTCCGCTGGGGCGAACTGTTCTCCATCATCCCGTTGATGGGGCTGGCCGACCACGTCGTCAACGGCGGCCTTCCATTCGACCTGCCGTTGCTGAAACCGCGCCTGTACGACGCCGGTCATTTCCCCCGACCGGGAGACCTCGCCGAATATGCCGGGTTCCTCGACGCGCAGATTCGCCACGCGCGAGTCAATTCGCTGCTCGAATCAATCGAGGGATTGCCGGCGGACCAGGCGGATGCGCTGATTCCCGGCGATGCCGTCATCCGGGAATTCATCGGCGGCTCCACGATCAGGATTCCGCACAACGAATAGCCGGCGCGCCGTCAGTATTTGCCGTCCAAGCCGCGGGCTTTGCGTTCGGAACGGATCTTGCCGGCCGTGGCGCGGATGCTCGTGATGAAGTCTGAAAACTCGGCGCTGAGTTCGTAGTTGATCTTCTGCCAGCGGCTTTCCTCGATGAACGCAATGTTGGGATAAAGCTGTTTCAGCAATGGCAGGCGCGCGCCCTCGGCCTGCACCTGCGCCACGGTGGCGAGCAGTTTCTCGATGTTATCGAAGGCGTAGCCGTTGATGTATTTGCCGGTCTGTTTCACAAAAGCCTCGTGCGCCCTGGCCAAGGCGGTCGCCGGGTTCCCGACGACGTTGAGTTTCTGCGAGTCAAACAACCCGCGCACCAGTCCCGCCCGATATTGCGCGGAGTAAAACCAATAGACCGATTCGTCCTTCAACCCGAAATCGTACAACCGGATGGCGGCGACGTACATCGCTTCCGGCGTCAACTCCGGCCATTCCTCCTTCATGGCCGCAACGGTGTTCAGCAAGGCGGCCTTCTCCCGCGCCGCCAGTCCGTCGCTGAACTTGCCGACGGCGACCTTGCAGCCCTTGGACTGGTAAAACGGCTCGACGGTAACGGGCATCGGCCCGCGCGGGCCGCAGGAGGCCAGCGCAACACAAAACGCGAGAACCGCCGCGCCGCCGGTCTGGTTGAATCTCATGGCACTGTGTGATGCCCGATTTCACCGCCGGGTTCAAGATGTAACTGCAACTGTTGTTGTGTGCAGGTCTCCAGACCGCGCACATTCCCCCGACCGAAGGTCTCCTCTTCTCACCACATTTCAAGCCGCGGCGCGGTCAGAGACCTGCGCCGAACAATGTGGGCCGTTTGACCGGAACGCCACTTCGCTTCGCTGCGTGGCTCACTACGAACTACCCTTCGAATGTGGTTTGACGGAGCGCCAGGCGGTTCAGGGTCGCTTCCTTTCGTTGAGCGTGCGCCACGCGGCCATCGAGCGGGCGAGATGTTCGCGCGCGTCGCCGCCGATGCCGAAGCATTGGAGGCCGATGGGACCTTTGTAGCCGAGTTCTTTCAGGGTTTTCAGAAATGCAGCCACGTCGAAGTCGCCGCTGTCGAGCGGCTGGATGTATCGCTTCCAACCCTTCGGGCTGTCATCGCGCCCGTCAGCGCCGTTGATCGAGACGGCCCAAAGGCGCGGCATCGCTTTCTGGAGCCGGGTTTTGTAGTCGCGGTCCTCGCAGACGCGGAGCCAGTGGCAGAGGTTGAACATCGCGCCAACGTTCGGGCGGTTTACTTTTTCTGCGACGCGCACGGCGTCCTCAACGCGCTCAATCCAGTCGTTGGTGTGCGGGTAGAGCAACAACTGCGAGCCGGACCCCCGGGCGAGGTCGGACATCTCACTGACAATCGCAACGGCGCGTTCGTCAGCAGAGGCATCCGAGGGTTTCGCCCCTTTCATGATCAGAAGGAACTGGACGTTCCGGCCTTTCACGGCAGCGAGCACTTCCTTGAAACGGTTTTGGTCGTACGGCGCATTTGTTGCGATATTGACCACCATCGTGATCTGGTAAAGCTTCAGGCCGGCCTCGTCGAGGGACTTGATCCGTTCCTCAACCTTGTCGAGCCAGATGTGGCCGACCCCGTCATAGCCGAGCTCCTTGAGCATCGCGGCCTGCTCGGCGAAGTTGCGTTTCTTCGCATCGGGCATGTCATGGCAGAACGGGAAGAACGGTTGCGCCGCGTGCGGCGACGAGAGCAGGCTCAGGCTGAACGCGAGGAACAAGGGCAGCTTGGTGGTTTTCATTTGTGGGCGCATGATACCGCTTCCCGCTTACCCGTCGCAAGCCGGCAGTTTGCGGTGCGTGTAGTCAAGGCTTTGGCCAGTGCAACGCAGAGGGCGTCCGGGACGGACGCCACTACACCAGCAAACGCTGTAGTAGCCGCCGTCCCGGCGGCTCTTTGCCCAAAGGTTTGAACGGTGCACGCGGTGAAATCCTAGCCTGTTGACACGGGGATGGATTGTGATAAAGAAGTTGCAGGAAATAGTAAGGAAGGCGTTTATGAGACCATCAATGGTAAGAGCTTGGCTGGCAGCCGGCACATTGTGCTTGGCCGCAAATCTTTTTGCCCAGACCAACGTGATCACCGACCCGGTCGGGTTTGTTACGCTAACGATTAATGGTACCAATACAAGTTCATTTACGTTCCTCGGATTAAGCATGACTCAACCCGTGGTGCATCAAAGCAAAATCACGGCGGTTAATGGTTCTCAAGTTATTGATTCCAGTGCCAGTTGGACAAATGGGGAATTCAGTGGTGCGGGTAATGCACATTTCATCGAACTTACTTCAGATGCTGGGGCAGGGATAACCGAAGACATCGTAAGCAACACTTCTACTTCTCTCACGACTGCCAGCGATTTGTCCTCTAAGATCACACCAGACTCAACAACATACAAGGTTCGCAAACATTGGACGATCGGCACTGTTTTCGGCTCAAACAACGAGATCGGATTCGGCGGTGGTCCTGACGCAACGTCTGCCGACAACCTTTTCATTTTGAATCCACTCACGCAACAATATGCCACGTACTACTTCAAGTCTGACGGGTTCCCAACCCCCGGCTGGCGAACAGCCGTGGATCCGTTCACTGACGCTGCCAATACTGTACTTTATTTGGATCAAGGTATCTGGGTGAGACGTAAACAGCCCACTTCTGTTTCCACCCAACTGGTCGGCTCGGTTAAGCTCGGACAGACTTTGATTCCTGTGGCCAGCAATCAGAACATTGTGGCGAATGTCTATGCTGTTACGAACCTGACGTTGCAAACATGCAATCTGTACACTGGAAACCCTGCCACTGGTGTATTGGGTGGGTCTGATCCCACAACCGCCGATACCGTTTCAATATGGAATGGAACCGGGTACAACATCTTTTACTACAAAACCGATGGGTTTCCATCGCCCGGTTGGCGAACAGCCGTTGATCCATTCACCGATGTCGGCAATACAGTCATCCCCATGGGAAGCAGCGTCAGAATTCACAGCAAAGGGCACAGTTTTGATTGGACTGTACCGCAGCCTTTCACCTATCCATGATGGATTATCTAAGAGATGAAAAATGAATAGAAGAATAAGAATCATTGTGTTGAGTGCTGTGGTGTTTTGCGCCACAACGCTAATTTCACCCAATTTGCGCGCCAATACGGTCGTTTGGAACGCACAAGCAACGGCACTTACATTGTCAGACTTGATCACGCTGAATCCCGCGACAAATCTGATAATGATGGGTTATTTTACAACCAACGACAGCGCAGTTATCAATCTGGCAATTAACCCTTTGATGCTGTCGAGTTTATTTGTGCCAATTAGTACAAGTACAGTAGGCAAGTTCGGAGAGACTCAGTATTCTTTTGGAGGCATTTGGGGAGCTAGTGTCTCTGCAAACTTTCAAACTTTGGGAATTGCGTACTCGAACATTTATGTTTGGGCATTCGATGCGCAAACCATTGCAGGAGCCTCAGAACAGGGCATTTTTAAGTTTGCTGCTACATTTCCCGATGAAATGGCATCTCCCGTTACAATAGATCTAACCAATCTTTTCACTGGTGGAACCGTGCTCTGGGGCAGCACCGACCAAGGCCCCGGCAATGTTAATACGGCTCTGGGATCTCGACCGCATATCAATCTTGCTGCCATTCCCGAACCTTCCGGCTTCATGCTTGTCGCCGCGGGACTGGCTGGATTGCTCGTGCTGCGTCGGCGCAAGAAGTAAACGCCATTCGAATCATTTGACCAAAAGGCCGGTCTTCGGACCGGCCTTTTGGTTGTTAGCATCCTGCATCCGGACGTGATTATACATCGCACACTTTGGCGGCGTGGCGCAATGCGGCAACCTTGTCTGTCCACGTCGGGATGAACTCGTGCGCGACGTAACCGGTGTAGCCGGTCTCGACGATGGCGCGCATCACGGCGGGGTAATTGATCTCTTGCGCGTCGTCCAACTCGCACCGGCCGGGCACGCCGGCGGTGTGATAGTGGCCGATGTAATCCTTGTAAAGCCGCAACCGGCGGATGACGTCGCCGTTCATGATTTGGACGTGATAAACATCGAACAACAACTTCATGTTCGGCGAGCCGACCCGCTTGATCAGTTCGACGCAGAAATCAACGTTGTCGCCAAAATAGCCGGGATGACCTTTCATCGGGTGGGAACTGTCACGAGTGTTGAGGTGTTCGAGGCAGAGGTTGATCTTCTTTTCCTCGGCGTAGCCGATGACGCGTTTCCACGCATCCACGCAGTTGCGCGCGCCTTGCTCATCGCTGATGCCCGGCTCGCGCATTCCGGTGAAGGTGATGACGCTGGGGCAACCGACACTGACGGCGAGATCAATGCCCTCGCGCAGTTTCGTCTCGACGAACTCGCGGTTGGCCGGGTTGAACGGGCCTTTGGCGAAGCCGTGGCTGCCGACCAGTGATATCGCCAGACCAAGCTCGCGGATCATCGGGTAATGTTTCTTGTCAACCCCTTCCATCGCGACAAGGCCGATCTCCTTGCAGAGTTTGGCGAGGTCGGGGGTCGGCATGGGATTGTATGTCCAGCCCATGATGGATTGACGGATGCGTTTGTTGCGAATCTGGAAATCCGGCGCGGCGCTGACTGCGGCTGCTCCAGCGGCCATCAAGGCGGTTTGAAGCCACGCGCGTCTGCTGAAGAGTGGTTTGTTCATTGTATTCCTCATGCGCGCCACGGACGGGTTCGTTTCTGGCATTTCGCGTGGGCGTCGCGAGTGACCTGGCAATCCTCCTCAATGTCGAAGTCAAACATGCCGGCGAGGATGAAGTCGGCGCCGTTGTTGAACGAATACGGGAAGGCGTCCTTCGGCGGAATCGCGCCGGCAGCCATGACCTTGAAGGCGATCCACGGCTTGGCGACGCTCTTCATGAACGCGATGGTCTCATCGGGATCCTTGCACCAGTAGCCCGGCACCTCGGACACAGTTTTCGTGGCTTCCCCGTTCCGTGGCGCGGCGTTGTAACGGTGATGGTGCAGCGTCTTGATGTAGAAATCCACGGGCAGCTTGGCTTGTTCGACGGCTTGAACGGTTCCCAAACCATGCGCGCCCAGACCGCAGGGCAGATCGAGCAGTTTGATTTCCTCGACGGCCTTGGCGATCACGTCGAGTTTCCCATCGGCAATGTATCTGTCGGCGTGGACGCCCCAGATGTAAATCGCCTCGGTGCCATCGGTGGCCATCCGGTGCAGCCCGGCGCGGTACTGCTCGAACTCATCGAGGTTACTCGTCGAGTAGAGGATCCACTGGATCTTGCCGCCGTTCTTGCGGTGGTCGTTGAGAACCTTGCAAACGGCGGGCGTGACGTTGACCGAGAGCGTGTTGATGCCGCTGGCCTCGGCCAGTTCAATCGTCTCGCGAACTTTCGCGTCAGTGTTGTACGACTTGACCAGCTTGCCAACGTAGCCCAAGCCGTGGGAGTGATGGTACCGGGTCAACAGGTTCCCACCCAAAATCAGGCGCGTGATGTTCAGCTTGCCGATCTTGCCCACCGGCAACGTGCTCTTCGGCGCGGCGGTGAGGTTGGCGCCGGCGGCCAATGCGGTCGTGGCGAGGACAGAGTTTCGGATGAATTCACGGCGGTTCATGATAGTCTCCTATTTTTGGCGAAGATCAACGCAGACGAGTTCCTTGTCGTTGCGGGCGAACAGGCACCGTTGCGCGAAGGCCGGGTGGCTCCAGACCATCGGGCGACCGAACGTCTTGTTCGTCGGCTCCAAGACGTGGAACCGGCCGAGTTCCTCGTAGCTTTTCGGCGACAGCTTCGCGATCATCAGGTCGCCTTGCTCGTTGAAGAGAAAGAACCGGTCGCTATGCTTGATCAGAAACGCGGTGCCGTACCGCCCTTTCTTTCCTTCGCCCGTCGTCGGGACTGTTGTTTGCCAGAGTCGTTCGCCGTCGCTGAGCCGGACGCACGTCAACGCGCCGGTGTCGGCGTCGCAGCCATACACGACTTCGCCCTCGATGAACGGCGACGCGGTGCCGCTGTAGAGCGCGTTCTTCGGCGTGCCTTGCCAGACGATCTCGGCGCCGGTGTCGCCGAGCTTCAACAACGCGCCGACATCGCGGAAGCTCGATGCAAACAGGAACGAGCCACTCTTGCGCGGCGCGGCGATGGACATGCCGTAGCTCGGCTTGAGCGGCACGGACCAGTTCAGTTTGCCGGTGGCCGGCTCGACGCTGTTGAGCGACTCACCGTGCCAGATCAAGAGTTGCCGTTTGCCTCCGTGCTCGATGATGCTCGGTGGACAGTAGCCCGGCTCCGCCGCCGGCAATGCGCGCCAACGTTCCTTGCCGGTGTGTTTGTCGAGCGCCAACGCGACGCCATCCTTGCTCCCGACCATGCAGAACAATGTGTCGCCGTCCACCAACGGATGCGACGCGTAGCCCCACACCGCCGTCTGCGCGTTGTATTCCGCGTTGAGGTCTTTGCTCCAGATCATTTTGCCGGTCGCGGTGTCGAGGCACGTCAGGTTGCCTTCCGCGCCAAACGCGTACACTTTGTCGCCGTCCACCGTCGGCGTGCAACGCGGCCCGGCGCTGTAGGCGATCTTGTAGGGCCGGGCGTATTCGTGTTTCCAGAGCAGCTTGCCGGTTGCCGCGTCGAGACAGAGCACGCGTTCGGTGCCGCCCAGTTCATCTTTGGTGAACGAATTGTTCTTCGTCTCGCCCGATTGCCGCACGTAATCCATCACGAATACTTTTCCCTTCGCCACTGCCGGGCCTGAGTAGCCGAGCGCCACCGGCGTCCGCCACTTCACCGGCAATCCCGACGACGGGATTGTCGTGATGACGCCGCTCTCGCGCCAGACGCCGTCGCGTTGCGGCCCCATCCACTGCGGCCAATCATCGGCGCGCAAAGCGCTTACCACCAACAACACTGCCAAGATTATCTTGTTTTTCATAGTCTCTCCTTTTCGGTCATTTCACCTGCCGGCGCAGGAAATCGAGCAGTTGCGTCACCAACTGCGCGCGGGCATCGTCGTCGGAACCACGCACGCTCAGTCGTTGCGTTGTCACCTTTCCGTCAGGAAACTTCAGCGCGGCCAACGCCCATCTTGCGCCGTCAGTTTCCTGCGGTTGACCGATGGCCAGCGCCCACGCGCTTTGCGTCCGTTGCGCCGCGGCAAGCGCCAGCCCCTTCACGCCCGATGCGGCCTCCGCTTGGATCAACCGCGCCAGAATCTCCTCGGTCGGCCCCGCGAACTCGCCGGCCAGCACCTTCGACGCACCCGCCGCGCCGTTGAGTCGCGCCGCCAACTGGCCGCCCGTGCAAACCTCCGCCAGCGCGAGCCTGCCGCCGGCAGCTTGGAGTTTCTTGATGACCGCGTCCTCCAACGACGAGCCGTCGTCGGCATAAAAATACTCGCCCAGGTTGCCGAGAACCTGTTCCTTCAATTTCGCCAGCGTGTCTTTTGCGGCTGGCGTGTTCGATGCGAGGCTGAAGGTGAAATCCACCCGGCCACCCTCGAACAACGAGGTGATGATCACGTCTGACGGTACTTCGACGTGCTCTTTGATGGTCTGGCTGATCTGCGATTGGCCGACGCCGACAAACCGCAGCGTCAATGTTGCGCCCAACGGCCGGACACCAAATCGCTTTTGCAGGTACGGCAGCAGTTCGTGGGTCACCATCGCCTGCAGCTCGCGCGGCGGCCCCGGCAGCACGACGATGACCATCGAGTCCATCTCAAACACCAAACCAACCGCCGTGCCGCTGGCGCTTTTCAAATAAGTGCCGCGTGTGGGCGTTTGGGCTTGTTTGCGCAGATTGGCGCGAAGTTGTTCCTTGGGCAGTTTCAGACGACGGGCCATCCCCTCCACCACTTCGGGCTGCTCGCGCAACGAAATGCCGGTGAACTCGGAGAGCGTTTCGCGCGTGATGTCGTTCGGCGTCGGCCCCAGTCCGCCGGTCACGATCACCAGGCTGACGCCGTTCGTCGCGAAACGAAGCGCCTCGAACATCTTTTCCCGCACGTCGTCCACGATCATCGAGCCGACGCAATGCACGCCCAGCGGATGCAGTGTGCGCGTCAGGAAATGCGTGTGCGCGTCCGGATAAACGCCATCGAGCAACTCGCCGCCCGTGACGACAATCCGATAGTCGAGCCGCTCCTCTTGCGCCGGCAAGGCGGCCGGCTCGGCTGCGTGGATTACGGCAGACACGCCAAACAAAATAAGAAGCAACGGTTTCATTGGGGCTGGAATATACACCATTACGGCGTGTTTGGGTCAACGTGCCACGGAAGGCAAAGAACGCGGGCTTGGCGTGTCGTCGTTCTGGACGAACGCGGTGGCTGTGGCATGAGCTTCTTCTGTGATGCGGCAGCGTAGCTGGCTCGGTTGCCCGCGATTGCGAGCGGATGAACTTGGCGGCCTGTATTGCAGCTTGACCGAATTGGCTCAGCGTGTAGAGTGACGTGCGGAATCTGACAAGAGAAGAACGCCATGAGCAATAAGACCAAACAGGCTGAATATCCTGACTCCACGGCTGGCAGCAAGCTGGCGACGGAGGTTCGGAAGCAGGCCAACACCCTATCGGATGCAAAACGCTCTGACTACATGAAGCGTGGCATGGCGATGATCTATGGCGTCCACTCCCAGACAAAAGCAACTAGCACTCGACACTAACATCCTCTTCGATCTGGCGGATGAGGTGGATACAGCGCATGATTTCCGAGAAACCTTCAAGCGTGCGGGGTACGTTTTCCGTATTGGACCAACGGTAGTTCAAGAGCTTGCGTTTTGCAGTTGTGAGCACAAGGACAAGCGGCATCGCCAACTGGCCGAGACTGCGCTGCGCAATGCCTTGTCATGGGACATCACACCATTTGACCTTCAAGCCGTGGCGCATGGCATTGCGGAAGGTTTCGCCAAGCGACTGATTCAGGACGAGCTTCTACCGGATACGGAATATAACGATGGCCTGATTCTGGCTGAAACATCATTGGCGCAGATTCCAATTCTGGTCACGTCGGACAAACATCTGCTCAACATAGACGAGACCGCGTTGGGTCTGACGTTTGACGAGTGCGACATGTTCCATGTTCGCCCCTGCCATCCGAAACGGCTGTTGCGGGCTATTCGCTGAGAACTCATGAGCGCGAACGTCCATCGCGGCAGTGATTTTGACAACTTCCTCAAGGAGGAAGGAATCCTACGAGAAGTTACAGGCCGGGTCTTGACGCGACGGACACCGGCAGCGAAGAGCAAGGCGTACAAAGAACTTTGTGCGAGTTTGAAGCAAGGGTTGGAACACGCGCAGGACAAAACAACGCTCAAGACAAGGGGTGTTGCCCATCGTTAGATCTGGACGCAACAGCGGCAGCGTGAGCACCCAAAGAAGATTCGATGGAGTGCAATTGTGGCATGAGCTTCTTCTGTAATGCAGCGGCATGGCTGGATTGCCAGCGACTGCAAGCGGATGACTTGGGGAACTTCTGCCCACCGAGATGGGCATGTAAAGGCCGAAAAAGGTGGTAGCCAGCAACTCAATGGCCAGCAGGCTTAGGCGGCTGAACGGAGGTCAGGTTCTTAGACATCCCCGTTCCCAAGTGGTTTTCGATGATTTTATATGTAGCTGTGTTCATCAATGTGTGCATGTAGCAGTGATGAACTGTGAGAACCAAATCTTGAAACACAACGTCTTTCTGTCCATTCGGGTCTAGTGTGTCTTCAATGAGCTTTACGTTCAATCCCAAACTAAGAGCTTCTTCATAGTGAATATGACGATCATGCATTCGGTTGCGTGCATAGTGTGTCAGTGATTTGACGATCTTTGCCGCCTTCATTTTCGCGTCTGGTTGCCCGTGGAACATGACGGTTGCAAGTTGCTGCTTAACGAATGAATTGGACTGAAGAATCGCGTTTTCACACCGACTGAGAAACGTCGGGCGATACTGGCTGATAATAGGTTGCCAGATGGGGATCTTCGCCGGGTCATCCTTAACTTCCTTACAAGCTGTCTCGAATTCCTTGAGGACGCCATACGCTGGTATGCCGGCAAGCTGCGGATCGATGGGGCCAAGGTTTGAGTGTTTGCACAAATAGATTTCTCTACAGGAGCACGCAATCATTGTGCCGGCGGACATTGCAATTTGAGGAACGATGGCGCGGATATCCGGAACGGGATTGGGATTTGCGCGAAACATCTTATGTAAGTAGTCAACGATGGATTGTGTCGAGGTGATACCACCGCCGGGAGTGTGAAGAATTACGTCAAGCCCCTTTGTGCGATCAAGCTTGTGGATGGCCATCATGAAACCGTTCTTGTCCTCGTCGTTAATCTCCAAGCCAGGAATGCCGGGCTTGGATAGAAATCCGGAATAATATGCGATTACGTTGCGGCCAGTCTTGGCATTCAACTTTACAAGGTACTCGCGTCGTATGAGTGCCAAGACGTTGGCGGCTATTTGCTGATTTTGGGCGGCTTGATTTAGATGATGCGCCTGTGCGGCCTGAATTTGTTGAAGGACTTCACTCCAGTTAGGCATTGGGTTTGGGGCATAGCAGGGAGTCTATGCCGTAAGTAGTCTCCGTCGGTACCCATGGAAACGGGGAGGGCTGATCGAGGGAGAAATTGTCGTCGTCTTGTTGCCATAAGGGAGAGGGATATGGAACAAAATATCGAAGATAAAGCTTTTCAATTGGCTGAGGTGGCTGCCTTTGAGGTGGCTGCCTTCTAGCCTGAATAATTCACTGATTGATTGAACGAAGGCCGGGGAGGCCGGTCAAATAGGTGATGATCAATCACCTATGAAAACCACCCACTCCACCAACACTCCAACAGTCTGTTTCC
>Ga0194112_10002859_pt1 | contig 24442 bp, 20 predicted proteins | sample TA2MahC400mmetaG_FD_146191 | JGI IMG/M metagenome (GOLD analysis project Ga0194112, IMG submission 146191) | Freshwater microbial communities from Lake Tanganyika, Tanzania - TA2015016 Mahale Deep Cast 400m | ecosystem: Environmental > Aquatic > Freshwater > Lake | place: Tanzania: Lake... | reverse complement strand
TTTCTCTTATCTCTTCTTCTTTCCATCCGGATTGGTTAGCGGCGTTTAGTATCTGTTTTTCTGTGCAGCCTTGGCTGAGCTTTTCCTTGCAGAACTTTGTTATTTCTTTTTTGTTAAGGAATGTTTCAAAGCTTGGGGGTTCTTTGGTTGTTTCTTTTGTTTTGAACAGCTTCTTCCTTTCTAAGACAAGTATGAATGCTAATGCTGCTAGCACTAAGACTAAAGCGTATAATGTGTAGTTCAGCTTTTCTTCTTCCGGTTCTGTCGGAGTTGGTGGTTGTTCTGCTGGCTTCTCAACTGGCGCTTGGGGTGTGGGTTCTTCTTTCTTTTCTTCAACAGGTTCGACTTTGGGTACTGGTTTCTTCTCTGCTGTTATTGCGAAGTACGAGAATCCTTCCGTCTGTGCCTCGTAGTAGATGTAATTGGCGTCTTTGTTGAGCTGTTTCGTAGGTAAGGTCTCCCAGCTTTTCACAAATCGTTTAAGGACTACTTCTTCTGCTAGGAAGCCTTTGCTCGTTAGCCAAGTTTTTTCTACTTTGAATTTGAGTTTAGCGTCTTTTATGTCTTCGTCTTTTAACTTGAGTTAGCCAGATGCCCCTGTTTGTGGCGGGGTGGTTCACAAAAATATGGTTTTTCAGGACAGAAACGTATTTAAGCCTGAGAGTAATACTTATTATCGAGGATGGCTAAGCCTTTCATAGGAGTAACTCCGAGGATTAAGCATAAGAGCGGATTGTACACTATAATCCAGGAGGATATGGATTACGTCGAGAAGAAAGGCGGAACGCCTCTTGTCTTGCAGCCTGTTATCAAGAAATCGAAAGATTACGCGTCAGGCATCGACGGATTGCTAATCCTTGGGCATTTAGGCGACATTCATCCTTCGTTCTATAAAGAGAAGATGTATTATGACAAAGGGTTTGTAGAAGATTCTATAGTAAATTTTGAGGTAAGCATGATAATGGAGATGCTGGCTCTGGACAAGCCGGTCTTAGGAATATGCCATGGATGCCAGGTTCTTAATATCGGATTTGATGGTAAGCTTTACCAGTTCTTGCCTAAAGACATAGGCGAGATGGTATGCCATCAGAAGGATGAGGACGTCCAGCATTACATCAACGTGAAGAGAGACACGCTGCTTTACAAGATACTTGGAGAGGACAGCATAAAGGTCAACAGCAGCCACCACCAGGGCATCAAGAAGCTTGGGCATGGCTTGAAAGCGTCTGCCTTTTCGCCTGACGGGCTTTGCGAGGCTGTAGAGTACGAAAGCGCGAACTTCATGCTGGGTGTGCAGTGGCACCCTGAGCGTTGGAAGAAGAAAAGCTCTAACAAGATCTTCAAGGCTTTCATTGACGCTTGTAAGGGAAAGTTTTAAAAAAAACGCTGAAATCACTATTTCTGTTATGGGTAAAAAACTAACAAGGCTGATAGGGTCATTATTGCTATCTTTGTCTCTAGTGGCATGCACACAGCCATCTTCTAACATTCCGGAGAGGAAGCCCAGCCCTCCGATTGTGAGTATCGCTAAGCAGGATAATATCAAGAAGAAGCTTGATGACATCTTGCTCCCGTACTCTAAAGGTATTCAGATGAGCGTGAAGGTAGTTTCGCTTAAGGACGGCAAGACCGTTTACGAATACAAGGCAGATGATAAGCTCATACCTGCTTCTTGCGCAAAGATAATGACTGCTGCGACAACTTTAAAAAAATTAGGCATAGACTACAAGTTCAAAACAGAACTGTACACTGACAAAGAAATAAATGACGGAATAGTTGAAGGGAACCTGTACGTGAAAGGCTACGGAGACCCTTACCTGGTGTCTGAAGAGCTTTGGCTCATAGTCAACGACCTTAAAGTCAAGGGCGTGAAAGAGATAAACGGCGACCTGATAGCAGATACCAGCTTCTTCGACGACAAGAAATACGGGCCAGGTCATGATGAGAACACCGCATGGGCGGACTATTCAAGGTCTTACAACGCGCCTAACGGGGCATTATCACTAAACTTTAACACTATTAACATTCATGTTAAGCCTGGGAAGAATTCTGGTGATGAAGCAATAATAACTCTGGACCCTAAGACTAGCTATCCCGAGGTTATTAACAAGGTCAAGACTGGCGGATACACTAACTTTAACGCGTCAAGAGTCAAAGACGCCGACAAAGACACGATAATAGTCGAAGGGTATATAAGAAAGAATGATTGTGAGTATGTGAGAACTGTCAACATATCGAAGCCTGACGAGTATTTCTTGACCGTGTTCAAAGAGTTCTTAGAGCAGGAAGGCATAAAAGTTAAAGGCGGGATAAAGACAGCGGTTCTGCCTGAAGGCTGCCAGAAGATACTAACACATGAGTCAAGGCCTCTTGATATGGTAATCAGGAGCCTGTGCAAGTTCAGCAACAACTTCGTGGCAGACCAGCTAGTGAAGACTTTAGGTGCTGATATCAAAGGTGTTCCCGGGAGCAACGATAAAGGGATCGAAGTGATAAAAGAATATTTGGGGAGCATAGGCGTGAAAAACGTAGGGCTTGTTGACGGCTCAGGATACTCTACGAAGAACAAGCTAAGCGCTTCACAGCTCGTAAAAGTTTTAGAAGAAGTTTACAAAGACTTCGAAGTCTATCCTCATTTAGTATCAGCTTTCTCTATCTCGGGTACAGACGGTACGTTAGACGAGAGGTTAAGGAACATCAAAGGAAAAGTCAAGGCCAAGACAGGTATGCTGATACGCACAGGAGTTGATACGATATCAGGTTATACAGAGACTAAGAACGGCATTCTGGCTTTCTCTATACTGATGAACAGCGATGACATTGATGTCTGGACGATGCAGAGCCTGCAGGACAAAGTCTTGACAGAGCTCGCAAGAGCAAAGTATTAACAATATATTTCTTAGGGTTTGTTGATTTGCAGTTCGTATATGTCTAAGTGTAACTCATCGGTGTTTGACGGCTTTAGCTTGCAGAAATCATCTTTTAGCCCTTCTGTAGGCTTTCTTTGCATGACCTCTGATATCCATCCAGAGCCGTCCGAGTTCAAGCCGTAACCCCCAGTTTTAATCGGCATGCACTCTTTGATAAGCTTTTTGCCGCAAGATACTAAGAAATAAAAATCAAGCAGAGGGTCTTCCCTGCATCGCATATGGTCTGCTAAGAGTCCTTGGTCTGCGCAGATTTCAACGCCGATCTTGTACTCGCTCCAATGATACAATCCGAAACCTCTACCCGCTCTGTATGTTAGGTTATCTGTAGCGACTCTTTCAAGGGCTTTATCACTTGAGCCGCAATTACTCTGTTTGTTGTACTCGCCTAAAAGTTTACCGTCTGTTATTACTGGTACTGTGTTGTAGTAATGCTTTTCATCGTGCCACATGATGCTTCCCGGGATCAGTAACGTTTTTCTTCCTTCGGTAATTTCAGCTAAGCATTGCACGATGTCACATTTTTCTTTTTCAGAATAAAATCTGTTTTTTGGTAGGAATAGCCATTCTGGACCTAACAGTATATCTAAGTTGTAGTTATATATGAAGTTTCCTAACAATCTTGTTAACCCCTCTTGAGAATGTCCGTCCCACGTTTCGCTTATGAATATTCCTGCTCTTAATTTGTTTTCTAACATTTTATTCTTTCCTCGGGTTTGTTAGCTCGTATATTTCGATGGCTAGTTGTGTATCAGGCCATTTTTGTGAGTATGTACATTGCGGGAATGTGAACCCTTTCTGTTCCCTTCTCAGGACCATAGACTCGGGAATGATGTTGCCGTTAGAGTTCAACCCATAACCTCCCTTTCTTAACGGTATCGCGTCCCTGTCACCTGATATGGCGATACCTGATGATACTAAGAAGTAGAAGTCAAGGAAACATTCTTCTTCCATCATTTGTGGAATCCAATATTTCTGTCCAGTATCTTTTAAATATTTGTTTTGCAAAGGTCTTATAAGAAGTCCCATGTCAGAGCATATTTCTATGCCTATCTTGTAGTCTCTCCATTTGAATGTTTTTGGGTCATCAAAGTTTTTGTATTTGGGTTTGTTGCATCCTCTTAATTTTGCGGTGTATTTTGTTCCGCCGTCTGAGAACTTGTGAACTTCACGTATTGTTCCTTTCTGGATTATCGGTGCGGTGTTGTGAACGTGTGTGTTGTTTTCCCACATTATAGTCCCGGGGATTATTAACGCATCTGTTGATTTGATGTTCTCTGAGATATAGCTTATGATTTGGTTTTTTTCTTGTTCATTATACATTCTGCCTTGAGGCAGGAACAGCCATTCCGGCCCTAAGAGTATGTCTAGGTCATGGTTACGGACGTGTCTCACTATTTCTTCGGCTAGGTTTTCTTTTTGTAGTTCTTTTCCGCCTGTCGGTTCTAATATTAGTCCTGCTTTGATTTTTTCTTCTAGCATTGTTCTTGTTTCTTATTCATTGATAGTTCATATATCAAGAGGTTTTTGTCTTCGACTGCTTCGGTAAGGTCTATTATCTCTCCGTCTTGGTAGCTTGTACTTTTTGCAGCTCCTGAAGCTTTGTAATAGCCATCAGAATATAATGCATAGCCATTTTTATCTAATGGTGTGCTGTAGCTGCCAAGGGTCATCCCGCATGAGGAAAGTAAATATATGTCTAGAGGGGGTAGTTTTTCATTGGTTATCTCTTCTTTCAGGTGACCATGGTCTGCGCAGATTTCGACGCCTATCGTGTATCCTCTCCATTTGTACACGCCTCGTTTTTGGCCTTTGCGATATTTTTTTACTGGGCACGCTCTTTCATCGGCCAAGTTTATTGATCCGCCGTCTGTTCGCTTAAAATACTCGTCTAAGAGTGTTCCGTTGGTTATTATCGGTGCTGAGTTGTAGAAAAAACTGTTGTCATGCCACATTATTGTGCCGGGAACTGAGAATGTATCCCTGTCTTTTGTCGTGTTCACAAGTTTGCTTACCAGGTCGTCTTTTTCTTTTTTAGTGTAAAGCCCTTTTTCAGGAAGGAACAGCCATTCAGGGCCTAGGAAGATGTCAAGGTTATGTTTGCTTATGTGTTTTCCTATCAGGTCTATGATTTCATCTTGTTTGTAGCCATGGTCAAATGAGCCAAGGGTTAGTAATCCTGCTTTTATTGTCTCTGTATTCCTGTCTTTGCTGAAGGACTCTTGCCCTTTGTGGGGGAATATTAAACTGTCTAGTGTTAAGAACGCTCCGGCGTATATCATCGTCTTTAAAAAGTGCCGTCTGTCCATTTTCACCCGAATATATTAACCATTATTCAGTAGTAACAAGTATATAAAGGTTTGGGTGAACCTAAAAAAAGTCTAAAACTAACACAAAACCATCTGAAACTTAAGAACTTTTGATAACAGACACGCTTTTGTCTATGTCATAACCGTTCTTCTTCAAAACCGCTTCAGCCTTTTTCAAAGCCTCAGCCCCAGGCAAGCCTTTCAAAGAAGTGAGTTCAACAACTATCCTTGCAGCCCTTTCTTTAAGCTTTTGTGAAATAGGCTTAAGATTAGTCATCAAATTATTGCTTACCCTTCCGATTCTTATCATAGCAGTCGTCGTAAGCATGTCCAAGACCATCTTCTGGGCTGTACCAGATTTCATCCTTGTAGAGCCAGTCAAAACCTCCGGACCTACTACTATGTCTATGCTTACGTCAGCCAGTTTTGATATAGCCATGTTTTTATTACAACTGACAGAAACTGTTTTGCATCCTTTATCCTTAGCCGCTCTTAATCCGCCGATGACAAAAGGAGTAGTTCCGCTTGCAGACACACCGACAAGAACATCCTGAGAAGTTAACAATTCTTTAACAGACTCGTAGCCATCTTCCTCACTGTCTTCAGCACCCTCTTTGGCACTAAAAACTGACTCTTTCCCACCAGCAATTATTCCCTGCACCATCTCTGGGCTTGTTCCGAAAGTCGGAGGGCACTCAGCCGCCTGGATAATGCCTAACCTTCCACTCGTGCCTGCGCCTATGAAGAAAAGCCTGCCACAATTCTTAAAAGCTTCAGCTATGACATCTGCAGCCTCAGCTATTTTTCCAAGCTCTTTTTTCACAGAAAAAGCGACACCACAGTCCTCCTCGTTGATAATGCTTAGGATACCTTTAGTGTCCTTCTCATGAATATTCTCAGACTTCTTATTCCTATACTCAGTGACCGTTTTCATTGGTACCATCAAGAGTTAATCTCACAGCATCCCCGTTTTTGATATTATTTTTTGATACGAATCCTGAAACAGTTTCCACAACATACAACACCTTTTCTCTTGGCATATAAACTTCGCAAGGGTCAGCTCTGCAGGGCGGGACGTTCGACTCAGTATGCTTCACTTTCAGGTCTTTACCCACCCAGATTATGTCTATAGAAAATTTCATGTTCTTCATCCAAATGCTATAAACCCCTTCTTCTTCCCATACGAACAGCATAACCTTATCATTATCAATACCCTCTCTGCCCATAAGGCCTATCCGTTTCTCCTCAGGCGTAGACACGACTTCTGCCTCCATGCACTTATCACCGAAACATACGCGCTTAGAAACACCACTACCACAACCCCCTAATAAAACCAGCATCAAAAGAAGTATCACCAAGTAGCGAAGTCCCATACACTACTTAATCGCTCTTAGGGCTTATATGCTTTTCGGGAATAGAAAGTTATAAAAACTTGTTCTCTCTCTTATAGCCTAAGATAAAAAAAATAAAGGTGCAAAATTGCCAATTTCTGAAATTAAAAAAAGAGACGGACGGATAGTAAAGTTTGAACCTGATAAGATTAAGAACGCGATAGACAAGGCCATAACTGCTGTGAAGCACGAAGACGGGGAACTGGCTGACAAGCTCGCAGATAATGTTGTTAACAACTTGGAAAAGATGTTCACCAAGAAGATACCCTCAGTAGAGGACGTGCAGAACTTTGTAGAGGAAGTCCTTATACGGGAAAACTTGGCTGATGTGGCAAAGGCTTACATACTTTACCGGGAAAAGCATAAAGAAATAAGGGAAGCACGAGAGTTCTTCGGAGTGAAAGACGGCTTAAAGCTTACGATTAACGCTGCGAGGGTATTAGAACGAAGGTACTTACTCAAAGATAAAGACGGAAAGGTTGTCGAGACTCCTCATGAGATGTTCCGGAGATTGGCTAAAGCAGTAGCCAAAGCAGAGAAGAACAAAGATTCAGCTGCTAAATGTGAGGAAGGATTTTACAGGATTTTATCAAATCTAGAGTTCTTGCCCAACAGCCCTACGCTTATGAACGCAGGTACAAGTTTAGGTATGCTTTCGGCTTGCTTTGTAATACCTGTCTCTGATTCTTTAGACAGCATCTTCGAGGCTGTGAAAACAACAGCGTTGATACAGCAGGCTGGCGGCGGGACAGGTTTCACGTTCGCACACTTAAGGCCTAAAGGGGACATGGTCCAGAGCACGAAAGGAGTAGCGTCAGGTCCGGTATCGTTCATAAGAGTCTTCGACACAACAACGGATGTTATCAAGCAGGGATCTAAGAGAAGAGGCGCGAACATGGGAATACTTAACGTCGACCATCCAGACATCACAGAGTTCATAACATCAAAAGCCAAAGAGGATGAGTTCGTGAACTTCAACTTCTCAGTAGGAGTCAACGACAAGTTCATGAAAGCGGCGAGGAAAGGGAAAGACTACAGCCTGATAAACCCGAGGACCGGAGCAGAAGTCGGAAAACTTAACGCTGCTGAGCTTTTTGACATGATATGCATGTACGCCTGGCGCACAGGAGACCCAGGGCTCATATTTTTCGACACGATCAACAAGAAAAATCCTTTAGTTAAAAACTTCGGGCCTATAGAAGCAACTAATCCTTGTATATCTGGAGATGCTTTGATTTCAACTGATAAAGGTTTAGAAAGATTCGAGGATATCGTAAACTCCAACGTTAAAATATTAGTTGATAATAGAGTGCCTATTAAAGTCTCAGATGGCTATACCGAGCAATACATTCTAATGGGCGACCAAAACAACGTAAGCTTAAGGGAGGCAACTGCCACTTTTGATTCCGGTATAAAAGAGACGCTAAAACTTGTTACAAAATCAGGTTATGAGGTAACAGCAACTCCCGACCATAAGATAATGACTACAGAAGGTTGGGTCAAGATGGAGGACCTATCAGAAACGCATAAAGTTTTGATTCAATGTAAAGAAGGAAAATTCAACAAAGATTATAACCTTCCGTTCATACCAGACAATTTAGTAATAGGTAAAAATGGTAGAGCCTATAGATTCAATCTTCCAAGAAAATGGTCAAAAGAACTTGGACAGATATTAGGTTGGCTTGTAGGCGATGGACATTTCAGAACGGGTAAAGAACATAGGGCTGCTTGGATATTTGGAAAACAAGACTATCCCGTAATGGACTATCTAAAACCATTATTAGAAAATATTTATGATGGCAAGCCTACTGAACAATTAAAATTAAGAGGCGTCAAGTGGATAACGTTCCATTCTAAATTCTTTGCAAATTTTCTTTTAAGATTAGGTGTGAAACCAGTGCTTGCAGATGAGAAAGAGGTTCCGAAAAGCGTATTCACAGCTCCGAAGGAAGTGGTGATAGGGTTTTTGCAGGGATTGTTCACATCTGACGGGACTGTAAACTATGTCAAGAATAAATCCTCTTATGTAAGAGTGACTTCAAAATCAGAAAAATTGCTCAAACAGGTTCAGCTATTGCTGTTAAATCTTGGTATCAAATCGAGGATTTATGACAGGCATAAGGAACCGAAGAAAAAGTTCTTTTATATAACAGTTAAAGGAGAACAAAGAGATTATACATGCGACGGAAGGCTCTTTGAGCTAGAGGTAAGCAAAGATAGTGCGGTTAAGTTCTTAGATGAAATAGGCTTCTTATGCGGAAGGCATGATGATAAAGTATCTTTACTGAATTCAAAGACTTATTACTCAAATTATTTCATCGATAAAGTAAAAAAAGTTGAGGGTTATGGAAAAACAAGAGTTTATGACTTAACAGAATCGCTGACTCATTCTTTCATATCGAATGGCATAGTAGTGTCCAATTGCGGCGAGGTTGGTCTTTATCCTTACGAGAGCTGCAACTTAGGAAGCATCAACCTAGCAAAATTCGTAAAAGACAACAAAATAGACTGGGACAGGTTAAAAGAAATAGTTAAGGTTTCTACAAGATTTTTAGATAACGTAATAGACGTGAACAAATACCCTATCAAGGAGATAGAAAAAGTCTCGAAAGACAATAGGCGTATAGGTCTTGGGGTTATGGGATTCGCCGAGATGCTCATACAGTTAGGGATACCTTATGATTCTAAAGACGCTGTTAAAACGGCCAGCAAACTCATGAAATTCATCAACAGCGAAGCTGTCAAGACCTCAGAGGAGCTGGCTAAGGAAAAAAGCGAGTTCCCGAACTTCTCAAAAAGCAGCTTCAAGAAGAAAAGGAGGAACGTAGCAGTAACTACGATAGCCCCTACAGGGACGATAAGCATACTCGCAGGCTGCAGCTCAGGCATAGAGCCATTATTCGCGATAACATTCATAAGGAACGTAATGGGCGGAACCAGGCTGGTAGAGATAAACCCTTATTTCGAAAACATAGCCAAGGAAAGAGGATTCTACTCTGAAAGCCTAATGGGCAAAGTAGCCAGGACAGGCTCAGTGCAAAAGATAGAAGAAGTGCCTGAAGACGTCAAGAGAATATTCAAGACTGCATTGGACATAGACCCAGAATGGCACGTCCGCATACAGGCCGCTTTCCAGGAATACACTGAGAACGCTGTGAGCAAGACGATAAACTTCCCTCACGAATCGAGCGTAGAAGACGTAAAAAAAGCATACCTGTTAGCTTACAAATTGGGTTGCAAAGGCATAACAATCTACAGGTACGGCAGCAAGAAAGAACAAGTGCTATACTTAGGCACAGTCATAGGCAGGGAAGAGGGCGAGACTATGGATTTCGTAAGCGCAGAGTCCGAATACTCTGGCGGATGCCCGTTCCCATCATGCCCTCATTAAAGAACGGTTTTTAAGAATGATTCATCTTTACACTGGCAACGGCGGCGGAAAAACTACTTCTGCACTAGGCGTCGCTATGAGAGCGTTAGGCCATGGGAAAAAAGTTGTTATGATACAGTTCATGAAAGGACGAAAAGACACCGGCGAGTTCAAAATACAAAAACGATTGAAAAATTTTAAAGTGTACCAGTTCGGAAGAAAAGAATGCATCCGACCTTTAGACCAACCCTTAAAGATAGACTATGAACTAGCAGAAAAAGGCTTGGCGATGGCCGAAAAAGTCTTGAAACAAAAACCGTTCTTACTAATACTTGACGAGATAAACCTGGCAGCGAGCATAGGATTATTAGATAAGGAAAAAGTTTTGGAAGTCTTGAAGAAGAAGCCTAAGCAGACTAACATAATACTCACCGGGCGTTACGCCCTTGAAGAGTTCATACGCCTAGCAGATATAAGCACACGCGTAGAAGACGAGAAGAGAACAGACAGGAAAGCAGAGAAAGGGATAGAATACTAAAACATGCTTAAAATAGAATCTTTCGATGGAAAAAGTAAGAACATTAAGGGCTGTTTAAGTTGTGCAATGACTTCGGGAGAAATTGATTTTTCAAGAGCGGAGATTAAAGTCACGAAACATTTTAATGCTCATCAGGACTATGAAACACCCATCCCAGGGTTCATAATAGTCGCTTCGAAAAGGCATGTCTTATCTTTATCAGAGTTTTCTGACGCTGAACAAAAAGAGTTCATAAGGCTGATACGCGCACTAAGAGAAGGGATGCGGCAAACCTTAAAGGTGAAATATGTTTATCTGTTTCAGAACGAAGATACGAAACATCACTTCCACTTATGGATGTTCCCCAGGCTCGGATGGATGGACAGATTTGGTAAAGGGATAAATTCTGTTGAACCGATTGTGAAATACGCACAAAAAAACATGAAAACAAAGGATAACCTTAAAAAAATCGAAGAATCAGTCAAAAAGATGAGAGTATATATGGAAAAGGTCATTATGGGCTGAAAATGGAACACGAAGCGTTATTCTACAAACAACTGAACGCTAAAAACGTGCAGTGCGAACTATGCCCGCAAAACTGCGTGATACTTCCGGATAATTATGGCAAGTGCAGGGCAAGGAAGAACATCAAAGGCAAACTATACTCGATGGTTTACGCCAAGCCAGTGTCAGTAGCTACAGACCCTATAGAGAAGAAGCCGTTATTCCACTTCTTACCTGGGACTAAAACGTTTTCCTTAGGGACGACAGGATGTAACTTGCATTGTGAGTTCTGTTTCACACCTGATACTATAATTCCTACTGAGAAAGGCATTTTAACATTAAAAGAAATTTTTGAAAAAGGCTCTAATGAAAAACCTTATTTAAACGGGAAAGTAAGAAGAATAAACAATCCTGTAACAACTACGCATAAAGGGAATGCTAAAGAAGTCATGTATGCGTTTGAACACCAGTATGAAGGTGAGTTAGTTAGTATCAAACCATATTACTCCCCTGAAATAAAATGCACACCTAATCATAAATTCTTTACAACCAAGTGTCCTAGCTCTGAAAACTTAAGTAAAACCCGAGCAGACAGTATAACCAAAGAGGACTATCTTGCTATACCAAAAACACGCACTTTCTCAAATCTAAAAGAAATCAAAACCAAGAATGTATTAGAACATTATACAAAGATTAAGATCAAAAAAGGTAATAAAAAAGTAAGCAAAAGTTTAATTGAAGATATTATAAGAATGAAACAACGGGGCGCAACATCAAAAGAGATAGGGTACAAGTTTGAACTCCATCCTGTATACATAAGACGCATATTTGCAAAAATAAGAAAATACGGGAAAAAAAGCTTGTTTTTTAAAGAAAATAGGTTAATAGAAAAAAATGGGTATATCAAATTTTTAAAAGGACAAGGAAAAGGTATACCATCAAAAATAAGCGTAAATGATAATTTAGCTAAACTTTTAGGCTATTTCGTTTCTGAAGGCCACGTAACACCATGCAAGAACAGACCAAATTCGTATTGTGCTATTTTTTCTTTTGGTAAACATGAAGAAAATCAGATAAAAGAAACAGAGAGTTTATTGAAGCGAATATTCAAAGTGAATCCTTCTGTGAGAATAAGAAAAACAACTGTAACTGTAGAATGCCATCAAGCACCAGTAGCCTTATTTTTCAAATCTTTATGTGGACATGGCGCAAAAAACAAAAAAGTGCCATGGGTGATAAACAAATCATCAAAAGAAATTATCCAAACGTTTCTACAAGCATATGTGGAAGGCAATGGTTGGACAAAAGAAGACACAATAATAAGCACGAATACAGTTTCAAAAGAATTAGCGTTAGGCATCTACAGCCTATTCCTAAAATTAGGATTCTTACCTTCATTTTATACTTGGAAACCTATAAAAAAGAAAAAGATAGAAAATCGGATAGTAAACCAATCTACGTTGTATTATGTTAAAATACAAGCGGAAAAATTTAGAAGAAAATTTCTTAATAAAAAATGTAAGCCGAATAAGCAAAGCATGAAAAGTGTAAAGTTTATTGAAAACAGAGACTATTATTTTTTACCCATATACAAAATAAGCAAAGAAAAGTATAAAGGACCAGTATACAATATTGAAGTAAAAGATGATCATTCTTACCTTGCAAATTTTATTGCTGTATCCAATTGCCAGAACTGGCAGATATCACAGTCCTATCCTGAAGACACACCAAGCGTCAGCGTAGCTCCTGAAGAAGTAGTAGAAAACGCTTTAAACGAAGGCTGCCCGAGCATATCCTACACTTACAACGAGCCCACAATATTCTTTGAGTACGTACTTGACATAGCTAAGAAGGCTAAGTATCAAGGCCTGAAGAACATCACAGTGAGCAACGGCTTCATCAACCCTGAGCCTGCGAAGATGCTCTACAAGTACATAGACGCGACTAACGTCGACCTGAAAAGCTTCACAGAAGAATATTACAAAAGGTTTTGCTTTGCAAGGCTTCAGCCTGTTTTAGAAACCCTGAAACTCCTAAAAGAGATGGGTGTCTGGATAGAGCTGACAACCCTCATCATTCCCGGGCTTAACGATGACATGAAGATGATAAAGGGCATGTGCGAATGGGTCAACAAAGAGCTCGGCCCATGCTACCCTCTGCACTTATCAAGATTCCACCCGTGCTACAACATGAAAGACAAGCCGCCGACGCCATTCGAGACTTTGAAAAAAGCCTACCAGACAGCCAAGAAAGCAGGCCTGCACTACGTATACGTAGGAAACGTGCCTGAAGAGGGTTATAATCATACGTTCTGCCCGAGATGCGAAGAGGCCTTGATAAAGAGAAACAGCTTCTTCAACGTGACATACAACAAGATAAGGGCGAACAAGTGCTACAAATGCGGTCTGAAAATAGAAGGGGTGTGGAAATGATGGAATGCAAAAAAGAAAAAAACCTGAAAGGATGCAACTGCACTTACAACCCTTGCGCCAGGAAAGGCATCTGCTGCGAGTGCATAGCCCACCACAGGAGCAAAGGCCAGCTGCCAGCATGCTACTTCTCAAAAGAAGCAGAAAGGAGTTACGACAGGAGCATAGAAAACTTTATTGAAACACGTAGTTAAAACTTTTTTCAAAAACACAGCTCAGTATCTTTCCAGATTCTCTTAATCCTTAACTTAAAAAGGTTATAATAATTATCATTTTCAAAAACAGCTTCGCTAAACAGTTTAAACACATCATGATAATTTTCTTGAACGACTGCTCTGATCCTTGGCCAGTTCCCGCTCTTGATATTCAACCGGTCAACCATTATACGGTCTACAAAGCTTATCTTGCTCATCAACTCATCAAAGCTGTTGTCTGTTATGTAAGGCAGCACAGGCCCTAAGAACACATAAGTTTTCAAACCAGAATCATGAGCTTTCCTTAACGCGTTTATCCTATCGGTGGTTGGCGAAGATCCCGGCTCAAAGTTCTTCCAGTCATTAAGGCTTGTTATAGTGATCCCGACTTCTGCTTCTTCAAACTTTTTTAATAAGTCCATGTCTCTGATAAAAAGTGATGATTTCGTGAGTATGCTCGGCTTGAAGTCTTTAGGCAAGGTTTCCAACACTTTTCTAGTGAGTTCGTATTTTTTCTCTATGGGCTGGTAACAGTCTGTTACTGAACTGATGAATATCTTGCCCGGTTTTTTCTTAAGGATTTCTTTCTTTAATACTTCTATAGCATTTGTTTTTACGTCTACAAAGCCGCCCCACTCTTCTCTATGGCTGGTAACAGTCTGTTACTGAACTGATGAATATCTTGCCCGGTTTTTTCTTAAGGATTTCTTTCTTTAATACTTCTATAGCATTTGTTTTTACGTCTACAAAGCCGCCCCACTCTTCTTTATGGTTAGTGTATTTGAGCATGAATCGGGCATAACAGTAGACACAGCCGTGAGAGCAGCCGGTGTAAGGGTTTATACAATAGTCCATAATGCCGCTCTTGTTCAATAATGTCTTGCAGCTTATTTCTTTGATTATCATGTTACGAAATCTTTCAGCCTTTTAACAGCTTTAAGCTTTTCTTCATCCCCTAATTTAGACTGTCTTAAAGCTTCTTTTAAAAATTCTGTGTTGTTGTCCATCAATTCACGGTCCACAGGATGTGGTACGCCGTCTTTTCCACCGTGGGAGAATGAGAATCTCGCAGGATCCTTCCAGCTGCTCTTAGTCCCGTAGACAAGCTCGGATATCAATGCTAACGCCCTTATCGTCTGAGGGCCCATGTTCTTCAAAGCGACCAGCTCTTCGTAATTCTTCGGTTGGAACTCGTAAGCCTGCTTGAGGAATTTTAGCGACCGTTTAGAAAGGTTTAAGCAGTAATGGTCGGGTGCCATAGTAAGATGTGAATATTCAAACAAGGTTTTTTGCCCTTTAGGGTTGAAGTATTTCTCTAAATGCTTAGGATTATCTTTTACCAGGTCTAGACTAGTATCCCTGGTGTCTTTGCTCTGCTTAGATGTCAGGTCTAGCACGTTTTCTTCTTTCTTGTCGCAGCATATAGCGTTGTGTGGCTCTTCAATAAACGTTCGGACGTTGTCAGATAGCCAATGATATCGTCTAGCATAACTGTTATCGTTGCAAAGGCCTTGCTGCACGACAGCATACCTTCCTTTTTCTGTGAAGAAGAACGCGTGCATGTATAACTGGTAACCGTCCTGTATGAGGTTATTGTCCACTTTAGCTGTTATCTTAGAAGCGTATTTCAGATGCTCCATCTTCTGGGTAGATATGCTAAGACTATTAGAGAACCGTTCAATATGCTCCGGAGTTTCCCTCGACGCTTTGCCTTTTCCTCCAGCGATTCTTATCCCTAGCTCTTCCTTGTTCAGGGCTTCTTTTAGCGCTCCGCAGAGAGTAGTTGTCGTTCCGCTAGAGTGCCAGTCAAAACCTACTGTGCAAGCGAAGCTTTGGAAGAAATAAGGGTCTGCTATTCGCCTTAAGAACTCTTCTTGGCCGTACTCATTGACTATTATTTCTGTTATAGCCTTACTGAGCTTGATCATCCTGCCGAAAAGCCAAGGAGGGCACTTTCCAGGATGGAGCGGGAGGTTAGCTGTTCCTGTTCTTAGCATAAAAAAGAAAAGCTAATTTTTATTTATAAATACTGCCCACACACTTGTCCAGTTGTCCAATACTTTGATTAAAAAAGTTTTATAAGGTAAGAAGTCTTTAAATAAAGAGTTATGAAAAAAGAGTGCTTACTAGCCATCTTGCTTATCGCATCCGCTTACATAGTTTGTGCAGAGACTGCGCCTATTTCAGAGGTAAGGCTAATCTTAATATCTGCGATTGACAACTATTTTGTTAATGCTGAAAGTTCTGTGCTTACTGGTTTAGAGATTAAAGACTTATTAGCTGCTTATGACCTAGGGGAGAATCCTGTTGATTTATCTGTAACTGGTGATTTATCAGGTGAAACTCTTCCGGTTATCTATCAAAGGTTTAAAAAAAGTTATGCATGGTGTGAATACCCTAAGTTCACCAATCATCCTGTTTTTGTTACCTCTCGCCCACAGGCCGTGCAATTATTCAAAGGTATAGAAGTTATTTATGCAATAAGGCTCCTCGCATCATCTCCTCTTATAGAGGTATTGAACAACAATTACTGCTTATGTAACAACAAGTTCTGCTCTTGTGATGTAGACGCTGTGTTAGTCTTCCCTGACGGCCGCGAATTTTATAAGCATCTAGAAGGTGGAGAAGAATGGTGGTTTGCAAGTAATAAGCTAGAAAGCCCAACCGTTCCTGAACGCTGGCTTATGCCTGGCGATTACGTATTAAAACTAAAATCGAATAAAGACCAAAAAATTATCCTGAAAGTTAAGAAGAACCAAGCCTATGATATGCCTAAAAGGCTTCGTTACGACTCAGTAAACTGTGATTCTATTGATATGGAATGCGGTGTTTGGCCTGACGGATGTGGAAGAGAGTTCAGCTGCGGAAAATGTTCTACTGGCAACGTTTGCGTCTTAGGAAAATGTACAACGGGCATACCATTAGATTGGAATAAAACAAGTGCACATTCGCTGATAAGCCTTAGCCAAGGTCAAAGAGTGAGTTACTTATCGACTCCAGCATTAAGCCACGGAAAGTATTGTTCTACTTGGTTTAACATAAGTATACCCCCTAATGAAGACTCTTACGTCAACGCTACACTCTTACTGCCTGATGGGAGGACATATTCTGTTGAGGGCATAACCAACTCTTCAAGCCCCCCTTTAGTCTTAAACGCTCAATGTGCTGTTAATAAGGTCCCTAACATGCCAGACCAAAAACTGCCTGGAGGCGATTACGTCGTTCAAATCAGTCAGCAGGATAAAGGTAGAATGGTTATTAGCAACCACTTATCTTGACAAAACTTTTTTAAATTCTCAAAGCACTAGAAGCTGTTATGGAATATTCATGGATCATTTTCGCGTTATTGTCCGCTTTCACAGCTGCTTTAGTAGCAATTTTTGGGAAGATAGGCCTGCATGGAGTTGACACTAATACTGCTACTGCTGTAAGGTCGGTTATAATGGCTTTGTTCTTAATATCCGTGATAATAATCCAGGGCAAACTTGGGCAGGTGTCTAGCATAGTTTCTAACCACAAAGCTTTGTTGTTCATAGTCTTCAGCGGGATTGCTGGGGCACTATCATGGATGTTCTACTTCTTGGCCTTAAAGCATGGTGAGGTTGCTAAAGTCGCACCGATTGATAGGCTTAGCGTGGTATTTGCTATCGTCCTTGCATTATTGTTCTTAGGGGAAAGCGTGAGCTTAAAAGAGGGCATAGGCGCTGCGTTGATAGCTGCTGGTGCGATAGTTATGGTCTTGTAAGTTTCTTTTCAAAAATGTTAAATACGCGATAATACCCAATAATTCTTGTATGAAGAAGCATGTTAAGACTCTGTGGGCAAAATATAAAACCTTAACAATAATCGGTATAATAATCCTCATTGCTATATCAACATTTTTGCTTGTTAAGACTTTCTTGTACGTCAAGTTCTTATTAGGTAATGATATAATCCTAAAGGTCGAAGCGGATAAAGAGGACTTGTTCCTTGTCAGAGGAGAGGAAGGTTTGGTGAAGTTCAAGGCATCAGTAACTACAAATCCTTTCTGTAGCGCGAAATGCGACTACTCATTCAGGGATATAAGCCGAGACATCCACATCGACAAGGACTCTTCTACATTAAGGCCAGGTAAGAGCTTAGAACGGTCATACGACCTGAAAGTTTTAAGGCTTGGCAGCGGACAAGACCTGTACAGGTTTGAGATGCAATGCCAAAGCGTGAACACATGGCTTTGCCACACAGAAGAAGATGTAACTACAAGAAGCATACTGATAAGCGTGAACTATGACCTAAGCGGCACTGAGAAAAAACAGAAAGAAGAAGTCAAATCCGAGATGGAGGATATAAAAAGCCGTCTAGAAATGGTGATGGGTGAAAAAGTGTGGCTTGACAAAGCATTAGTCAGCCTCAACAAGAACTTAAACCTAGAAACATTAGAACAAGAGTCTGATAACTTAGATCTTAAATACTCTAAATCAAAAGAGAATCTACTAGCGTTCAAGGACCTTTTCAAGCAAGACAAGTATGGTGTAATACATGGCAGCCTTAACAGGCTAAGTGAAGACTTAGACATTATGGAACAGGATGCAGAAAATTTCAGGACAGAAATTGATGCGACTCTTGTATCTTATAACGGACTAATCGATGACATAGATTATGTCAGGAAAAGCTTAGAAGGTCTTAAGAGCGTGATGCCTGACGATGAGGAGTTCGTTACGAGCCTCAACAGGGCTGTTACTGAGTTCAACGAAGCTGTTGTAATCCTTAATGAAAAGAATAGTCTAGAAGTTAAAAAAGAAGCGCTGCTCCGAATTTCTGAAACTCTTGATAACCTATCAGTCTCACTGCAGAACCTTACAAGCCTGCCTTTGAGCAATGCAACAATCGAAACCGTAAGCGAAGCTTACTTCAGCAAAATAGAACTAGATGAGACCTACTCGCCTGTAAGCTCAGGCATAGTCTTAGAAGAATCGAGCCCTCAGTGCTGTGTGTTCCGGGAATGTGAACCATGCTGTGTAGAAAAAGAATGCAACAACAACCCTAACACTTATCCTGTGATGCTCCTGCACGGCCACGCAGTAAGCGAGGGAATATCTGCGGATTACAGCCTTGAAGGGTTCACGAAAATACAAAAAAAACTAGAAGAAGACGGGTACTTAAATGCTGGAACAATAACATTGTACACCCAGCAAGCGGCCAGCCAAGGTCTTTGGGGGCTGTCTGGTAAACCAGTAGTAGTAAGAAGCAGCTATTATTTTGATGTGTTTCAAGAGGCTCCTGAGAATTATGTTGTCGTGCAGACTAAGAGCGAGAGCATAGACACTTACGCGCTAAGGCTTAAAGAACTAATAGACATTGTCAAGTACAGGACTGGTAAGCCCAAAGTTAATATAGTCGCGTTTAGCATGGGCGGGTTAGTAACTAGGAAGTACTTGCAGATTTTCGGAAGCGAAGATGTCAGTAAGATAATACTCATAGGCGCTCCAAACTACGGCGTCGTAGGAGAAGTGGCAAATGTGTGCCCGTTATTAGGCGCGAAGCTAGAATGCCGTGACCTAACAGAAGGAAGCCTATTCCTAAACAAGCTTAACAGAGGAACAAAGCCCGATATTGCGATACACACGATAGTGGGGACCGGCTGCGAAATGGACAACGGGAAACTAGGCGATGGCGTAGTGTTAGAAGACCACTCAATAATACCATGGGCGGATAATCATGTGATAAATGGAATCTGCACAGGAAAGCTCAAACCACTACACTTAGACTTACTAAAGCCAGAACTGTATCCGGAAGCTTACGCGACAATAGTCAGGGTATTAAAAGAAGAAAAAGCTTGATAATCTTGGTACCCTGAGGGCATTGTTTTCATTTTTACGCCGGATCTTTCTAAGGCTTATAAGAATATCCTCTTAATTTGCAACGTATTTCTGGTTTAGTGCAAGTCTTATTGATGCGTATACCAAAATACCAGTTTGGTTTTCTCTTTCTTGTCAAGCCTCGCGAAGAAGTTCCTCTCAAACTGGCAGACCTCGCCTTCCTTCAGGTGCTTGACTCCTTGCTCTGCTAAGCCTTTAACTACTGACTTGTCAGGCATCAGCACTTCTACGTGCACTAGTTCTGGATCGTCTGCTGGCAGCCAATGGATTATCTTAGCTTTGAGCTCAGGGTTGTGGTCTTGTGACAAGAATTCTCCGTCTTTGAAGTTGAACAGGTGCATCAACCTGTAGACCTGTCTCGGTTTCAGGTCTTCGTCTATGTAGAACTCGTCTCCTGTCTTGAACTCCCTCTCCCCGAGCTTAGGGTTTTCTGGATGCAAAGGCGCTTTGGCTTCCATCTTTGGGGCGTAGCTTATCTTTATCTTCCTGTGGTTAGTCACTAAGAAGAACCGCTTGGCTTCTTTATCTAAAACTCTCCGATTATGGACTATCAGATCATCCCATGTAAGAGTAGACTCAGTCTTGCTCAGCCCGGTTGATAGGACGAAATCTTTTATCGCTTTCGGCTGGAATCCTCGCCTCCTCAAAGCGACGATGGTTGCTAGTGAAGGGTCATCCCATCCGATGAGCTCGTTGTTGTTTATCTTCTCCCTTATCAGCCTTCCTGATGTCTCCACTCCTTCTAGCTCAAATCTTGCGAACTCGTAAATGTTAGTCTCTTTGAAGCCTAATGTTTTTTGGATATACCTCTGCAATTCGTTCCTCATCTCGAATTCCTTGCTTCTTAGCCTGTGGGTTATGCCTTCTATGCCGTCCATCACAGCGTTTTGGAAGTCGTAAGACGGCCACACTTTATATTTTTCTCCTAGCCTTGCGTGCTTATGCTTTATAATCCTAAACAAGGCAGGGTCTCTCATCGTTGTGTTCTTATGGTTCATGTCTATCTTCATCCTTATGATGCAGGACTCTTCCTCCATCTCAGGCATCTTCTTGAACAGTTCCATGTTCTTGATAGCATCGTTAAGCCTACAGTCGCACTCTTCTCCTCTGAACCTCTTATGCTTCATCGCTTCCTTTTCGCATGTGCAGGCATAGGCTAACCCCTTGTTTATCAGGTCTTCGCATAGCTGGTAGAACTTCTCCATATAGTCGCAAGCGTATTCCAGCTTATCCCACTTGGCGCCTAACCATTCAAAATTTTCTAGCATTATCTTGTAAAACTCTTCCTTGACAAGCTTGGGATTGGTATCCTCGAACCTTAAGACGAATTTTCCCCCATGCTTCCTAGCCAGTTCATGGTTCATCAGCAAGGCCTTTGCGTGGCCTATGTGGGGGTACTTCTCTGGCCCTGGAGGGAAAGCTGTCGTTATCTTTTCTCCTCCTTTTATATCTAAAAAAGCGAAGATATCTCTCTCTTTAGCCTCTTTCTTCTCTAAAAGCTCCGGCGCTACAGCGTTAAGCTCGTCAACCTGCTGCCTCAGGCTCATGCTATTGACTCGGTCTATTATCTCTTTGACTTTTACAGCTATCTCTTTGCCGTTAGCAGTCGGGAGCTCAGAGATTATCTTACCAATGACTGCTCCCATGTTGGCTTTACCGTTGAACTTTATCGCGTTCTGCAAAGCGTACTTGTAGGCTATTTCTTCCAGCATTGTCAAGTATTCTAAGAAGATTGAGAATATTTAAAGTTTGTTCAAGAACATTGTTTATCTGCTGTTGTCTATCTTTATCCTTCTGAACTTCTTGTAAAGCATCTTTGTAGTGTCAAGCCTTTCTTTCTTGTCGTATGCTTCTGTTGAGTAAAGCCATGCGCCGTTCCAGTCGTTGGCTAGGCAGCCGTCGGCATAGATGTGCACTGTTTCCATGATCTTCTGGTACTCTTCAAGCTCCGCTTCTAACGTCTTGATGCCTCGGTCGTTGATCCTTTTAGCGCCTGTCACTACCCTTACTATGATCTGCTTCCCACCTTTAGTGGCTTGTTTGAACATTTTGATGCTCTTTTCTAAGCCTCCAGGGTTTGAGCAGTAGTCTTCGAGTATTATTATGTCAGCGTTCTCCCAGTATTTCTTAGTCTTTTCAGGGCTCCACGTTCCGGTTTGCTCGTCGTATCCTTCGTTCTTGTCAAGCGTTGTAGCGACTCTAAGCTTAGGGTTTATGCTTTTGATGTATCTTATCCTCTCATTATGGGCTTTGTAGTCGCCGTTGTCAGGCGCTTCCAAGTCGATTATCACTGTCTTTTCTTTGTCGCTTACGTTTTTGACTATCTTCTTTACCACGAAGTTTATAGGCTCCGGCTCATTTAGCGTTTGATAATACGTGTCGTTCCCTTTTATCCTGAATATCAGAGTGTCAGGCGATTTTACGCTTCCTAACAGGTCTTTTATGATGTCCTCGTTCTTTTCGTATAGCCTGTTGATCTTTTCCTGCCTTAGCGTTTTCTCATCTTTTTTCTCTTTAATGTCTTTTTGCAGTCTCACTTCATCTTCGAAGTCTGAGCAGTAAGGAGTGAATGATATCGCGTTGGAGTATGTCTTCCTCATGAATTCCGTAACTTCAGTTGATACTAAGTAGCTCCAGTTCTGTACGGTCTTGCCTTCTAGGTCTTTTGGCGTGTCGCCTTTTCTCAGTATGCTTATCCCTACAGGCTCTTTCTGTTTGTAAGCCTCAAAGTCTACCCCTACTATAGCTTCTGATTTCTTCTGCGATAATGCCTTTATCATTCCAGTGTCTATCTGGTTGTAGACTAATGAGTATCCTGCGAATATTGCTGCGGCTAATGCTGTTCTCTTGAGCACGTTTAATAGTTTTGACATTTTCAGCACTGCTCCAGGTTATTTAGCAGCTTGTCTAGCTCTTTTTTGAGATTAAGCTCTGTTTGTTTATCTTTTGCCAATACAGCGTCGTTTAACTGTTTGCTGAGCCTAGCTATCGCGTTTTCGCATTCTTTCCTCTCAGCCTCGGTGAAGTCTTTAGCGCAGCATAGCTGCTTCTCTGCTTGAGCGATCTCTTCTTCTCTCTGTTTCATTGATTTGCTTCTTTTCGAAAGCTTGTCAGACATGTAATAATAAGCTTCTCCGACCAAGCACCCTAATGGTTTGCCGGCGATTCCTGCTGCGGCTCTGACTGCTGATTCCGCGATTAAGTAGTAGGATACCGCGTCTGTTGCGGCTTTTGAGAATCCGCCCCAGATAAGAGGGAATGATATGTATTTAGGCAGCTCTCCGACTTCTGTCCAGCTGAACCTGACCTTTTGCATCATCTCGAACCCCATGTCAAAGCCGTTGAGGTGCTGGCCTATGAAGTAAGCGCCCAACCCCAAGCCTACTGCTGAGGCTATCGTGGCCACTTGCACGTCTAATGATCCGAAGATTTTTCTTTTCTTGTCTTTCAGGTCTTTCTGCTTCTTGACTGGTAAGTATCCTATGAAAGGGTTGTAATTCATGGCAAAGCTTTTTCCTGCTTCATAAACCCTCTTTACCAGGTCCTTTTTAGAGTCTTCAGTCGCTTTCTCTAGCCTGTATTCTGAATGGATTTTTTGGTATAGGTCGTTTTGGAATTTCATTCTGTCAGCACCTTGTACAAGTTTTGAACATTACTAACTTTTTGGACTTCCGGGCCGATTTTCAGGTCGTTGCTTATCTTGTTGTCAAAGTCGTAAGCTGATACTACCGCTTTTTCTGCACAGCTCGGCGCAGTGTATAGCCTCTTGTTTATCTTGCCTACTGGCAACAGCTCGCCTTTGACGTTGCAGTTCATCGCCAATAGCAAGTCCTGTTTCACGGGCTTGTTCTCAACTGCAGATAAAACCGCCGTGTACATCGCCGGTAGCAGTGTCTCGTCGTCTTCTAATACTTTTGAAAGGTCGACTAGTATGTCATAATTGCCCATGTTTATCGTTTCTTTCAGCATGACTCTTAGCCTTTCTTCTAAGTGGGCTCGTTTATCTTCCCATTTCTTAGGCGCTAAGATTTTTAGGCCGTTGCTGCCTGACTGGTATCTAAGCTCCTTGGCTGTCGCGCTGACCTCTGCTATGTATGCTACTCCGTTCTCGTCTTCTAGCTGTTTCTTGATGTCTGCGTTGTTGTGCTCTATCATGTATTTATCTGTCAAGTATCCAAGTATCTTCGTTACGCCTACTTTCTTTTCTGTTATGTTCATCTCAGATATTTTGTAATGCTCTTTTATCTTGACGTCTAGGCTTTGCTCGACTATGCTTTTGGTCTCTTTCAGCGAGGCTACGACGTCTTCTGCTATCACGTAAGGCCTTTTGCTATGGTTAGCCCTGTCTAGCGCTGCGTCTACCATTGATAAGTACCTTCTGCTTATTTCCATCTGGTGCTTGTCTTCTGATAGCTTGCTGGATATTTCTAGCAAGGCTTCCAGTGATTCCTTGGTGAAAGGCTTTCCGCCTTTGGCTTTCCTGTAGTATTCTAGGAATATGAAGAGCTTCTTCTCTGTCTTGTCGTTTCTTTCTATCTCATTGATGACGTAGCAGCTCGCGCCTAGCTGCAGCCTGTCCATCAATGGCTGCTCTATGTTCTTGACCAGGTGAGGGTTGGCTCCCATGTAGATTATCGGGAATATGTCTATCGTGTGCTCTCCCTTGTTGCCTACTGATAGTTCTCTTTCTTGTATCAGCTGTGACAGCCAGCTCTGCTCGTCCGCTGTTAGCTCTGGCAGCTGTTCTATTATCGCGACTTTCCCGTCGCTTGTCATCATGCTCGATCCTCTGAGCCAGCTTTGTGGCGGAAGCTCAGCGTTCTCTTTGAACTCTCCTTCCAGGTTGGCTCTCCCTACCGAGCCCACGTATACTGGTGGCACGCTCTTGGCGTTTGACAGCCATTCCGGCCTTTTGCTCTCGACCTTGCTTATCCTTTTGATGT
>Ga0194112_10002857_pt1 | contig 24444 bp, 34 predicted proteins | sample TA2MahC400mmetaG_FD_146191 | JGI IMG/M metagenome (GOLD analysis project Ga0194112, IMG submission 146191) | Freshwater microbial communities from Lake Tanganyika, Tanzania - TA2015016 Mahale Deep Cast 400m | ecosystem: Environmental > Aquatic > Freshwater > Lake | place: Tanzania: Lake... | reverse complement strand
TCGGCGCGGGCGGCCTCGCGCTCGTCCTCGGCGGCGCGGCGCTGAAACTGACGGCCCTCGGCGTGCAGACGTGGATCGCGATCCGGGCCTCGCAGGCGTACATCGCGGCGCTGCGCGCGGAGACGGCTGCCGCGACGACTGCGGCGGGGGCTAATGCGCGGTTGGGTGTGGCGCGGGCTGGGGCGGCGGCGGGCGCGGGCGCCGGGGCAGGGATAGGTCTCGGTACGGCGGTAGGCGCGGGCGTTGGAATCGGACTTGGCATTTTGGGCGTCGTAGAAGCCACCCGCGTAGCGAATAGCCGTCGCAAGCTGGAGGACGCCAAAGCACGCGCCGAACGCGAGAAGACGAACGAGGCAGAGCAGGAGAAGGTGCGGGAGGCGCTGAAGGGCATCCAACGGCATCGGATGGGACTGGAGTGGGCGAACTCGAAGGAAGCGGTCGCGGCAATGGAAGCGGGTCTGCGGAACAAACTGGTCGCACTTCAGCGCGCTGCGCGGCTCGAAGCGGCGGCTGCCGATCCCGCCGCCGTCGCCGAGGAAAACCGGCTCACAACGCTGGGCGCGCTGGCGGAGGCCTACGAGAAGTGGGCCGAGGACCTGGAGCTTACTTCGGCGATGGAGAGGGCCGGGATGGCCTCGGGCGAAGACCTCTACGGGACGCGGGCGGAGATGATCGAGAACATGCGCAGGCAGTGGGCGCTGATGACGGAGGAGGAGCGCAAGACGGAGGAGGGGCGCAAACTCCAACTTGGCGCATGGGCGCTGCAGGCGGAGCAGATCAACTTCGTAGAGGATCGCAGGACCCAGACGCTGGAGAAGCAGACGAAGGAGATCGCGCGACAGAAGGACCTCCTCAACGACCAACTTGGCCTGATGGACGCGCAGGCTTCCGCGCGGGAGGCCTACGCTGACGCGCTCGAAGCCTCGGGGCGCGGCCTGGAGGCCTTGCAGATACGCCGCAACCTCCCCGCCTTCCGCGAGCGCGTCGGGGCGCAACAGCTTGCCGGGGCGCAACGACTCATGGGGTTGGGCGACCAGCTCGGCGGCTACCAGATGTTGACCTCCGGGTACCAGGCCATCGCAGGCGCGCGGCGCGGGGCGCAGGAGTTCACGAGGCAGCAAGTGGACATGCGCCTGACCATCGACGGCAACCCCGAAATGCTGCGGTCCCTGTTGGCGTCGCCGGGCGGGGCGCAGCACATCGACCGGGCTCTGCGCGAGAGCCTGCAACGACAAGCCTACGCGAGGTGAAGGCAATGCCGTCTTCGGGCGTACTGATGGGCTCGTGCAAGGTACGGGTACAGACGCAGCCTCGGCGTGGCCCGAGGCTGTTCGTGTTCTCGGGCTGCAAGTGGACCTGCACCGGGGGCGGGCAACGGCCCGTGCAGCTTGCGCGGGAGTTCGCGCGGCGCGGCTACTCGGTCGTGTACGCGGGGTCCGACGACATGGACCGGGGGAAGTCCTCCGGCGTGACGGTCCTCTCGCGCAAGAGCCTCCGCACGAACTGGGAACTCTACACGCGCGGGGAGCCGGGGGTCGTGGTCTGCACCATCGCGTGGTTCTACCCGGAGGTCAGCGAACTGCACCGCGCCGGATGGCGGGTGGTGTACGACCTCGTTGACGATTGGGGCGCGATGGTCGCGACGGGCTACCTTGCGCCGGACGTGATTGCCGACGAGGAGAAGCTGGTCGCCAAGGCCTCCCTCGTGACGGTCTCGGCCCCGGTCTTGGAGGGCCGGGCGCGGTCCCTCGGGGCGCAGGAGGTCGCGCTCGTTCGCAACGGAGGCCCGCCCGCGCGGGTGCCGAGGCCGGAACGGGAGGACGGGGCGCGGGTTCGCGTCGTCTACTGCGGGGCGACCGATGGGCCGTGGATAGACTGGCGACTGCTGCACGCGCTGGCGGAGGACGAACGGCTGGCGGTCACGATCATCGGGCCGCCCGCCCCCGACAAGGCGCACCCGGCGCTGCGTTGGACCCTCACGCAACCGCATCCGGCGGCGCTGTCGATCATGGCGCAGCAGGACGCAGCGGTGATCCCGTTCCGCGAGGCGGAAGTCTGCCGGTCGGTTGACCCGATCAAGTACTACGACCATGTAGCCTGCGGCCTGTGGACCGTGGCGACGCCGGAGATGGCGGACCTCGCGGGGCGGCCCTACGCACTCATCGCCGAGCGGGAGGGCTTCGCGGACGCCTGCGTCGAGGCCGCCGGGCGAAGGGGCGAGACCGCGACGGAGGCGGAGGTCGCCGCGAACTGCTGGGCGGCGCGAACGGAGGAGTTCGAGCGGGCGATGGCCGCGCTGCCGACGGAGGTGCCCGGTGAGTCCTGACGAGGCGCTGAGGCTCGCACAGGCCGAGGTCCGCGAGGCGTTCCCCGACGACCCGCGAGTGGCGATCCTGCAGGGCTACGAGGGAAGCTATTTGCTTCCCCTGTTGCAGCACCTCTCGACGTTGGCGGTCGGCTCGCTTCTCGACCTCGGACCGGGGCACGGTACGCTGCTACGGGCGGCGCGCCACCTCGGCTGGGGGCGTCTCGGACTGGACCGCTTCCCGTTGCAGTCTGACGGGGTGCCGATCACGCGCTGCGACGTACTCGACCCGCGTGCGCGAAGGGACCTGCGCCACCTCTACGGCCTGGGGTTCGACGTGCTGTGCGCGACGGAGTTCCTGGAACACCTCGCTCACGACGCGCGGGAGGCGTTCCTGGACTTCACCCTCGGTGCGCGGGTACAATGGCTCTGCCTCTCGACCGCGACCGAGGCCTTCCCCGGCCCGTGGCCGCTGGCGGGGAAACGGTACACCGACCTGCCGGCCTGGACTTCGGGCGCGGACGTGGCCGACCTGCATCACAAGCCTTGGACCGCCGACGAACTGCGGGCCTTCGCGCGGGAGGTCGGGTTCGAGCCGGAGGTGGAGGCGACCGTCAACGGGCATCGGCTACTGTACATCGGGCGAAGGTGCATCGCATGATCGACCGATTGCCCGAAGACTCGAAGGCGCGCGGGTGGCTGTGGATCATCGGGCCGCCGAGGTCCGGTACGACGGCGATGGTCTGGGCGCTCAACCGGCACCCGGAGGTATTGGTCACGCACGAGACGCTGTGGTTCCGGTGCCTGTCGGAGGCGTTCGCGCCGCCGGTGCCGTTGCACCCGGTGAGCGGTGTCGCGGAGACTACGTGGGCGCAACGAGAGGGCGAGGCGGTACACCGGACGCCCTGGCCTCTGCCGAGGCTGACCCAGACGTGGCCGCGCATGGATTGGAACTTCGCGCCGCGTGCAGAGGAATGCGTCCGGGCCTGTGCAGTGGCGCTGCGGGGGCTGTATCCGCCGGTGCAGTGGTTCGGCGACAAGGCCCCGGCGCTGACGCCGCACTGGCGGTCGATCATCCGGGTCCTGCCTCAGAGCCGGTTCGTGGTCATGGAGCGCCCGGCGGAGGAATGCGTCGCGAGCCTGCTGCGGCAACCGTGGGGGCGGGGAATCTCCGAGGCCGAACACCGCAGTAACGTGGACAAGTGGATCGCGGAGGGGCGGGCGGCGGAGCCAGCCATCCGGGTAGCCCTGGGCGACCTGAAAGCAAGCCCGCAGTTCGTGCTGGAGGAAGTCCTGCGGTACTTCGACCTCGACCTGCGGACCTACCCGATGGAGCGGGTGTTGGAGAGGTTGGCGGAGGGACCGATCAACTAGGCCTCTGTGGTTCATTCTACGGGGCGTTTATGGGCTTGCAGGGGGTTAGCCCGCAAACGATGCCGGAGGGCCGCCACGAGGCCCACGGGGGCCGTAGCGAACGTGCTGGCAGCTATGGCGGCAAGAACGTTGCGATACACCTCCCGATGGGGTAGAATCAGAGAGAAGAGAGGGAGGTGCCCGCGATGACAGGGAAGTCTGCCTACGTCAATGCGGTCTGGGTGTTCGTGGCCCTGTTCGTCGGCGTGCTGGTCGGGTTTTACGTCGGCGAGAAGCAGGGGGCGAAGGACTACTCGGGCGACATGGCCGCGCTGGAGAAGTCGGCTGCCGTAATGCGGGCGCAGCTTGACGCGGCTCAGAAGCCCGACCCGCCGGGGATGTTCAAGGAGGCTCAGGAGTGCCCCTCCAGGTCGGCGACACAACTCGCTTCGACGGGTACAACGGAACGGTCATCGCCACGACCGCAACCCTCAACGCCGATGGCCGCGGGTCGATCACCTACGACGGAGACACGTTCCAGTTCCGGGTCCTGAAGTGTGCCTCGGACGGCGGCACGGACTACGGACTCTCAACGGGCGGGGCCGACTCGGACTTACGGGTCGGCCTCGTGCTTCGTGACGGCTCTTCCCCGGCGCTGTTCTGTCTATGGTTCGAGGACCTGCCTGCACCTCTTGGTTGGGGCGGTTGGGTGCAAGGCATCGGCGACACGTGGGCCGAGGCCGCTGCCTTCGCTGACGAGGACTCCCTCGTGATGACGGTCGGGCGGCGGTACGGCCCGGTGACGGCGCAGATCGGCGGGGCCGCTGTCGGCGACGGTACCTACATCGACCTCGTACTCTACCACACGAAAGACGGGAAGTCCTGCCGGACGTGGTACCAGCCGACCTACCCGTATAACGGCCTCTACTACAACGAGGAAGCCGGGTACGTGCAGCGTGACGGCACCCAGGAACTCGGCTGCTTCGTGACGGATGGCGGCGCGGGCCGCGTCTACTACCGCCACCCAGACGGGACCCTCGAAGACCACATCATTCTCCCGCGCGGGATCGGGGCATTGGGCAACACGGCCTCCGACACTTGGGTGTCGGGGCCGACGCCGAAGCGCGTACTGACGGGGGTCGAAGCATACCTGCTCCAGGAACGTGTGACCCTCGAACCGAACACGCCCGTAACCCTCAATGTTGCCGCCGTGCAGATCGATATCGAAGGACCGCCGAACGCGCGCTACCGGCTCTTCTGGGAGGAGTCGTTGCCGAGGCCGACGGCCGACCCGACTGCTTACGGTACGTTGGACGGGGCCGGAGAAGCATCGGTAACGGGCCTTCCGCCCGGTCGGTATGGCTGTGAACTCCAACACCCGAGTGACATTACCAAGGGCCTTGCGCCGGAGTCCGTTGACGCCACCGATAGCGGCGGTATCTACACCATCTCCTTCTCGGCGACCTGGAACACGTGCACCGCCCAACACCTCCAGGGCGTCATCATGGCCGATTGGGGGACTCCGGCATCGGGTGCGGAGGTCTGGCACTATACAGGTGAGGAAGAGGATCCTGTCTGGGAAGTCATCGGGACGGCGGCGGAGGACGGGACCTTCGACATCTACCCCTTTGAGCCCGGCACCCAAGACATTATGTTCCGCCACGAAACCTACGGGACAACTGCTATCGGCTTGGCGGCGCCAGCTTGGGTTGCCGTCTGCGTTGGTGGGCGCTTTGGCGCCATCCGGTCGGCAGACTCAGAGGTCTGGCCTGAGGGCATGACGCCGTGGGGCTACGCCGGCGAGCACGTCAACCTGCCCGTGCCCGACCGGGCGGCTTACGTCGAAGACGAAGACGGCAACGAGCACTGGTTCAACGCGGGTTCGGTCATCGGCGTGAAGACCGACATCCTGCCGCGCGGGAAGTGGTCGCCGCCGGATGACCAGGATGGGTGGGCGGCGTGTACTTACGACCTCTACAGCGCCGACGGTACGCTCATCTCCGCCGGTCTAACCCTCGGCGGGGATCATGCCGCTTACTGGACGGACCCGACCAAGACGCGGCGGACGAATGCGGCGGGCGCTTTCGTTGTCGCGACCGTCGGCGGCAAGTACGAAGGGCCGGTCATCGAAGCAAAGCAGTCGGCGTTGACTGCTGGGATCTTGCGGGAACCCGAGCGCGTCGGCCTGGAAACGGGAGAGTGGGAGCAACCCTACGATCACCTGTCGAACTCAGCGACCGCACGAGAGGGGACCGGAGGAAGCTGGTACTACCCGCTGACGGTCTGTACGTGGGAGTGCCCCTACTGCGGCGGGCCGGCCGCGGGCTTCCGGGCGGTCGGACTCGGCTACACTCGCGGCTTCTGCCAGCAGTGCGCAGACTACGGGGTGACGACGGACTGCCGGGGCTTCCTGATGACGCAGACCCTCGCTTCGTTGCAGGACTGGTTCGACACGACGGTGCGAGTCGGCGTCCGGGGGACCTTCGCTAAGAAGCGGATTCCGGGATGGCCGCGACCGGCGGAGTATTACGAGAACGATGACTACCTCGTAGAGGACTGGCAGGACCTCGGGGTTCCGCGCTGGGTTGCCGTCCACATCGTCCTCAGCACCCTGACCGCCAACGTCTTCGCGGACGGTGAGAGCATCGCCGACGCCGAGGCCCGCGTGGGCGACACTATCGGCCCGGTGATGCTGAAACTCCTGCTGACCGCCGACTGCCCCGGGGGCGCGACGGTCGTGGTCACGGCTACTCGCGCGGACGGTGGCGGGTCGGCAACGTTGACGGCCACGGTCCCGGCGGGCGCGGTCGCGGGCGACCTCGTGTTCCTGCGCTGGGGTCCGCATGATACGTACCCCGGCAACCCCTGCAAGTGGTATACCGACGTAACCAACGCGGTCGTGACCTCGGGCACCGTCTCCTGCCAGATCGTGAACGACGGCCCCTCCTGGCGCGACTCGGATGGCATTCACGTTACGCACGGAGCCTACTCGCCCTTCGCCTGCGACTGCGATCTGGCAACCGCCCAGGCTGTCGATGTCAAGCGCGACCACATCGGCGTCCTCTGGCATGGCTTCATCATGGAGTCCGGCTCGCTGCGCGTGAAAGCCCGCCTGCACTGGACCCTGCCGTGGGCCTGTGACACCATCGTTGACGAAGAACGCGCGTGGCGGTCGCCGTCCATCCAGCCACTCAGTACCGGCGAGGTCCTGTTTGCCGCGACCGACACCGGCGAGAATGCCAGCGCCCTGTTCCTCTCACGGGACCGGGGCCGGACCTGGAGCGAACTCATGGCGGCCCTCGGGTCAGACCTCGTGAACGTTGACCTGTGCGAACTGGCGGGAACGGTGTACGCGGTCGGGTACGACGAGGATGCGGCGTGGTTCGAGTGGTCCTCGGACTCGGGCGCGTCAATGCGGGAGTTCCGGGACTCCTCGACGCGGAAGGAGGTCGCGGCGGCGACGGAGGATGACCGACTCTCCATCGAGGCTACGTCAACGGGGGAACTGCACGTCACGGTCGCCGGGACACTCTACGCGAGCCGCGACGGCGGGGAGACGTGGGCGGCGGTGTAAGGTTTGACGCGGGCGGCTGTCCGTGGTATACTGAAGGCAGAGTCGAAGGGCCTGTGTGGAGGCCTACATCGTTTTCACGGAGCCCCGTAGCCAACCGACCACACTCGGGTGGCGCGGGGCTTTGTGATTCTACGGAGTAGTAATCGACATGAACATTGGCGACGATCTTCGCCTATTCGGTATTACCCCTACGGGGCTGAAGCGCGAATGCGGGCTATATCGAATGGCTGATGTCAAGGCGATGGTGGACGAGGGAATGCCTTTCCCCGATGATGTTGCTGCATCCGTTGTCCTCTGGATGCGCCGGATACTCGATGATATGAATCGAGCCCGCCGTAGAATCAATGCCGAGTTGAGACGCCGGTCACGGTCCGATGCTTCGGCATTTCCCTCGCCGGTCAACGGTCGTATCGGACACTTCGGTGCTCGGAAATACGCAGGAGACCGGATCGCGGTTGCGATCAAAGGCATTGAGGCCGGTGAACGCATAGCTGATGTTACCAGGCAGTGCGGGCTTCCGAGAGGCTACGTGAGTAGTATGGCAGCGGCATGGAGGTGGGATCGATACTGGCAAGCGGTAGAACCTCCTGCGCGGGGCCGACGGTGGTATTACCTGCTCGAAAGAGCCGCGATGGAAGTCCGCGCCCCCGTGCCCCCGGCACAAGTTCGCCCGAAGGCCGACATAGGCGACGATATCGGCTGCCTTCGCCTAAGCCCGGCGCTTGAGAACAAGCTCAGAAATCTCGGCATATCAGAAGTCGGGGAACTGTGCGCGATGCCGCGCGGAGGGAAGCTAGAAGGCTCAAGGGAGTCGATGGCTATCGCAGAAGCACTGCGGCAGGTGGGGCTATACCTGTCGAGGGATTGAATCGCGCCTCAGAAGATGACGTTGTGATCGTCTGATGATCCACTGGCCCTGCGCCGTTGACACCTGCGGCCTCCCGTGCTATTCTCCGCGCGGTGAGTGCGCATGGCTCTTTGCCGCCCGCGAGCGGACCTCGTTTTCGACAACCCCGGCTACCGGGGCACGCCCGTCATCGGCTCCTTCGGCTGGGGGCTGACGTGGCCCTTCCGTTCCTCGCGGCAGGATACCCCGACCGACCCGAGTTCGTTCTCCCCGGTTTGGCGCTTGCAGGACACCGAGATCATCCCCGGCATGGCGGCCCTCCAACTGCGCGGAACCGCCCCTCCGGCGACCATGAGCCTCGGTGAGTGGGAGTTCGACCAGAGCACCGAGCCCGACAACTGGCGGTTGGACTACCCGGACCTCTTCCCGGCGGTCCCGTGGCTGGCGTGGTGCGACGCGACGCCGGGTTCCGGCGGGTACGCCCTAAGCACCGATGACAACTTCGCCCTCCGGCTGGCCGTGCACCTCGTTGACTTCGCTCCCGCCGCCGACCAGACCCTCGACCCGGTGTACACGGCGATTGACCTCCGCAGCGACGAGACCGCCGACACCTGGTACACCATCGCCCTCCCCTTGCACTCGGCGACCTACAAGTACCCGCAGCTTCTGCGGGGGATTCCGCCGGACCAGGAGGTCGTTGACGAGTTCGAGCGGGCGGACGTATCGGGCGGCGCGGAAGGCGGCGTCAACCGCCGGACGGTGTGGATCGAGGAGCGCGACGGGTGCCTCGTCATCCGCCTGGGCGACGCCGCCGAACCGTGGGTCTACGAGTTCCCCGCTGCGACGCCGCCCAGCGGGAAGGTCGGGATCAAGTTCGTCGGCCACCAGGGCTGCGCGAACGTCGTCAAGATCGCTTACCCGCCCCACGGCTACGCGGACACCATCGGCTACCTACAGGTCCCCGAACTCTACTCGGTCGATGCGGGGTACGTCGTCAACCCGGTCGTGGCCTGGAAAGACACTGCCCTCGGCCAGGACGTGTTCGCAACGCAGTCCTTCGTTGACCGGGGGATGCAGCTCGGCGTGACGGTCGAGCGGTACGCGGGCCTGCCGAATGACAGCCCGATCGTCTACGGCGTGAGCACGGAGGTGCGCCCCGAGTGGGCCGCGCCGGACTCAGACCCGGTGAGCACGCAGGAGACCGCCGAGGGCCTGGGCGACCTGGACTCTGCCGAACTGCAGCGCGTCGAGTGGCGGCGCAACCTCTACCGCGACTGGACCCTGCGTGCGACCTTCCGCGACCCTCACGACTTTTGGCGGGGCTACCTCGCCACGATCAACCGGCCCGTGGCAGTGAACGTCGCGGTTGACGATGCAGAACTCACGCAGATCATGGTCGGCTACACGACGCGCCCGGTGCCGCGCCGGGAGCAGGACCGCGAATGCACGGTCGTAGATGTATCGGCGCAGGACTACATCATGGCCCGCCTCGCGGGGCGGAAGTTCCTGCGCCGGCAGCCGGGGCCGATTGGCTGGGACCTCGGCCTGTGGGCGGAGACGGTCCTGGCGAACGCGAACTGCACCGCCGAGACGGACTTCCCCTCGGGGACGGTCGTCGAGCAGACGCGGAAGCGCGACGCGCAGTGGTTGGACTTCACCTCCGCCGATGAACTCGTGCCCTTCATGGACCGCGTATTCAAGGCGCACGGATGGACGCCCCTGCGCGTGACTTCGGCAGGAGTCCTGACCTCCGGCCCCGAACCTGTCTACGGGGGGACGCCGGACTTCACCCTTGACGAGGCGACCGCGACGGGGGACAATCGGATCGAGCGCGTAGAGGTGGACTTCAACGACCTGGACTTCCGCAACGCGGCGGTCGCGCTGGGCCTCCTGGGCGAACTCGGGGAAGAGATCGACGCGACCTCGCTGGCCGAGATCGCAGACGACTGGTGGGCGGTCGCCGCTGACGAGGAGAATGCGACGCCCGCCGACCGGGCCGAGAAGCTGCTGGCCGAACGTCTCCTGCGCGGGGAACTGTTCACCTGGAGCCGGGAGTTGCTGCCGACGTTGGAGCCGGGGATGTTCGTCGAGGTGACGGTTGACGGCCTCGGAGTCGCACCGGGCACCGTATACAAGGTGGTCGCCGACGAGGGAACGCTCGACTGCATCGGTTGCCGGGGTACGAGCACGTTCTACCTGGAGAAGGTCGAGGTGCCGGAATGACACTCGAAAAGGCGTACAAGGCTAACCCGGTCCTCGTCGGGCATTCCGGCCCGTTGGCGTTGACCGAGACATACGCGAGCGGCGCGAACAAGGGCGAGGCCGTCGCCACTGAGTCAGCATTGGCGGTCGTGATCGACCCGGAGAGGCAGCTCACCGCTACCGCCGACGCCGACGGGGACGAGGTAACGTTCGTCTCGGAGACCCTGGCCGACCTGCCGACCTCCCAACCGGCAGACGACTTCCTCAACGGTTGCCCGGTGAGCGTGACGAGCGCCGCGACCGGGAAGACCGCCGAGGCCTATGTGATCGGCTACGAATACGCGACGGGGACCCTCACCCTCAGCGGCCTGCCCTGGTCGGTTGCGGAGGGCGATACGCTGACGGTGCTGGGCTATCCGCTGCAACCGCAGGACGAGGCAGAAGTGACGGGAGACGGAAACAACATCGTGACCGTGGAGGTCGGGTTGGCGGCCTACGCCTATGCGGGAGTGAGGCACGTCCTGCTCGATCTGACGCATAGCGGGTCGTGGACGGAGCCGGTGAAGATCATCGTACCCGTCCTGCCGCGCTGAGAGGGGACAAGGGAACCATGCCGACCGTCTACCAGGCTTCTGCCGTGCTGACGCCCGTCGCCTCCGTGCAGCCCGAGGCCGAACGGGCCGCCCCGGACTTGGCCTTGCAGATCGCCGAGGCGCTGAAGGGCGTTACCGGGCCGCAGACCGTCGTCATCGTCATCCTGCCGGTGGCCGCCGAGCCGCCGGAGGAGAAGGAGCAGTCTCATGGCTAGTGGGTTCAGCACGGCGGGAGCCAACGCCGTCATCAACGCAACGCTGCGGAACACGGCGCTCCAGGTCGCGCAGCCCTACGTGGCGCTGCACACCGGCGCACCGGGAGCGGCAGGTTCAGCCAACGAGGTCTCGGGCAACGGGTATGCCCGGCAGGCCGCGACCTTCGACGCGCCGGTTGACGGGGCGACGGACAATGCGGGCGTCATCTCGTTCACCGCGTCCGGCGGCGACTGGGGTGAGATCAAGTACGTGTCCCTGTGGAGCCTCGCGAGTGGCGGAGTGTGCTACTACGCGGGCGCGCTGACCGCCAACAAGACCATCGCCAACGGGGACTCGCTCCAGTTCGCCGACGGGGCGCTGGATGTGACGGCAATCGTGTGGGCAGGGAGCTAGTGATGCCGCCGCAACCCATCCTGGGTCTCGACTCGACCCTCGGGCAGTTCCTCGGCCTCGCGCGGGCGGGGAAGTGGTTCGCGCAGGTAGAGGTGCCGGACTGCGGGACCTCGGAGGGTTGGTTGCTGTCCCGTTTCAAGCACGGGGACCGGCTGCGGGAAGTGGCTGAGGCGATGTGCGAGGAGACAACCTTCCCGAGCATGTGGGCGGTAGCAGCGGTCAAGCACCTGGGGCAGCAGATGACAGAGGAGTTCCGGCAGTACTTCTGGCGGAAGATCGGTACTTCGAGCGAGCACCGAACCTGGGCGCAGGACAAGCTCACCGTATGGACGTGGCTGACCGAAACCGACCGTGAGGCCTTGCGGGCAATCGCCGGGGAGGCCGACTGATGGCCGTCACCGCCTACAAGAACCCCGGCACGCTGGCCTCGGTTGACAACGAGAAGACGAAGGCGACGACCTGGACGAGCGTCGCGAACGCGGGGGCGTCCGACAACGCCTACGCGACGAACACGGAGACTCTCGCCGACCATGCGACCTACTGGATTCGCGCGACGAACTTCGGGTTCACCGATACCGACATCCCGGTCGGCTCGACCATCGGCGACATCGAACTCGTCATCGAGCGCAAAGCGGACTACGACGACGCGACCGGGTACGTGTACGATGACGACGTGTTCCTGCGCATAGCTACCGGGCAGGTAGGCACCGACCATGCGACGGCGACTCACTGGCCGACGAGTGACGGCGAGGCGACCTACACGTTCACGGCAGCCGACCACGGGCTCACGCAGACGGACGTGGTGAGTTCGGGGTTCGGCTGCGACATCGGCGCGTGGCTTGACTACGGGGCGCCGCCGGGGATCACGGCTTTCGTGGACTGCATCAAGATTCGCGTGAACTACACGGCACCGAGTGGGGCAGTGGCCGCGCCGCTCTTCGAGAACAACCTCTTCCCCGGCGGATTGACTCTACTCCGGGAAAGTGTGGTGTGACATGGCGCAGTACAAGGACGTGGAGGTCGGGAGCGTCGTCTACTTCTGGTTCGCCGCGAACACGACGGCAGGTTCGGCGGGCGACGGGGCCACCCCTCTCTACGACGTGCGCCTCGCCGGGGCCGCCGCCAACGCCGCCCCAACCGCTTCGGGCACCCCGACCCTGCTGACTCACGCGAACTACACCGACGGCCTGCATGAGATCGCGATTGACACGACCGGGTACGCTGCCGGGGAGTATGCGGTCTTCTGCACTCTCACCATCAGCAGCGTGAACCCGGCGGGCTTCTGCGGCAGCTTCAAGGTGGTGCCCGTCGGGGACTCGGTGAGTTCGGCGGCGGCGCGAGTTATGGACGTGACGGACGCCGACTCCGTGCTCTTGGACGGCACGCAGAAGGGCGCCATCGCCGACGCGGTATGGGATGAAAACCTCGCGGCCCACGACACCGAGGACTCCGTGGGCAACGTCCTCAACGACCTCACGACCGAGAGCGGGGGCGGGGTCTATCAGTTGGCGACGGATGCCGTGCCGAACGTCGTCAACAAGACCGTCGGCTACCAGGACGCGGCGGTGTGGATTGACACGGTGAACGGGACGGCGGGCACCACGTCCTACGTGAACGGCACTGCCGACAAGCCCGTCAGCAATCTGGCGAACGCGCTGACCATCGCGAGCGCGGTCGGCCTGCGGTCGCTCCGCCTCTCGCCGGACTCCTCGATCACGCTGACCGCTTCCGTCGCTGGTTGGGACATTCGCGGCGGCACGGTTGCGCTCGGCGGACAGACCACGACCGGCGCGCGGTTCGAGGACTGTACCCTGTCCGGTACGATGAGTGGCGCGGCAACGTTCGTGCGCTGCACCCTCAACGCGATCACGGGTCTCATCGGGACCTGCCTGCACTGCGGCCTCGCGAACAACAGCACCCTAGCGGCGGGGAACAGCTTCTTCGCGTGGTGCTACGCCTCGCGTGTATCGGCGGGCATTCCGACCTACACTTTCAGCGCGGGGAGTTCGTCAGTCGTGTTCCGTGGGTATGCGGGTGGTCTTACGGCTGCCTCGCTGACCTCCGACCATGAGCTGCGATATGACGCTGTATCGGGCGGTCTTACCCTCGCCGCTAGTTGTACGGGCGGAACCCTTGTCATCCGGGGTCTGGTTCGCCTCACAGACAACAGTGGCGGCGCAGTCACAATCACGCAGGGCTACGGGACCACGGTCAGCACCGACAGCAGCGGGCGCGCCTACGCGGACGTGCAGCTCATCGAGGCGGCGGACGCGACGGATGCGATCACTGCCGCAGTGCCGACGGCGGCACAGGTCGCGGCGGCGGTAGTGGCCCTTGACCTCGTGGCCGGTGCGGTAGATTACGAGGACATCATGGCGACCTCGCCCACCCTCGGGGCGATGATCGCGGCCATTCGCGCGCAGGCCATCGGCAAGCTGACCGCGCCGACCTCGACCTCGAAACGCTGGTTCGGCGCGGACGGATCGACGCACTACATCGAGCAGACCCACGCGAGTAACTACACCACTCGCGAGGTGCCGACGCAGGAGCCATAATCATGCTGCGCGGACAGGTCTCGACACGCGGTTGGGCGCTTGCCGACGGGGACGCGCAGTTCCTGGCGACCGGCGGCTGGGGCGATGTGGTAGTGTTCGACGGCGAGGCGGCTCTATCCGCCGGTGCCGATCTTGCCTCAGGTCCGCTCGGCGTGTTTGCGGGACTGGGTGCGGTCTCGGCCGGGGCCTCCCTCGCGCCCGGCGCGTCGGGAACGTTCGTCGGGAGCGCGGGCCTGTCTGCCGGAGCCTCCCTCTCGCCCTCGGCAAACGCGCTCCTCGCGGCCATCGCCGACCTCTCCGCCGGGGCCTCGCTGGCGGCCCTCGCGCAGGGCATTCGGCGCGCGCAGGCGGCGCTTGCTGCTGCGGCGACCGTCATACCTGGGGCCAACCTCGTCGCGGCGGCCCTCGCGCAGCTTGCCGCAAGCGCCACGGTCTCGCCGGCGGGGACCGCTACGTTCCTCATCACAGCCACGATCAACGCGCAGGGGCAGGTGACGGCAGTCACGGTGCGCGTCCTTGCGCCGGGCGAGACACGGTTCGTGCTGGCAAGCGGACTGACGGCCTTCGAGCAGACGGGTCTGGAGGTATTCGTGCTGGCCGCCGACGCGACGGCCCTTGCGCCCACAGATGAGACGCAGTTCACCCACCCGACCTCGCAGACGGAATTCAGCGAGGCGACCTGAAGCCGGGACTGACCCGGCGCTGGAGAGAATCCTGTGAGCTTCGACGGCACCGTTACCCTCGGAAACATCCTGACCATCGGCGCGCTCGTCCTCGGCATCGTCTCGGCGGTCGTCGCCCTCAACCGTTGGCAGGTGCGTACCGAAGAGCGCCTGCGTCGGGTCGAAGAGGAGAAGGTCAGCAAGACCGATTGCACGAGGGGCCATGCCGAGGTCGTAACTCGGACCTTCTGTACCGCCCAACACGACCGCACCAATACCGCCCTGGAGAAGCTCACCGAGGAGTTCGGCGAGATGGCGCTCACGGTCCAGCGGTTGCTCACGAACCAGGAGTGGGTGATGGCGGCGGTCAAGACGATCCACGCCGGCGCCAACCCGCACCCACAACCTCTGCCGCCGGACCCGAGGCATCGCGAGGACCGCGATAGCTGGGAACCCCAGGAGGAATGACCATGCAGGACATCCTGAAGCTCGCACAAGAGATCGTCGCGCAGGGCGCCGTCTTCGGCCCGCTCGTCCTCGTCGTCATGGAACTGCTCAAGCCGCTCGTGAAGGGCAAGAGCGCGCGGCGGGTCCTATCGGCCCTGCTGTCCGTGGCCGGTCCCGTTCTCTACCAACTCGCGCAGGGCGGCATCGACTGGCGCACCGCACCGTTCGTCTGGGTGCTGGCCTTCGCCATCGCCTACGCCGCGCACAAGCTCCGCAACGCGAACGACGCGCAAGATTCTCTGCCGGGGTAGAAGGACTTCGGTGCCGGGCGGCGAAGTAGACCGTGCCTGTACGGCAACAGGCAACCCTCCCTTTGGCGCGCGCTGGCGGCGGCGGCCCCCGGATAGGCATGGCCGCCGTCAGCGTTTCTGGCCCCCGGTAGACCCCCGAGAAAAAGGTTGGCCTGAAGCTCAAAAAAGTCTCCGTGGTACTTGACACCGTGTTTGACGCGGTGTATAATAGGGTATAGTGACAGGGACGGACAAGAGAGGAGACACCCCGATGAAGCGCAGAGTGACAGAGGTCCTCGGAAGCGATGACGGAGGGAAGACCTGCTACTTCCGCGCTCGCAAGATCGGGAAGCAATGGCTGTGCGAAGCCTGGGGCGGCAGTCCCTGCGAAGAAGTCGCGATCACGAAGACGAAGGCCGAGGCCAAGAAGACTCTGCTGTCGTGGGGAGCCGCGAGACTCTACGAGTGCTATGCCTGAGGCCGAAACCCCGGCAACGGGGTCCGCCGGTAGACCGGCGCTGACGAGGCTAACATGAAGGGGGGAAGCTACAATGAGAAGGTTAGGCCGCAAGGCAGTTGGGCGGTTGGTGTGTGCGCTGAACGCCTTAGATCGGGCACAGTTCGCGGTTGACTGCGCGGTTGCGCAGAAGCGAGGGGAGTCGGAGGCAATCGCGAGGGAGGAAGAGGCGCAGGCGCAGTTCGCGAACGCCTGTCGTCGCGCTGGACTGTTGGCGAAGTAGGGGCGACGCCCTAGCCGTTGCCGGGCGTGAGCCGACAACAGGACGAGCCAGACAACGAGAGGGAGGACCCCGATGGCGCTGAAGCTCTACAACCAGACGCGACTCCCCGATGAGCTACTCCGCCGGTTGCTCGTGCGCACCGCGCGACGCGTCGGGGCGCGAAGCGGGATCGTCGTCAAGGTCACGCGAGCGCGGGAGCAACTGACCGGAGAGGTCTGGAACGCGACCGGGATAGCGGAGTGGTGGTGCAAGCGCGGAGGGTCGAAACGATACATCCGAACCGACGGGGCGTACATGCGGATCGCGCTGCTCGACTGGCGTGGCTGCGACCAACACGCGCTCTCAACCGCGCATGAGACCATAGCACTCATGCTACATGAGTGGAGTCACGTTGCGGATGCCCAAGTCGGCGGACGGGAACACTCACGAAGAGGGCCGAACGGACGCAAGCCCGCCTGGGCCGACAGGCCCGAGGAAGTCCGCGCGCAGTTCGCTACGAAGCACGCGGCGGAGAAACCGTCAAAGGCCGATGACGACCTCGAACTCGAACTAGCCCAGGCACTCCGCGAGACGTGGAAACGCTAACGGGCCGCGCGTCCCGAACGCGCAGGGAGGAACAGACGATGGAGACCATCATGGTTCGCGGCATCGAAGAGTCGAGGCCACTGGTTGCCGTAGTCCGCAAGGCGCTACAAGGCCTTCTTGAGCGCAACCCGGTCTGCTTCTACGAGGTGGTCATGACCGCACGAGACCGCGAACATCAGATGTGGGGGAACACGGGCCAGATCGCCGAGGACTTCGGGTTGCTGCAGGGCGGGGAGATGCACTCCTCGACGCGGAACGCGATCCTTGCAAGCACGGAGGGCAATGGCCTGGAACTGCGGATGTGCATTCTGAAGGCCGAACACGAGTAGCCCCGGTTCGCCGGGCAAGCCGCAACCTCAGGAGGGAGGATAGTCCGATGGTGAACGCCGACGGGAAGGGCATCAGTTTGCTGGTCGTACTGTCCCGACGCCGACCGCATACCCTCGCCGGGAACCTCATCCGGGCGCGTGCCCTTGTAGGAGCCTGCGAGGCCTTCGGGGACAAGCGCAACCTGGTTCAGGCGAAGGCCGACCTGCGCAGCGTAAGGCGGGCAGCAGGAGAGGCGGCTTGACACTGGGTTTGACGCCGTGGTATACTATCTGTCGGAGGTACGCGATGACACCGAAAACCATCCGAACGATGACCGTGACCGAGGCGGCAGACTACCTCGGCAAGTCCCGCCAGACCATCTACATATGGACAGGCGACCCGGCGCACAAGCTCCGCTGGGCCGCCATCGAGGGCAGCGTGCGGCTACTCGATGCGGAGAGCGTTGAGGCCGAGAAGGCGCTACAGGACCAGTCCGCGTAACCGCCGCCGCAAGGGCCACTCCAACAAGAGGGAACTAACCATGAAGAACGCAGACCGAAGTAGTTGTGTGCTGGCGGTCCTATCGTTGGCCCTCGTGATCCCGTCGATGGTCTGGCGCGGATACGTCCTAAGCCTTCTCTGGGGTTGGTTCATCGCGGCCAAGTTCGCCATCCCGTCGCTTCGGATTCCCGAAGCCATCGGCTTGGCCTGTGTAGTGAGTTTCCTGACCTATCAGGGCGGGGATGCAAAACAGGAAGACCGTACTCCCGGAGAGCAGTTCGCACGAGTGGTAGTCCTTGCTGTCCTGTGGCCGTTGTTGGCGCTGGCCGTTGGCGCGGTCGCGCGACTATTCCTGTGATACAAGTGCAACTTACCGCCGCTGCAACGGCGGACCCCAGGGGAGGAGGCCCCGAATGAGTCACCCCACAGCAGAGCAAGCCAAGACGCGAGAAGAGCAGGCCCGCGAGGACGCGAAGGACCTCCGTTGTCGCGCCGAGACGTACCGCGCGCGAGGCCGTGGATACACACGACAGGGACGCATAGACGCGGCGGCACTCGCCACTCGCTACTCGGAGGAATGCGACCGCTGGGCCGAATACGCGGAGAGGTGGGCGCGGCTCGTGGAGGGGCTGCGTCGCATTGTCGAGACAAAGGCCAGCCCAGACTCTCCGAAGGAGCGGCAGTCATCTTACTTGGGGAGGGAGCATCGCCGCCTACGTCAGTCCGTTGATGACCCCCGGCACTTCGCCGAGGCTGTCGCCCTCATCGGCCATGCCGCCGACCGATTACTCGAACTCGAAGTTGACATCACCGCCCTCCTCCGCGAGGGCGAGGGAGGTGCATGATGCAGCAGGAATGGGAGACGATGGACTTCGACCAGTTCGTGGAGTGGGCTACCGGGCACCTCGTCATCGCTATCGGCAAGGGTGACTTCCGGAGTGAAGTCTATGGGATGCTCAACCTCGCCCACCAACGCGGGTACGCGAATGGCCGCAAGGCGCTTCTCGAAGAGCAGGCCGAGAAGAAGAACGGCAAGGGAGGTGCCCCGTGACCTGCCTTCGCCACCAACCCCGCAACCCAGACTGCGAGGCCTGCTGCCGCGCCGAAGCAGAAGCCGAGTCCCTCCGCGCCGCTATCGAGAAGGGTGACCATGACGAGAGACTCGGGGCGTGGTTGCGCCACTACTACCGCAGCATCCGTTGGGGCCTACAGGTCCTTGAGCAGTACGAAGACGCATACACGAGAGGGGAGGTCTGAATGATGGAGACTCATGCCGAGGTCGCGAAAGTCGCCGGCAACATCGTCCGCGATGCAGTTATCCGTAGGGCGAAGGCTGCCGAACGAGCACGGTGGGAGTTCGACCACGGACGGTTCGCAAGCGATGGAGACTACATTGGATCCGGCCCAACGATGACTGCCGGATGGGTTGTACGCACCGAAGCGGTCCTCGACGCATACCTAGATGACTTCGCGTGGACCTTCGCGAGCCCCGAGGCGGCGGACTCCATCATCGCCGAGACCCGCGCTGCGACGCGTGCCGAACTCGACGGGAAGTGGCTAGCCCTCCCGATCGCGGAGGTTGAGTCGGAAGTGAAGGAAGGAGAGTCCTGATGGGCTACCAGATCAGCAGCTACAACAACCCGTTCACTGTTCTGCAGGAGAAGCAGAGGGGCGCGCTACAGGCGCTCAAGGCCTCTCTGTGCGGCACCGGCACCTATTCGTGGGCCTCTGACTCGGCACTCAAGGCTAGCCGGACCCTCGGCCAAGCGTTGGAGGAACTGGGCTGGGACCCCTCTTATAGATCGGACGAGGATGATACTATCATCCAACTCCGCTTCTCGCGAGAGAAGCTCGGGGACGAGGATACGTGGCTGAAGGTCATCGCCCCGTATGTGGAAGCGGGAAGCTACATCGAGGTCTTGGGCGAGGAACGCGAACGCTGGCGATGGGTCTTCGATGGGGAGTCGATGCGCGAGGTGAGGGCTAGGGTAATCTGGGATGCCGAGCCGGAACCCGAGGAACAGGAGGCCCCCGATGACTGACCCCACAATCGACGCAACCGTCGCTGGCCCCGAGTCCAACTCCTACGTTACCCTTGCCTTCGCGGACGCCTACTTTGCGGACACGCTAGAGGGGCGCGAGTGGCTCGGCTTTCCTTCTGGGGACCGCGCACGAGCACTCATCTCGGCGACGCGGAAGATCGACATGGAGTTCCGCTTCTACGGAGTCCGGGCGTTCATGCTGCAGGCCCTGAAGTTCCCGCGCGACGGCGACTATGACGCGGACGGCAACCTGCGCATACCGGACGGGATTGAGTACGCCGCATGTGAACTAGCGCTGCACATCCTGAGGGGGTCTAAGATAGTGGCCGCGCTCACAGAGGGATATACCGGCCCGGTGTTCGACCTGTTCCCGCGCCGGGTCCGCAAGTTGCTGCGTCCGTTCATCGACGCGGCCCTGTCACGGGAGGCCCCCCATGCTTGACCGCCTCTTCCGCCTTCTCGCCGAACCGCTCGTCCTGCTGCTCGTCCTCACCCTCGTCGCGCTCCTGGCGGTCTGGGCGGGAGTGGCGACGGACTCATTCGCCAAGGATGGCAAGTGGTGAGCCGCCTCGCGCGGCAACGCTGCACACTCGAAGGGAGGATGTAGAAGTGAGCGAGTCCATCGCGCTGAAGACACTGGGCCTTGACAAGACCGAACTACAGGACAGGTTGATCGATGCACTATGCGAGCGTGTGCTGTCCGGCCAACGACTCCCCACGGCGCTGCGCGGGAAGTTGTGGGAGGCCATCGACCTGAAGACCGATGAGCTGATGGCCACGCACGTCGCCCCGATGGTGGCAGAGCTGCTGGAGGGCCTCGCATTCCAGCGGACCAACACCTACGGTGATCCAACCGGGGAGAAGTATACGCTGCGGGAGTACATCGTCAGGGAGGCACAGGCGTGGCTCAACAAGCCCATCGATGCCCAGGGCCACGAGCAGGGGTACGCCAACGACAGAACCCTCCCGCGCGGCGTTCGTCTTGTGCGGAAGGCGATTGACGAGGCGATGACTGCGGCAGTGGCCGACTTGGCTTCGGCTATCGCGGACAGCGCCAAGGGCGGGATCGAAGTAGCTATCACTGCGATGAAGCGGTGAGCCGCACAACCCTGAACTGGCCCCGGCCTCCACTCGACCGGCCAGGCCCGTAGGAAGCAGCAACCCCGAAGTACGCCGGGGCCAGGAGGAGGAGATGATGGAGAGTATGTTCCGTATCTGGGTAGCCGACTGTGGGATGGCCGACGACCCGGAGATGGTCTGCCAGGAATGCGGAGCTGAAGGGTGCGGACTCCGCGAGGCTACTCCCGCCGACGTGACCGCCGCATTCCTCGCGCAGGTCAAGGCGAGCGGAGCGGGCGATGTAGTACGGGCTATCCTAAGGGACGAGCGCGAAGACCCGACAAGCACAGGGTACTTTTCTCGTGAGGTCCTCGGTGCACTCGGTCTCTCCGCGTTGCTGCCTGCGCTGGAAGGAGGCGAACTATGAAGCCGAAGGTGACGAGGGTCGATTGCGACGAGGCCTTCCGCGAGGTCCGCGTTGAAGTAGACTTCGACGGGGTGCATTTCTTCTGCACAACGGTGCTATCAAGGCCCAGGCCCGGCGAGTGGACCCCGGCCCGTATAGGGATAGGTGCGGTCGCACCACGCACGCCAGAAGAGGGTGAAGTCTGCGCCCAGGCCATCCTCTTCGCCTGCCAGATCGCCCGCCGCCTCGATGCCGGGGAGGAAGTGCGAAAGGGCGAGGAGTGCGAGGGCGGGCCACCCGAAGGCGGCGAACAGACCCCGCGACAATCCGCTTGACAGACACCCGGCTTGTCGGGTATACTGTTCAGGCGAGGTGAGAAGCATGGGACAGGCCGGATACTACATGATGGCCGTCAACGCGGCCGGTAGCGAAGAGAAGCTACGGGCAGACCTTCTGAAGTACCGCAAGAAGGAAGGTTCCTGGGCCGAGGTCGCCCGTCAGTTCGGTGTCTCCCGCCAGACGATGCTGCAGTGGCGTTGGCGACTTGGCATTCAGTAGAAACGACCGCGCGCCCGACTGCAATCGAGCGCGCACCCCACGCGAGAGGAGGCTCGCATGAGTCCTCGTAGAATACCAGAGAAGCCCGCCCCCGTCAACGACGTGACCCTCCCCAACGAGCCGATGGTCGGGACAGACGGGCAACCGATTGACCCGGCGAGCCTCTTCGATGGCGGCAAGCCTCCTGGCGGGAACCAGTTCCGGTACAGGCCGCTGCGCGACGTGTACGGGGATGACTTTGCGGCGGCACAGGAGAAGGCCTGCGAGTTCTCCGATGACCTCGCTGACCTTTACCGCGCCGAGGCGCTGATAGTTCGCCCCTTCAACCGGCGGGCCGAACGCCTCGATGGCGTGATCGCGCGGGCAGAGGAGCGAGTCGCGCGGCTGAAGGGCCGGCGGGAGGCACTCATCGCCAACCGCGAAGCAGCCCTGAAGCCGAACCGCGAGTCGCGCGAGTGGCGCCTGCAACGGTTGGACGAGTTCCGGCGCGACTACAACGCATGGCTGCGCCTGAAGGCCAGCGCGCGGTTGCTGTACCTCCCCGGCGGGAAGTTCACGTTCCACCACCACAGCGCGAAGACGAAACTCCTCGAACCGATGGCGGCGGACGGGATGCCGATAACGGGGAAGACGGACGAGGCGGCATTCATCGAGGTCCTGGCCGTCCTGAAGCGGTGCGGCCTCCACGAGGCCTACGAACCGCTGGTCGTGACGACCGCCAAGGTCGTGCTGACGGAGGTCAAGCAGCGACTCAGCCTGACGAAGGATGGCCCGGTCCTGAAGGTTGAAGTGCGCGGAGACCCAGAGGGGCTGTATGACCGAGTGACCGCCAACGGCGGCACGGCGTTTCCCACGGCAAACCGCACCACGGGAGAGATCATCGGTTGGACAGTGACCTTCCCGGCGGTACAGGTCATCCGCGACCCGAACACGGGGGACACGGTGATGGAGCGCCCGCTGTTGCGCAAGGTAGCGCCCGAGGAGGAGTGGACTTTGGGGTTCGTGCCGAATGAGCCGGGCGTCGTTCACGAAGACACGGAGGAGGAGGACCATGCCGAAGCCGAAGCCTGAGGCCGAGACGGAAGAAGCTGAGACGACCGAGGAAGAGGAACTGGACGCCACGGAGGCTGAGTGGCAGGAGGGCGAGGAAGACCCAACCGTCGGCGAGCAGATCGTGCCTTACGAAGGGGGGATCGTACCGCGCGCCCAGTGGGACCTCGCCGCCGTCTTCGAGGGGTTCCGGGGCGTGGCCCTCTGGACGCACGACAACAAGCCCGCGCTCTACTACGACATCCAGAACCGGGGTCGTGGGCTGACGGTGCGCGCCATGCGCATCCTGTCGGCCATGCGCGGAGGCTTCGAGGAGGTTGACCTGAAGGTCGCACCCGGACAGTGCTTCGAGGCACTCATCGGGCCGGACGGGAAGCCGGTCATCGAAGCCATCCCCGCCGTCGAAGCAACCGTCCGCATCCGCGATCTCGTGGCCGGTAACGTCCGCATCGGGCACTGGTCGGAACCCGTCGCGAAGTTGCGGTCGGACAAGCGAGGGTACTACGTGGTTCCCAACCCGGCGATGGTCGCCGAGGCGAAGGCGAAGCGGAACGCCTACGCCGAGCACTTCAGCCCGATCATCGAACCGCTCCTGAAAGCCATCATGGAGGAGTGCGCGAAGAAGCAGGTCTTCTTCAGCGGAACGGTGCCCGGTTGGGCGGTCCTTCCCGAGAGTGCGGAAGGCGACGGATTGCCCTCCGCCGCAACGAACCGCAGGCAGCGCGCCGAGGCCGTGATGGGGATCGCCGGTCGCGACCAGATCGCCAGTAGACTTCGCGACCTGGAGGCATCAGCGGGCCGCAGCTTTACCGAGGAGTTCGTCACCTGGGGTTCCGAGACGTTCGGGACCTCGGTGATTGTGCGCTGGCCGGCGCGGAGAAAGCAAGAGGTGGATGAGTGGTTCAAGGAACGCGAAGACGCCCTCGCCCAGGCCGCCGAAGAGGCGGTTGACGGGGACCGGGTGGCCGCCGATGAAGAGAGGCCCGACCCGCACGAGGAACCGCCGCAGGCACCGACGGAACTGGACGTGCGGGGATTGCTGAAGGCGATGATGAAGGAACAGGTCGCCGAAGCCTACAAGCGCGCTGGGATGAGGCCGACGCAGCCCTTCGACTCACCGGAACGGGCGGCGAAACTCTACAACGCACTAGTCGAGGTCCGCGAGGAAGCGTAGCCCGCGCCGCTGGGGCGTGAAGGCGAAGGAGGGGAGTGATGGCTGGCCGGATCACCGCCGCAGAACTTGTTGCCCGGAAGTTCGACGCATGGGCGAAAACCCTGCGGGCAGGGCGCGAACCGTGGGAGCCCGAAGCCCAGCTTGCCGACGAAGGGGCCGCCACTATCCGCGCCCTAGAGTCCGACCTCGCCGAGACTCAGCGCAAGCTCGCCGAGGCCGAGAAGCGGGCGGTACCGGAAGGCGTTTTGCTCCAACTCATAGTCCAGACGATGGACAAGGACGGCCAGACGACCGGCATGGTATCGGTGTGGTCTCGCGCAGAACTGCATGGTAGGCACTCCTGGAAGGCGCAAGTGACCACATACCCCGCCGATGTGAGCACCTTGGGGGAGCGATGCCAGACGTGGCAGGACGCCATCGCCTCCGCTGAGGCCGCGCGGGCCGAGGCCGCCGGGGAGACCCCGCAGGAATAGGCCGTGCTGCCCCGTAGGCGCGCGTAGGCGAGACGGGAGCGCGGAATAGGGTAGGAAGGCCGTATCACCAAAACGAGGGCCTACGATGGCCCAGAGAGCGAGGAACAGAC
>Ga0194112_10002856_pt1 | contig 24447 bp, 20 predicted proteins | sample TA2MahC400mmetaG_FD_146191 | JGI IMG/M metagenome (GOLD analysis project Ga0194112, IMG submission 146191) | Freshwater microbial communities from Lake Tanganyika, Tanzania - TA2015016 Mahale Deep Cast 400m | ecosystem: Environmental > Aquatic > Freshwater > Lake | place: Tanzania: Lake... | reverse complement strand
AGGGCGATGTCGAAGCTGTCGCCGCCCGAGCACATGGCGAAGAGGAACCCGCCGCGGGCGACATACTCGCGGATCGCCAGCGCCGAGGCCTGCTTGTGCTGCCAGACCTTGGCGAAGCCGGCGGCGCGGGCGTGGGCCTCCATCGCCTGCTGCCGCAGCCGGTACCACTCGGCGTTGCGGAAGCTCGCGTAGAACTTGCCGTACTGGCCGGTGAAGTCCTCATGGTGCAGGTGCAGCCAGTCGTACTCGTCGAGGCGCCCGGCCAGCACTTCCTCGTCGTAGATCCGGTCGTAGGGGATCTCGGCGTACTCGAGCGCCAGCATCACCGCGTCGTCCCAGGGCTCGATCACGTCCTCGGGCGGCGCGTAGACGGCGATCCGGGGCGCCTTCTCGAGCAGGATCGCCTGCATGTTCTGCTCGGCGATCTCCCCGTAGAGGCCGGCCTCGTCGCCCCCCGAGAGGGGTTCGAAGCGCACGCCGGCGAGCTGCAGCTCCTGGCGGTTGGCCGGCGTGTCCGCGAGCAGGAAGGAGCCGCCGCGGTAGTTGAGCAGCCACTCGGCCGTCTCCCCCAGCTCGAGCGCGTGATAGGCCACGCCGTAGGCGCGGAGATGATCGCTCTGGGCGAGATCCATCGGCACGAGCAGCCGCGCCGCGGCGTCCCCCGGCGGGCCGAGGCCGAGCAGAACCGCCGCCGCCGCGATCGCCGCGGCCAGCCGCGCGGCCGGCGCCCGGCGCGTTCGATCATGAGTGCACATCGCCCCTCCTCAAGTCGGCGAGCAGGCTGCGTGCCCGACGCGCCTCGTAGGAGGCGGGGTGGCCGAGCACGAGCCGCTCCAGGTACTCGCGCGCCAGCCCGGCCCGCGCCGGCTCGGCCAGGCTCGCCTTGCCCAGGAAGAGCAGCGCCCGCGCGGCCGCCCGCGACGAGGGGTGGCGAGCGAGCAGGAGCGCGAGCGCGGAGTCGGCCTCGGCCCAGCGCTTCTCCCCCGCCAGCAGGCGGACCTCTTCGAGGCGCAGCTCGGCGTGAAGCGGAAGCTCCGCCCCCTCCCCGATCGCCTCGCGGCAGAGCGCCAGCGCGCCCTCGCGGTCGCCGATCCGCTGCTGGTAGAGCACGCCGGCGTAGGCGCTCAGCGCCGCGCCAGCCGAGCCGTGCTCGCCGAGCAGCAGCACGCGCGCGAGCGCGTCGTTGACCCACTGGCCCGAGGGGAACTCGTCGGCCAGGGCGTAGTAAGCCTGTTCCGCATCGGACAGCCGGCCCTCGAAGAGCAGCGTCTCGGCCAGCTCGAAGGCGGCCTGTTCGCGGATCTCGGCTCTGGCCGCCGTGCGGATCAGCGGCTCGAGCGTCTCCCGCGCGGCGGCGAACTCCCTCTGGCGCAGCGCGCAGTCGGCCAGCGCCAGGCGAATCTCGTCGCCCATGACCCGCATGTCCGACCGGCGGCCCGCGGCTTCGGCCCGGGCGAGCAGCGCTTCCAGGAGGGAGCGCGCCGCGGTCGTCTCGCCCGCCGCCAGCAGCATCGCCGCCCGGCGCAGCGCCGCCCGGGGAGCGAGCGATCCGCGCGGGAAGCGCTCCTCGACGACGAGGTAGGCCGCCGCCGCATCCCCGGGGCGCCCGAGCGACTCGAGCAGCCAGCCCTTCTCGAACCAGCTCTGCTCGACGATGCCCGCGCGGGGATCGAGCGCCAGCACCGAGTCGAAGGCGGCCACCGCCAGGTCGGGCCGGTCGCTGCGCGCCAGCGTCTGCGCTAGGTCGAGGACGAGCCGGCCCTCTTCGGGCCGGCGCCTGGCCACGCGCATGAGCGACTCGAGCGCCTGTGCCGGCTGGCCGTGCGCGGCCTGCACGTGGCCGAGGATCTCGATCCAGGCGAGGGGCGCGTCGGCCTTGCGCGCCGCCTCGGCCAGCTCGCGCAGCACCGCGCGCCCGGCGACGCTGTCGGCGGCGAGGACCTCGAAGCGGTCGCGCAGGTCGGAGCTCCAGCCCGGATGCTCGCGCAGGGCGTCCAGCAGCACGCGCGCCGCCGCCTCGCCGGCGCCCTCGCGCTCGTGGAGCCGCGACAGCTCGATCCAGAGGCCCGGGTCGCGGCGGGCGGGACCGGCCAGCGCGCCGCGCAACAGCTCGATCGCCCGCGGCGTAGCCCCCGCCTCCTGGTAGGCGCGCGATAGCGCGAGGATCAGGCGCATGTCGTCCGGGCGCTCGGCGTGCAGGGGCTCGAGGAGCTGGACGGCCTGATCGGCCTGCCGCTGGCGCAGCAGGAGCTCCGCGCGGCGGATCGTCTCGGCCTGCCCGGGCGCCCGGATCTCGACGGGCGCCTTGGGCCTGGCGTCGGGGGCCTGCGCGCCCGCTCCCGGCGGCGCGGCCCAGAGCAGCGCTCCCAGCAGCAGCCGGGCGGCGCACCGCGCCGGCCCCGCGGCGCCGATCTGCGGCCCCCCCTCTTCGCGCAGGCGGTTCATGGGCTCTCCGCTTCCTCTCCCGTTCAACGGGCGCGCAGCAGCGCCCGCAGGTAGGCGTCCACCAGCCGGCGGTACTCGCCCGGCACCGGATCCTGGCTGCCGCGCAGCATGGCCCGCTGCAAGACCTCGGCCGGCGAGCGCCCCGCCTCCACCGGCAGGGGGCTCGTCCTCGGACCCGGGTCCTCGCCGGTCCGCGACCGGCGCTCCTCGGTCTCGTCCTGCCGCCTCAGCGAGCGCTGCGCGTTGAGCAGCCGAGAGAGGATCCGCTCCTGGCGCTGGACGATCTGCGGATCGGCCCGCTGGGCCTTCAACTGGCGGACCACCTCCTCCATCTCCTCGATCATCCGGCCGGCGTCGCCCATCATCCTGCCCGACTCCTGGAGGTCGCCGCGGATCTCCTCGAGACCCTGGCGGATCATCTCCTGGCGCGCGGCGAGCCGGGCCAGCGACTCCTGCTGGCCCGGCGCGAGCCGGGGCGTCTGGCAGGCGCCGATCATCTGCTGCGTGTCCTGGTTCAGGCACTGCTGCTGTCCCGAAAGCGTCTGCAGCCGGTGGAAGGGGCTCGGGACGCTCGCGTTGCAGGCGCTCTGCGAGCACTGCGAGGCGGCCTCAAGAAGGGCGATCGTCGTGCTGTTGAGCCCGCGCATGGCCTCGCCGGCCATCGCCTCGCCCAGGCGGCGCTGCCCCTGTCCGAACGCGTCCCGGCTGCGCTGGATCCGCTCGAGGGCCTCGCCCAGCGCGCGCAGCTGCGCCCGCCCGACATAGGGCGTCAGCCGCGAGACGGCCACCAGCGAGTCGCCGATCTCGCGCGCCTCCTCGTAGAGCTCCTGCTGGCGCCGCGCCAGATCGCGCGGCCCGAGGCCGGACTGGCTGAGCAGCTCCTCCTCGCGCTGCGAGGCGCCCACCAGGCGGTTGGCGATCGCGTAGAGGCTGCGCGCGATCGCCTCGAGCTGCTCCATGTCGATCTGCATCGTCATCTGCTGCATGGCCTGCTGCATCTGCTGCAGCCCCTGGCGCGCCTTGCGGCCGAACTTGAGCGCCCCCGAGCGATCCGCCTGCTCCATCGCCTGCAGCGCCTGGCGCATCTGCTCGGCGGCTTCCCGGCTGTCGGGCTGGGCCAGCAGCTGCTCGAGCGCCTGCTTGATGTCGGGCATCTCGCCGCTCTTGTCGGCCAGCTCCTGGAGCTGGCTCCTGAGCTCCTCGAGCTGGCGCTCCAGCGCCTCCTGCTGCGCGGAGAGCTCGGCGCGCTCCTCGGGCGACAGGGCGCGCGTCGAGTCGGCCGCCCCCCCCTGCTCGAGCTGGCGGTTGACCTCGGCCTGGCGCGCCTCGAGCGCGGCCGCCTGCTCCTTCAGCCGGTCGATCTGCTCGTCGGCCAGCAGGCGCTTGAGCATCTGCAGCGTCCGATCGAGGGCCTGGGCGACATCCTCCTGCGAGGCCTGCAGCTGCTCCATCGCCCGCTGCAGCTCCTGGGGATCGAGGCTCTCCATGGCGCGACGCAGTCTCTCGAGCGCCTGATGGAACTCCCCGCTCTGGATCTCGGCGACGAGCTCCTGGACCTCGCGCACCTTGCCGAGGATCTCGGGCGAGAAGAGGTTCTGGTTCTCCATCCGCTGCTGGGAGGCGGCCAGGGACTGCTGGATCTCCTCGACCTTGCCCGCCAGCGACTCCTGGCGCTCGAGCAGCGCCTCGACCTGCTGCTGCCGCTCCCAGGAGACGCGCTCGTCGCGGCGCAGCTCCCGGGCCATCTGCCCGAGCTCCTCCTGCAGGTCCGTCTGGCGCTCGAGCGTCTCGGCCAGCGCGCGGATCTCGTCGCGCCGCTCCTCCTCGGCGTGGGCGTACATCTCGGGCAGCGTCGGGAAGCGGATCGTGAAGAGCGGCGTCTCCCCCGCCTTGGGGCCGTGGAGCGGGTCGTTGTCCAGAACCTGCAGGTAGTAGTAGAGCTCCTGGCCGGGCAGGACCTGCAGTTCGGCCAGGTTCCAGAGGTGGCGCCGGCGGATGTCCCGCGGCGCCGAGGAGGCGGGCCAGCGCTCCAGCGTCACGCGCGACGGCTGGTCCTCGGAGCGGCCGTAGACCAGCGCCAGCTCGGTCAGTCCGAAGTCGTCGAGGCCCTCGATCTCGAGGGCCACCTGCATCTCCGGCGGCATGCGGATCGCCGGGGCCGGGGCGAGCATCCTCACCGCCGGCCGCAGATCGGCCGCCGCCGTGACCCGGAAGCTGTCGGAGCGCCAGATCTGCGCCGCCGCGTCGTCGCGCAGCTCGACGCAGTACCGGCCGGCGCGCTCCACCGTCCAGGCGCCCGCCAGCCGATCGGCCGCCTCGGCGAGCAGCTCGCTCCCGGTCCCGTCGTCGAAGCGCAGGCTCCCCCGCGCCCCGGGACGGCGGTGGGCGACCTCGATCGTCACCCTCGTTCCCTCGAGAGCGGCGACATCCCCGCGCGCGGCCGCCTCGCGCCGCGGCGGGATCCCAGTGTAGGCGGGCGATTCGTAGAGCAGCATGTAGCCGAGGGCCTGCAGCGGCTCCAGCGCGCGCAGCCGGTAGACCGGGCTCTCCGCCCAGCCGGCGCGCACGCGATACTCCAGATCCCCCTCGAGCGAGCGCACGGCGAAGAGGTAGCTGTCGGCCGCCGCCGGGGCTTCCGGCTGGCGATCCATCGGCGATCGGCTCCAGGTCCCCTCCGGGCGGCGCATCTCGAGCCACGCTCCCGACGGCCGGCGGCTACCGTGAACCTGCGCCCGGATCGTGACCGGCTGGCCGCGGGCGACGCTCGCCGCCCCCGGCTCGACGGAGAGCTCCAGCGCGGGCAGCGCCCCCGGCCCGCCGGCGGCGAGGATGAGCCGCGCCGCCTCCGCCGAGCGCGAGGGCGAGAAGCCCCAGGCGAGAGCGATCGGCAGGAGCCCGAGCAGCGCGAGGCGCAGCGGGGGGAGCAGCCGGCGCTCGGCGTGCAGCCGGCTCAGCGGCAGGCCCTCGAGCGTCCGCGCGGCCCGCTCCAGCGCCAGGGCGACCAGGTCGCGCGAGACGGGGCTCGTCTCCCAGCGCGCGTCGCGCTCGAGCGCCAGCGCGTTGGTGAACTCGTTGCGTCCGAGGGCCGCGCGCCGCTCCAGCCAGAGGGCGTAGCGGGGCAGCGTGGGCCACTCGAGCAGCGGGCGCAGGATGCGCCAGGCGAAGGTGGCGAGGATCCAGGCCATCGCGGCGGCCGCCAGCGCGCCCGAGACGGCGCGGCCGGGGGGCAGCAAGAGCGCGGCGAGGAAGAACCCGCCCAGCCCCGGCAGGCAGGCGCCGAGCCACCCGGCGGCGGCCTCTCCGAGAGCCCGCGCCAGGCGCCCGCGCCGGGCTCTCCCCAGCCGCTCAGCCCAGGAGCGCGGCGGTGTCCGCTCGTCTGCGCCCATGCCCCTCACCCCGACCCGCATCCGCGCGGGGCCCCGGTCATCGGTTTGCGTCCCCTGCGGGCGGCGTCACCGGCGTCCCCCGTGCCGCGCCCGCGCGGCGCCTCAGTCCGCCCCGCCCACCAGCGCGTGGACGACGATGTTCAGCGCCATGCGCATCGCCGCCTCCCTCGTCTCGGGCGGATCGTCGTGCACGCCCTCGTCCTCCAGTCCGTCGCCGATGTCCGCCTCGTAGGTGTAGAAGACGACGAGACGCCCCCGATCGAAGATCCCGAGGCCCTGGGGCGGCTTGCCGTCGTGCTCGTGGATCTTCGGCGGCCCGTTGTCGAAGTCGTACAGCGAACGGTAGATCGGGTGATCGAACGGCACCTCGACCAGCGCGCGGTCGGGGAACAGCTGGCGGACCATCGCCCGGAAGCTCTCATCCATGCCGTAGTTGTCGTCGGCCCACAGGAACCCGCCGTCGAGCAGGTAGCGGCGCAGGCGCACCGCCTCCCCCTCGGTCAGCCGCACCTGCCCGTGTCCGTTCATGTAGAGGAGCGGATACTCGTAGAGCGACTCGTCGAGCGGCGCCACCTGCGCCTCGGCGTAGCGCGCCACGGGGATCGTCGTCCGCTCGGCCACGGCGCGGGCGAGATTGGGCAGCGAGGAAGGGTTGCTGTACCAGTCGCCTCCCCCGCCGTACTTGAGGCGGGCGAGCACGAGCCCGGGGGCGGCCTCGGTCCCGGCGCCGGGCGCAACGACCCCCAGCCCTGCCGCGACGAAGAGGAGCAGTCCGTTGCGCAGCCGCCGCATCGCCACCTCCGCGTATCCAAACCAGCCCCCGCCCACCCGGTTCCGCCGGGGAGGGCGAAGAGAGCTGCGGCGGGCTCGGGGGGGCGGACCGATCCCCGGGGCGGGCCCGCGGCGGAGGCCGGCGCCCGCCGGGGCGGCCTCGCTTCGCGGGACCCCGCGTTCGGGCGGCCTCGCCTCGCGGGACCCCGCGTCCGGGCAGCCTCGTTGCGAGAGGGCCTCGCGTCCGGACCGCCTCGCGCGGGGAGCGGCCGGCGCCCGGCGACGGCCCGGGCGGTCTAGGCGGCCGCCTTCGCCTGGCCCTTGCGGCGCAGGTCGAGCACCGCGGCGCTGGCGATGAAGATCGACGAGTAGGTCCCCGTCAGGACGCCCACGGTCATCGCCAGGGCGAAGTCGCGGATCACCTCGCCGCCCAGGAGCAGGAGCATGACCGACGTCAGGAGCACGGTGAAGGAGGTGATCACCGTGCGCGAGAGGGTCTGATTGACGCTGATGTTGAGCACGCTCTCGAAGGACTCGCGGCGCAGCTTGACCATCTGCTCGCGCACGCGGTCGTAGACCACGATCGTGTCGTTGATCGAGAAGCCGACGATGGTCAGCAGCGCGGCGACGACCGTCATCGTGATCTCGCGGTTGAGCAGCGAGAGGATGCCCAGCGTGATCAGCACGTCGTGGGCCAGGGCGAGGACGCCCCCGACGCCGAACCAGAACTCGAAGCGCAGGCCGATGTAGATGAGGATCAGCCCCATGGCGATCAGGATCGCCCAGAAGGCCTGACTGCGGATCTCCTTGCCGACCTTGGCGCCGATGCTCTCCTCGCGCAGCAGCTCGGCGGTCAGCCCGGGGCGACCCTGCTCGAGCGCCCGGCGGATCAGCGTCGACGGCGTGGCCTCTCCGCCCCGCGTCTCGGCCTCCGCGCCCCCCGGAATACGCACCAGGAACTGGGCCGTCCCGCGCACGCGCTGCAGCTCCGCCTGCGCGAAACCGGCCCGGCTGACCGCGTCGCGCAGCTCGCCGATCGGAAGCTCCTGGCTCAGGCGATACTCGATCAGGCGCCCGCCGGCGAAGTCGATCCCCAGCCGCAGGCCGCCGTGGGCGATGATCGAGACGATCCCGGCCAGGATGATAGCCGCCGAGACGAAGTAGAAGGGGCGGCGCTTGCCCATGAAATCGAAGCGCGTGTTCTGCAGAATCGTCAGCATCTTCCCGCCTTCTCCTCCGGCCCGGCCGCTCCCGGGCGCCCGCCAGCCGCCCTAGATCGACAGGGTCTCCCTCTCGCGCCGCGAGGTCCAGATGTCGAACACCATCCGCGACACGAGCACCGCCGTGTAGAGGTTGGCCAACACGCCGATGAACAGCGTCGTCGCGAATCCCTGGATCGGCCCGGTGGCGATCCACCAGAGCACGCCCGAGCTGATCATCGTGGTCACGTTGGCGTCGAGGATCGTCTTGAAGGCCCGGGCGAAGCCCGCCTCGATGGCGCTGCGGACCTTCTTGCCGGCGCGCATCTCCTCGCGGATGCGCTCGAAGATGAGCACGTTGGCGTCCACGGCAATGCCCACGGTCAGCGCCATGCCGGCCAGGCCGGGCAGCGTCAGCGTGGCGCGCATGCCCGCCAGGGCCGCCAGCAGGAAGAGCATGTTGAGGATCAGGGCGAGGATGGCGATCAGCCCGCTGCCCCGGTAGTAGAAGATCATGAAGCAGACGACGGCGATGGCCGCCACGGCCACGGCGGTCGTCCCCTTGCGGATCGAGTCGGCGCCCAGCGAGGGGCCGACGGTCATGTCGTGGATGATGTGGATCGGCGCCGGCAGGGCGCCCGCCTGGAGCACGATGGCCAGGTCGCGCGCCTCCTCGTCGGTGAAGTTGCCGGTGATCGAGGCCCGCCCTCCGGGGATGCGCTCGCGAATGCTCGGGGCGGAAGCGACCCGCCCGTCGAGCGTGATAGCCAGCATGCGGCCGACGTTCTCGCCGGTCACGCGGCGAAAGACCCGCGAGCCCTCGGGATTGAGCGTCAGGCTCACGCCGGAGGAGTTCGGGCGGGCGGCATCGAGGCCGATGCGCCGAATCGCGCTGGCCACGTGGGCCCCGCCGAGGCGCGCCTTGCGGTCGAGGACGTAGAGCAGCCGCCCGGTGTAGCCCTGGTAGGTCTCGGTGCTCCGGCCCCATTGCAGCTCGGTGTCGATCGGCAGCAGGTTCTCCAGATCGAGCTGGTCGAGCAGGGCCTGGGCGGTCGGCACCTCCGATTCGGGGATGAACCCGCCGCCCAGCGGCAGCTCCGGCCAGAAGGGCATCAGGTCGGTCAGCGGGCGGAGGAACTCGATCGCCGCCGAGTCCGCCTCCGCTCCCGGCTGGGCGGCCAGCTTCTGGTCCAGGCGCTCGAAGACGCGCCGGGCGTCCTGCTCGGTCTTGACCAGCTTGAACTCGAGCATGGCCGTCTGGCCGATCAGGCTGAGCGCGCGCTCCTTGTCGAGGAGCCCGGGCAGCTCGACGACGATGCGGTCTTCGCCCTGGCGCTGGATGGTCGGCTCGGCCACGCCGAAGCGGTCGACGCGGTTGCGCAGGATCTGCATCACCCGGTCCATCGCGTCGCGGACCTCGGTGTCGCGCAGCGCCGTGCGGTCGAGCTCGAGCACCAGGTGCATCCCGCCCTGGAGGTCGAGCCCGAGCTTGAGGGCGTTCTCGCGCAACTCGGCCAGCTTGTCGGGCGACAACGCGTCCCTATCTGCTTCCCCCATCGTGTAGTAGCGCAGGGTCGGCAGCAGCGCGTAGACGGACAGCGCCACCAGCGCGATCAGGATCGTCACCTTCCAGCGGAAGTTGCCACCCATGGATACCCCTCCCGGCGCAGACCCCTGGCACGAGACATAGACGAGGGATTCTAGCTAACCGCCTCACCCGGGGTCAACGCTCATTAGAAGGCTGGGGGGAGCGCGTCGGAGCGGGCCGTCTCGACGAGCACGACGGCCGTCGTTTCGCCCGCGAGGCCGAGCCGCAACGTGAGGCGCTGCATCGGCTGGCGCCCCCGGCGCTCCAGCAGCTCCTCCCGGGCATCGAGGACTTCCAGCCCCAGCGCCTCGATCGCCGCCGACATCCTGGCATTCCAGTGGATCAGCGTCTCCCCCCCCTCGATCCGCCCCTCCCATCGCGGCGGGACCCCGGCCCGCGCCAGGTGCCAGTGCGCTGCCGGGGCGAGGAGTTCGGTTAGCCGGTCGAGACTCCCCGGGACGGGGAGGGGCGCAGGGGCACCGGACGCGGGCGGCGCCACGGGCTCCGCCGGGCGGCGGCTCGGCCCGACGAGGAGCAGGATCGCCACGAAGGCGACCAGGGCCAGGAACGCGCTCAGAGGGATGAGGTGCCGGGGCGAAGAGGACCCTGTCCGGCGCGAGCGTCCCATGTCCCCCTAGGTAGCAGCGCCGGGGGAGCGGGTCAACCCTGCTCGATCGGCGAGTCCTCCCACTTGACGATCGTCCAGACCGGCTCGTTCGTGCCCGTCGCGTTCCAGGAGTTCTGCCGGAACCAGAACCGCGAGGTGCCGTCCTGCACCCGATAGGTGGTCAGCGTCGGGCGGTCCGGAGTCATCCCGCGCAGGTAGAGGTCGACATTGGAGATCGTGATCGTCCAGTAGTGGTCGACGGGATCGAAGACCCGCTGGCCGGCCATGAAGTCGAGCGACAGGCTCTGCACGAGATCGCCGTCGAACATCTTCTGGTGGACGGTGATCTCCGTGTTGCGCCCCCAGGCGTCGGGCATCCCGGGCTGGCCGGCGTCCTCGGGCGAGAGGACGAAGGTGAAGTCGCGCGCCAACAGGCTCTCGTACTCGGCCACCGCCCTCTCCTTGTAGGCGGTCTTCAGATTGGCGAGCAGGTTCTCGGGAGACGTGCGCGGCTGGAAGACGGGGACCGGATCGGGGGGCTTGTCGTTCTTCGTCGGCATGAACGGGCAGCCCGCCAGCGCCGGCAGCAACAGCAGAGGCGCCCAGCGCGCCACGGGGTGGAGTCTGGCCTTCATCGCCGCCCTCTCCTCGGATGTCTACGGATGGGTCCCCTGCCCCCTCTATCGTCCGCCCCGTGCCGGGCCTTGATCCCGGACGGTGGAACCCCGCCGGACCGGCCAGGTTTCTGCCCAGGCGGGCCGGCCGCTAGAATTCTACCGCATTTCGCGCCCGAAGCCATCCCCAGGTGCGGTTGCTCGACCCGTCCCGGCGGTCTTCCCAGCGGATGATGTACCACTGCCCGGTGCCGTCGTCCCGGAAGTAGAGGTCGACGAGTCCCGAGTACTCCACCGCCCCCAGGGGGCCGCGGAAGGAGAGCCGGTAGCTCAGGTCGTCGTACCAGCGCACGTCGGCCGACTCCTGGATCGAGTCCCGGGGCGCCCAGTGGACGGTCACCGTGGCCGCCGTCGAGGCGAGGATGCCGGCCATGCGCTGCTCCTCCGCGGAGGCGCTCCACTCCTCGAACTCGTTCTGCCCCAACTCCGCCTCGTCGCCCTGGTCGAGGACCATCTCGAACCCGCCGGCGTCGAACGAGCGCCCGTAGTTGAAGAACTGCTTGCTCTCCAGCGCGCGCTTCATGTTGCCCAGCGCGTTGCCGAGGGTCACCGGAGGCACCCAGACGATCTGCGGCCCATCGCCCGGCTTCTCGGGCGTCCGCGGCTGGAACAGGCAGCCGGCCGCCGCCAGCAGCAGGACCAGCCCCGCCGCCGCCGCGCCCCTAGCGGAACGTCTTGACCAGAGTCGCCTGAATGTTCCAGAAGTCATCTTCCTGCGTGCTCATGGTGTGGGCGAAGGTGGCGTTGACCCTCATGCCGTTGCTGAAGATCCTCTCGATCCCCGCCTCGCCGGTGAAGGTGCGCTTGTCCCGCCGCGTCGTCACGCCGCGGGCCAGGTCGCGGCGCGTGTTGATGTCCACGACCTCCTCCGCCCGCAGGCGCAGGAGGCCGGCCAGCACCGTCTTCACCTCCGCCTTCAGGTATTGGCGCAGCGACGCGCTGGCGCGCCCGTAGGCGCGCCCCCCGTCGCGGGGCGAGTAGACATAGGCCCCCGTGTCGGAGCGGTTGTAGATGTGCTCGAGATAGATCAGCGACTCGGTCCAGAGCGGCACGGTGAGCTTGCTCGTGACCCGGTTCGTGCGGGTCAGCTTGTTCTGCTCCTCGTCGAAGACGAAGTAGGTGTAGTCGGCGCTCACCTGGAAGCTCTGCCTGATGCTGATGGCGGCCGGCAGCAGCGCCTGGTAGTCGGCGGTGATCCGGTAGTCCTCGTTGATCTGGTTCTGCGTCGCCCGCTGGCGGCGGATGTTGATGATCTCCGACTGGCGGGCTGTGTAGCTGCCGCGCGCCAGCAGGCGCGGCGAGGGCCGGTAGGTCAACCCCAGCGAGCTCTCCAGCCGCAGCCGGTCCCGATCCAGCTTGCCGTCGTCGTAGAAGTCCTGCTGCAGCTCGTTCTCGATGCTGGCCGCCAGCTCGAGCCGCGTCCCCAGCGGACGGGTCAGCCCCGCCTCGACGCCGCGCTCGCGGGTGTCGTAGGCGGTGGTGTTCTCGCGCGCGGCGCGGCGGTTGCTGGCGCGGGCTCCGGCGGTCAGCGTCGAGCCGCGCAGCAGCGGCAGTCCCAGGGCGTAGTGGGTCCGCATCCGCAGCGCGTCCGCCGCGGCCAGCCTGTCGTTGCGCTGAACCTCGTAGTCGTAGTCGTCCTGGTCGGTGCTCAGCTGGACCTCGTAACCGATTCCGCTCAGCGGGTCGCCGCCCAGCGCCAGGGTGAGGCCCCGCTTGAGCGAGCGCTTCGTCTCCTGCGTCTGGACACTGGCCTGATAGAAGCGGGAGAGGTCGTTCGTGTAGCGCGCCTGCAGATTCAGCTTGAGCGCGGTCCAGCCGGTCCACTCGGCGTCCGAGCGCAGGGTCAGCGTGCGCGAGCGATCGGAGGTCGCCAGCAGCGAGTCGACCCCCTCCTCGGTGACCCGCGTCAGGGCCGGCTGGCGGGCGCCGTCCCAACCCGCGGTGCCGGTGACGCGCAGCGCCTGGCGCGGCTCCCAGCGCGTGGTCAGCCCCAGATCCCCCTGCCAGCCGGAGGACTCGGTGTCGTTGCGCGTCGTCCGGTTCCCGCGCCGGTTCTCGCTGACCTGGCGCTCCTGCAGCCACCCCCCGCCGCCGCTGAGCGAGACCTGCGTTCCTGGTCCCGACAGCAGGGGCACGAGCTGCGAGAGGCGCAGCTGATCGTTGTCGCGCACGGTCAGCGAGTACTTGTCCTCGCGCCAGTTGCGCTGCGTCTGGCCCTGCAGGGTGAGCCGGCCCAGCCCCGTCTCCCGGCCTCCCTCGAGCCTGAAGACGTTGTCCGACTCCTCGAAGTCGTTGCGCGCCTCGTCCTGCCGCGAGGCGATGCGCAGCGATCCGGAGAGATCGGCCAGGCGGGGATCGGAGCGGTCGACCTTGAGCGTCTGATCCCAGCGGGTCTCCCGGCGCCGCACCTCGAAGAGCGACTCGTAGCGGGGGGCGATGCCCCAGCCGGCCATGAGGCCCTGCGCCCCGGGGGGCGCCGGCGCCGCCGCGGCCAGGGCGAGCAGCAGCCCCGCCGCCGCGCGAAGGCGCCGACGGCGCCCGAGCTCGTGAGTGGACGCGCTCATCACCGTAGGCCGGGATCGGCAGCCCCCTCGTCCCGCGGTCTCGCGTCCGAGCGCTTGTGCGCGGCCAGCAGGTTGGCGCGCAGCAGCGACTCGAACGTCCCCGCGTCGGTCCACCAGCCCTGGAGGAAGTCGAAGGTCAGCTCGCCCCGCGCGATGTAGGCGTTGTTGACGTCGGTGATCTCGAGCTCTCCGCGGGCCGAGGGCTTCAGGCCGGCGATGATCTCGAAGACCTTGTCGTCGTACATGTAGATGCCGGTCACGGCGTAGCGCGTCCGCGGCCGCGCCGGCTTCTCCTCGATGCCGACCACCCGATCGCCCGACAGCTCGGCGACGCCGAAGCGCTCCGGATCGTCGACCTCCTTGAGCAGGATCTTCGCCCCGCGCCCCTGGCGGCGAAAGGCCTCGACGTGGGCCTCGATGTCGTCCTCGATGATGTTGTCGCCAAGGATGACGACCAGTCCCTTGCCCCTGGCGTGATGGCGGGCGAGGGAGAGGGCGGCGGCGATGCCCCCCTCGCCCTCCTGGTAGGCGTAGTCGATGTGCGTGAGGCCGAACTCCCTGCCGTTGCCGAGCAATCGCAGGAAGTCCCCGGCGTTGTTGCCGCCGGTGACGAGCAGGATGTCGCGCACGCCAGCCCGGGTCAGGGTGGTGATCGGGTAGTAGATCATCGGGCGATCGTAGACCGGCAGGAGGTGCTTGTTGGTCACCTTGGTCAGCGGGCTCAGTCGCGAACCCAGCCCGCCCGCCAGAACCACGCCGAGCAGATCCATGGCCATCGCCCCCCGTCTTTCCGTCCCCGCTGCCTTCCTTCGCCCGCCCCGCGCGCCCCCTCGCGGGCCGCGCGGCATCGTAGCACGCGCCCCGGCCGGGCGACACGCCCGCCGCTCGGGGCTCGACGGCCGGTCCGGTTTCGGCGGCCGCTCCCGGCAACGCGGGCGAGCCGCCCCGTCCCGCCCGGCACGATCCCGGCTTCAGCCGAGGTCGTCGGCCAGCGCCCTGGTCAGGGCGGCGAAGTCCTCCAGCCCGCAGGCCTCGGCGCGCTTGCGCGGGTCGACGCCGCTGATCCTCAGGGCCCGCTCGACCCGCTCGCGCGGCAGCGACAGCGCCCGCGCCAGCGGCTGGGCCAGCATCTTGCGCCGCTCCGAGAAGGCGGCCCGCACGACGCGCTCCAGGAGCTCCAGTGTCGGGACCTCCACCGGAGGAGCGGGCAGCGGCGTCAGGCGCACGACGAGCGAGTCCACCTTGGGGATCGGCCAGAAGCTGGCGGGCCTGACGAGAATCTCCCTGTTCAACGCGTAACGGATGCGGGCCCAGACGCTGAGCGAGCCGTAGGCCGCGCCGCCCGGCTCGGCCAGCAGCCGCTCGCCGTACTCGCGCTGGACCATGAAGGCGGACCAGAGGAACGCCTCCCTGTGCCGCCCCGCCCAGAGGAGGATCGCCGTCGTCAGCGCGTAGGGAAGGTTCCCCACGAGCACCCGGGCTCCGCGGGCCGCCCCGCCACCGAGGCTCGCCGGGTCGAGAGCGAGGATGTCGGCCTCGCGCAGCTCGAGCGTCGCCCCCGGGCACTCGACGGTAGCGCGCGCCCGCAGCAGGTCGCACAGCGCCGGGTCCCGCTCGACGGCGACGACCGGCAGCCCGCGGGCGAGCAGCGGCAGTGTGAGCGACCCCGCCCCCGCGCCGATCTCGACGACCTCGGTTCCCGGAGCGATCTCCCAGCCGTCAATGATCCGCTCGGCGACGCGCGCGTTGACCAGGAAGTTCTGACCCCAGGCTCGCCGCGGGCGGATGCCCGCCGCGCGCAGCCAGGCCCGGGTGCCGCGCGGAAGGGGCTGCGCCTCCCCCGCCGGGCGGGCGGGCCCGCCGCTCATGGCGAGGCCGCCCCCCCGTCCGGCGAGTCGGCGGGCGCAGGAGGGGAGCGCCGGATGACGCTCGGCCCGAAGAGGTCGGCCGCGTTGGCGTCCGCGCGGGCCTCCGTCTCTTCCTCGGAGAGGCCCAGGAGGCGCGCGATCGCGGCCGCGGTGCGGAAGAGGAAGGCGGGCTCGTTGCGCCCCCGCCGGTCGGGGGCAGGACGAAGGAAGGGCGCGTCGGTCTCCAGGAGCAGCCGGCCGGCGGGCACGGCGGCGAGCACCGGCCGCCAGCGCTCGGGCGCGTAGGTCACGCCCCCCCCGAAGCCCATGTGGAAGCCGCGCGCGGCGATCTCCCGGGCCTCCCCGGCGCCTCCCGAGAAGCAGTGGAAGACGCCGCGGACGGCGCCGCGCCCCTCGAGGTCCAGCAGCCGCAGCAGCTCGGGGAAGGCCTCGCGGCAGTGCAGGACGAGCGGCAGGCGCGCTTCGCGGGCCAGGCCGATGTGCGCCGCGCAGAGGGCCACCTGCTCCTCGCGCGGGGCCCGGCCCCGCGCGGCGTCGAGACCCGTCTCGCCGACGGCGACGACGCGCTCGCTGGCCAGTTCCCCCTCCAACCCGGCCAGCGCCCGCAACGCCTCGGGCCCCGCCTCGTGGGGATGGATGCCCAGCGTCGCGTGGATGCGCGCGTCGGCCTCCGCCAGGCGCTTGACCGCCGGCCATCCGCCGGCGCTGATGTTGATCTCGATCAGGGCGTCAAGCCCCAGGGCGAAGGCGCGGGCGATGACCCTGTCGCGGTCGCCGTCGAAGTCTGGCAGGTGCAGGTGTGCGTGCGTGTCGATCATGCCCGCCGCTCGCCCGGGGAGGGCTGCTCGGCTTCTTCGTCCGCGCGGGCAGCTTCCCCGTCCGCACGGGCGGTCTCTTCCTCGTGCACCCGGGCAGCCTCCTCCTCGGCCGCCGGGGCGGGCTGCGCCTCTTCGAGGAAGGCGTCCAGGCCGATCTGCCGGCGTTCCCCCCGGGCGTCCTCGAGCGTGACCCGGTAGCGGCCGACGTCGAACCGGCCCACCGTGTGGAGCTGGCCGTCCAGGATCCAGCGCGAGCCGGGCGCCGGCGCCGCCCGCCGGGCGTCCTGATAGGAGCTCGCCTCGTAGTTGAGGCAGCACATCAGCCGCCCGCAGCTGCCCGAGATCTTGGCGGGATTGAGCGGCAGGTTCTGCTCCTTGGCCATCTTCAGCGTCACCGGATCGAATTCGAACAAGAACCCGGTGCAGCAGAGGGATCGTCCGCAGGGCCCGACGCCGTCGCAGCGGCGCGCCGCGTCGCGCGCGCCCACCTGGCGGAGCTCGATGCGCGTGCGGAAGGTGCCGGCCAGATCCCGCACCAGCTCGCGGAAGTCGACCCGGCGATCGGCGGTGAAGTAGAAGGTGATGCGATTGCGGTCGAACTGCGTCTCGGCGTCGATGATCTTCATCTCCAGGCTGAAGTGGGCGGCGCGCTCGCGGCAGGTCTCGAAGGCCGTCCGATCCTCGGCGGCCAGGGCTCGCAGGCGCTCGATCTCTTCCGGCGTGGCCAGGCGCACGATCGCCTGCACCGGCTGCTTGCGCCGGCGCCTCAGGTCGCCCCCCTCGCAGACGGTCACCCGTCCGAGATCGTAGCCGCGCTCCGCCTCGACCAGCACGTGGTCGCCGCAGCGAAGTACGAGGTGCTCGGGATTGAGGCAGGCTTCGCGGCGGCCGCCGCGAAAGGCGACGTGGACGAAAGGTCCCTCGGGCGCCGCGGTCCCGGGCGCCGCCCCGGCATCGCTCGGACGGCGCGACGGAGCCTGCGCTGGGCGTCCTTCCGCCCGGTCGCGGGAGCCGGAGCGCCGCCCTCCGCGCCTCCCTCCGGGCCGATCCGACCTATGGACTCGATTCATTCCCGCCTCGAACGCGCCGCGGCGCGCGGATCGACCTGTTTCTGTTGCTCGTCGAGCCCCTGAATCCGCAGCAGCGCGGCCTCCAGGGCCAGCGCCGGATTCACGTTCTGCTCGATCGCCTCCAGCATCTCCTCCAGCGCGGCGACGCGCCGCCGGATCTGCGGCAGGGCGAGCGCCTGCGCCCGGACGCGCAGCTGCGCGAGCCGGTCGGCGTGGACCAGGCCTTCCGGTCCGAGCCCGTGGCGCACGGCCAGCAGATCCCCGTACCAGGTCATGGCCAGGTCGACCGCCAGGCGCGCCCGCGCGGGATCCCATTGCCTTCCCAGGCGCTGCGCGCGCCCGACCGCCTCGGACGCGTCGCCGACGGGTCGCTCGAACAGCTCGAGCGCCTCGTCGCGCAGCGCCCCGGCACCGGCCCGGGCGAGTTCGATCGCGCGGCTGAGGCTTCCCTGCGCGAGGCCGGCCACGACCCGCGCCTCCGCCTCCGGCAGTCCGCACTCGCCGCGGACGACCTCGGCCAGGAAATCGGCGGGCAGGGCTCGGAAGCGCAGCCGCTGGCACCGGGAGAGGATCGTCGGCAGCAGGTGCGACGGGTATTCGCAGGTGAGCACGAGGAAGGTCCCCGCCTGCGGCTCCTCGATCAACTTCAGGGCGGCCTGAGCCGCCTCGGGGGTCAATCGCTCGGCGTCCCGGATGACAATCACCCGGCCGCCCCGCTCCACCCTGGCCTTCGAGGCCTCCATCTTCAATCCGCGGACGCGCTCGATGCCGATCGAGGCGCCCCGGGGGATGTCCAGACAATGGTAGGGCTCCTGGGCGTAGGCATCAAGATCCCGCCGGGGGTCCTCCTCCGCCCGGGCCCCGGCCAGGACCAGGTGCAGGTCGGGGTGGGTCAGGCGCGCCACGCGCCGGCATGGGGGGCACTCGCCGCAGGGCGCCGGATCGGACTGACAGAGAAGGCGTTGCGCCAGCGCCAGCGCCGCGCGGGTCTTGCCGACGCCGGGAGGTCCCCAGAAGAGGTAGGCGTGCGGGGTGCGCCCCGCCTCCCAGCTCCGGCGCAGCGCGGCCAGGGCCTGCTCCTGGTGCCGGATCGACTCGATCAGGCTCATCCGGGTCCCTCGCCGCGCAGCCACGCGCCCGGGTCGAGCGCCTGGGCCCCCTTGCGGATCTCGAAGTGGAGGCAGGCGCCCTGGAGCGAGTCGGTGCTCCCGACCCGCGCGATCATCTGACCTGCCTCGACCCGGGCGCCCCGCGAAACCAGGATCTCCGCCGCGTGGGCGTACAGCGTGAAGTAGCCCTCTCCATGGTCGAGGATCACGGTCTCCCCGTATCCTTCCAGCCAACCCTCGAAGACGACTCGCCCGGCGGCGACGGAGCGGATCGGCGCCCCCAGGTCGGCGGCGATCTCGATCCCCTTCTGCTCGACCTGCGTCCCGTAGCGGGGATGGATCTGCGTCCCGAACCGCGTCACGATGCGCCCGGCGACCGGCCAGGGCAACCTCCCGCGCTGTGCGGCGAGCCCCTCTCCGGCGGCGGCCGCGCGCTGCGCCTCGGCGATGAGCCGCTCGATCTCCCGCTGCGAGGCGGTCAGCTTGCGCGCCTGGTCCTCGAAGAGGGCGATGCGCCGGTCGAGCTCGGCGCGGCGGGCACGCCGCTCCAGCTCCTCGCGCGACAGCCGGGCCAGCTGGTCCTGGCGCTCCTCCTTGAGCGACTGGACCTCGCGGCGGCGATGATCGATACCGGCGATCACTTCGGCCAGCTCCCGCCGCTGCCGGTCGGCCTCGGCGAGCTGCAGGCGCACCAGGCGGATCGCCCGCACCCAGTACTGGGCGCGGGCGAAGACCTCGCCGAAGGTGCGCGCCGAGAGCAGCAGCTCCGCGGCGCTGACCTGGCGCTCGCGGTAGTAGTGCCCGAGGGTCCGGCCCAGCTTGTCGCGCGTGGTCAGCTGCGCCTCCTCGCGGGCGGAGAGGTCCTCCTGGCGCCTGGCGATCTCCTGCTCGATCTCGGCCTCCTGGGCGGCCAGCTTGCCCAGGTAGCGCTCGGTCAGCCCGCGCTGCCGCTCCAGCTCCCGGAGCAGCTGCTCGACGTCCCGGCCCTCCCCGCGCAGCTTCTCGGTCTGCCGGCGCGTCTCCTCGATCTGCTCCTTGAGCGAGCGGAGTTCCTCCTGGCGCTGCCCCAGCGCCCCGCCCGGGGGAGGATCCCCGCGCGCCTGCAGGCCGAGGGCGACGGCGAGGAGCAGCCCGGCGAGGACCGCGGCGACCGCCCCGCGCGCCGGGTGCCGCGGCGCGCTAGGCACGGCCCGAGTCCCCGCGCCGGGCGAGATGATGAAGCGTCGCCTGTACGGTGAGCCAGCTGCCGGCCAGGCCGACGAAGCCGACGCCCAGGAAGAAGAAGGCCAGCCAGTGCACCGGCAGGAAGCGGACGCCGGCGAGCCAGTCGCGCGTGGCGAGGAAGCCGGCATAGAGGCAGATCAGTGCGGCGCCGGCGGCGAGCATGCAGAGGAGGGCGCCCGCCGTGATGAAGGGGGCCCGCAGGAAGGCGTCGGTCGCGCCGATGACCTTCATCACGCCGAGCTGCTCCTCGCGCATCAGCACGAGCAGGCGCAGCGTGTTGCCGAGCACGAGGATGATCGCCAGGATGGCCAGCCCAGCGGTCAGCCCGTTGGCCTGCGAGACGACGCGCAGCCCCTGATCCAGCGCCTCGACCCAGCGCCGGCCGTAGACGACATCCTCCACCCCGTCGTAGGCGCCGATCTCGCCGGCCAGCCGCTCGAGCGCGGCGGCGTCGGCCGACCCCGGCGCCGGCTCGATCAGGAAGGTGTCGGGAAGAGGATTGCCGCCCAGGATCTCCTCGATCCGCGAGGTGCCCAGATCCGCTTCCACGTCGGCCAGCGCCGCGGCGCGGCTGACGAAGCGCAGGCTGGCCACCTCCCGGAAGCCGGTGAAGTGCCGGCGCAGTTCCTCGACCCGCTCCGGCGGCAGACCCGGATCGAGGAAGACCGAGAGCCCCTTGCGCGCCTCGAGGCGCGCCGCCAGAAAGAGGATGTTGTGGCTGATGAGCAACAGCAGCAGAAGCACGAACAGCACGGCCGCGAGCGCCGTGACGGCGGCCAGGCTCGCCGCCAGGTTGCGGCGCAGCGAGGACCAGCCCTCCTGGACGAAGAAGGCGAGCGCTCTCAATAGATCTCCGTGCCGTGGGGACGCAGGAAGAGGTCCTCCACGACCCTCCCCTGCTCCAGCGTCAGGCGGCGCGTGGCCAGCCGCTGGGCGCGCTGCTCGTCATGGGTGGCGACGAGGATCGTCGTCCCCGCCCGGTGCAGTCGCAGCAGGACCTCCATCACCTCGTCGCCGGTGCGCGTGTCCAGGTTGCCCGTCGGCTCGTCGGCCAGCAGGATCGGCGGCTGATGGATCAGGGCGCGCCCGATCGCCGCGCGCTGCTGCTCCCCGCCGCTCAGCTCGTGGGGGAAGCGATCGCGCAGTCCATAGAGGCCGACGCTGTGCAGCACGCGCGCTACGGCGCGGCGGACGACGCCCTTCTCCAGCGTCCCGGTCATGCGCAGGCAGTAGGCGACATTCTCGGAAATCGTCTTGTCCCTGATCAGGCGGAAGTCCTGGAAGACGACGCCGCAGCGGCGCCTCAGCTGAGGGACCTCGCCGCGGCGGATACGATCGCTGCGGAAGCCCGCCACCTCGACCGTGCCGCGGGTCGGCCGCTCCTCGAGGGTGATCAGCTTGAGCAGCGTGCTCTTGCCCGCCCCGCTGTGACCGAGGATGAAGACGAGCTCGCCCGGCTCCACCGTCAGGTGCAGGTCCTCCAGCACCCAGTCGCCGCGCCGGACCGCGTAGCTCTTGTGCACGTGCTCGAAGGCGATCATGGGCCCGCGTCGTCCCCCTGCTCCTCGCCGGCCGGGGCGCCGCATCCCGCGAGCCAGCGGTAGCAGCCGGCCGCCTCGCGGCGGCTGACCTGCCGCTCGGGGGACACCAACAGCTCCAGCTCGCGGCGCCCGCCGCGAACGGGGTCCAGGAAGGCGATGCGATCGCCCTCGCGCACGTCTCGCGAGGCGCGCACCGCCGCCCCGTTGACCAGGATCCGCCGCTCCCGGCAGGCGCGGGCGGCCAGGGAGCGGCTGCGCGCCAGGCAGAGCCGGTGCAGCAACTGGTCGATCCTCACTCCCAAGCCCGTCGTTCGATGTGGTGGCGCTCGAGGAGGTCGACGATCCACTCCTCGTAGAGGGTCTCCATCTTGCGCGCGCGCACCCAGCCGACGAGCTCCTCCTCGATCTCCTCGAACCGGAAGGGCCGCGCCGGCTCCCGCTCGATGAGCCGCAGGATCAGGAACGCGCCCTCCAGCTCGATCACGCCGCTCGTGCCCCCCGGATCGAGCGTCAGCACCGCCTGCTGCAGGGGCGGCTCCATGGCGCCCAGGGGCACCGCCTGGAGGAAGCCTCCCTGCGGGCCCTCGGGCGCCGAGGAGTGACGCCGGGCCAGCTCGTCGAAGGGCTCGCCGGCGCGGGCGCGCGCCAGCACGGCCTCGGCCTGCGAGCGCGCGCGCTCCACGTCGGCCCGCAGCACCGGGACGCGGAAGAGGACATGGCTCAGGTGGATCCACTGGCCCTGCGGGTCCCTGTCGTGGACCCAGAGCAGGTGGAACCCGAGCGGCGAGAGCAGCGGCCCGCCGACCGTCAGCGGTGAGAGGGCGAAGGCCGCCGTCTCGAAGTCCTGGCCCAGGCGGCCGGCCAGGTCGCCCCGCTGCAGGCGGTGCAGGTCTCCCCCCTCCCGGCCGTTGGGATCGTCCGAGTAACGCCGCGCCGCGTCCGGGAAGGTGAGCGTGCCGGCGCGCACCTGCGCGGCGACGTCCGCGGCGAGCGCCTCCGTGCGCGCCAGGTGCGTCGAGTCGGGGGTCACGAGCCAGACGATGCGCTGCAGCAGGAAGGCCTCCTCGCGCTCCGGGAGTTCGGCGAGGTGCTCGTCGTAGTAGCGGCGGATCTCCTCGGGATCGAGCGCGACGCGCTCGCGCAGCTCGCTCTGGACCAGCCGGGCGGCGAGGATCTCCCGCTGGGCATCGGCGGCGAAGCGCTGGCGCAGCTCCTCTTCGGTCACGCCCTCGCGCTGGAGCTGCTCGCGGAAGCGGGCGGGAGAACCGAGGATCTGCTGGTTGCGCAGGATCGCCTCCTCGACCGCGTGGGCGACCTCCTCGGGCGGCACGCGCAACTGCCGCTCCTCCGCCTCCCGCGCCAGCACGAGCTGCTCGATCAGGCTCTCCCTCACCTGCTGCCGGAGCTCGCGCAGGAGGGCCGAGTCGGGCGCGGCCACTTGCAGGCCCTGCAGCTCGACCGCCACCCTGGCCTCGACGTCGCTGAGCAGGATCGGCTCGTCGTCGACCGTGGCCACGATCCGCTCGACGATCGCCGCTCCGGGCGGCCCGAGGAAGGGCATCCACAGAAGGAGCGCCGCCCACGCCATCCCCCTGCCCGCCCGGCGCAGCCGGCAGGCGCGCTCCCCGCCCGGAATCGCCGGCCGACCCGGCCGCCGGTTCGGCCTCCGCAGTGCATTCGACATCGCGTCCTCTCCTCCACGCGCTCAAGCGCGCCGGGAGCATAGTCGAGCCCCCCGGGGGTGCCAACTGCAAAGCCCGGGCCCCGGCCGGCGCGCCGGGGAGAATCCCTGCACAGATGGCCGGCCGGCACGCCGATCTACTCCCGGGAGGCGATGTTTCTCCCCTGCGGGCGGCGCCGTCCGCCGGGGCTCAGGAACCGAGGGGCTGCCGTGCTCGATCCCCACGACCCGGCTTCGGTGCACCTGCTGCGCGCCCGCTTCGGCGGGCTGCTGGCGCGCTCGGCGCGGCTGCTCGGCGGCAGCCTGCAGATCTGGTCCCCGGGACTGGTCCTCGTCGACTCGCTCCCCGATCGTCCGGCCCCGGCCGCCCTGGCGCTGCTTCGGGAGCTGGCCGCCCGGGCGGCCATGCGCCACGACTGCGCGGGCGGCCCGGCTCTCGATGCGCAGCAACTGGCCCTCCCCGTGCGCACGCGCTGCGGACTCGTCGCCGTGCTCACGCTGCATCGCGAGGGGCGCGGGACCCGTTCCGACCCGCCCGCGGGCTCGACGACTCCGGCGGAGGCCGCGGCCTACTTCGGCGACCTCGCCCGCGTGCTCTCGCAGCACCTCGACCTGCTGCGCGACCACGCGGCGCAGGCGGGGGAACTGCTCTTCCAGCACGCCCAGCAGCAGGTCCTTCGCCGCGTTCGCCGCCGCCTGGCGCTGCCGGCCGAGGGCCGCGAGACGCTCGCCTTCATCGTCGAGCAGGCGCGCGCCGCCACGCTGGCGCAGCTCGCCCTGCTGTCGCTCGCCGACCTGCCGCTGCTGGCGGCCCACGGGCCGGCCCCCGCCGGCGCGGGGCTCTGGATCGATCCGCGCCTGGCGCGCGAGCTGGCCGGCCGGCTCGGAGACCGCTTGCGGGCGACCGGCGAGGGGATCCTCCGCGGCCCGCTCGCGGCCCTTCTGCGGGGCGCTCCCCCGGTGCCGGGGCCGGTCCACGTGCTGGCGGCGACGCTGCGGCGCGGCGGGCGGCCCGAGGGCTTCCTCGCCCTCCTGCGCGTCGGCGAACCGCCCTTCGCCCGGCAGGACACGGCGCTGCTCCAGGCGCTCTCCGAGCAGATCCTGGTCGCGGTGCGCGGCGGCGAGGCGGACTGGGAGCAGAGCGCCTTCCTGCTCTCCACGGTGCGCGCGCTGGTGAGCGCCATCGAGGCCAAGGACCCGCACACCTCGGGCCACTCCGCGCGTGTGCACCTGCTGGCCATGCTGCTGGGCAAGGAACTGGGGCTGCCCGGTACCGAGATGGAGGCGCTCCAGTGGGCGTCGATCCTGCACGACGTCGGCAAGATCGGCATGCCCGAAGCCATCCTGCACAAGGAGGGTCCGCTCACCCGCGAGGAGTACGAGATCATCAAGACGCACCCGCCGCGCGGCTACCAGGTGCTTCACCACATCCGGCCGCTCCAGGAGGCCTCGCAGAGCGTGCTCCTGCACCACGAGCGCTACGGCGGCGGCGGCTACCCGCTCGGGCTCGCCGGCGAGGGCATCCCGCGCGCCGCGCGCATCATCGCCGTCGCCGACACCTTCGACGCGCTCACCTCGATGCGTCCCTATCGTCCGCCGCGCAGCGAGGACGAGGCCTTCGCCGAGATCGCCCGCGTGCGCGGCGCGCAGCTCGATCCGCTCGTCGTCGACGCCCTGGAGACGATGCTGCCCTTCCTCCGCGAGAACCTGGCGATGATCGCCGCCCTGCCCGCCGCCTAGATTGTGGACCGACATCTCCGGGTCACCTAGGGCAACCCCTCCGCCGGCGGCGAGTTGACCCCTTCGCCGGCGCTGAGTTGACCCCTTCGGCGGCGAGTTGACCCCTTCCCGCTCCCGGCCCCCTCGTCGCCCCCTGAACCGACACGCTCCTGGCTTGCCCAT
>Ga0194112_10002848_pt1 | contig 24521 bp, 20 predicted proteins | sample TA2MahC400mmetaG_FD_146191 | JGI IMG/M metagenome (GOLD analysis project Ga0194112, IMG submission 146191) | Freshwater microbial communities from Lake Tanganyika, Tanzania - TA2015016 Mahale Deep Cast 400m | ecosystem: Environmental > Aquatic > Freshwater > Lake | place: Tanzania: Lake... | reverse complement strand
CGGAGCATCCCCGCCGGACCCAGTTCGCGCCGCAAGACCTCCAGGCCTCGTGTGCGGATCTCCTCGTTCGTAAGTTCGAGTGTAGCCATCATGGGGCTCCTCTCGCCAACCACGTCAACGGATTGCAGACGCTGACCTTGAGTTCGGCAGCGCAACGTGACGCAGCACGGAGCAACTTATCGTCGGTCGTCAGGAACACATCCGCGCCAGCGCTCTCCGCGCAAGCCAGATGCAGCGCATCCACGCTGGGAAACCCCAACGAGTGGAGAGAAGCCGCGCGCTGCTCCACAGCACGGTCCACCGCTACGCTGCGGTGAGCCGATGACGCCAGCAGCGCCACGCGGCGGCGGCGTTCGGGGTCAGTAGTCATGCGGATTTCCAGGTGGATCACTTCGCTGCCAATCCACTCCCATTCTCGCATGTGCAGCCTGTCGAGGATTCGTTCCACGGCCTCGGCTTCCAGCCGGATTCGGTCCTGCCGCTGGTCATCCAGCGGCCGATTGAGGCAACACACATCCAGGTAGATTCTCGCCATGCCGGTCTTTCCGATTATCGCGCGATCAGCGGATCCGGACGCGCTCCCCCGGGTCCCGCCTGAAACTGTCTCCCGCCGCCTGGGTGAACAGCCGAGTTGCTGTGGCTGGACGCTTTCGTGTACTACTGGTACTGCTGCCGCATCGAAGGCGTTAGTTCCGAGCCGTGTGATGACCCCCGTCCTGGCGGCGGTCGAAGAGGCCGCGCGGCGCATTGCGCAGGAGGTGACCGAGTGCACGAATCCGGGATGATCGAGGACTTGATGGCCAAGATCGAAGCGCTGGCTCGTGAGAACTCGGCCAGCCGGGTCACGGCGGTCGAAGTGTCTATCGGCCCGCTGGCCGGCATCTCGGGGGACCATCTCCGGGAGCACTTCCTGATCGCCGCCCAAGGCACCCTCGCCGACGGGGCCGAGCTCCGCGTCCGGGAGCCTGCCGACCCGGCGGCCCGCGATCCGCTCGGGGTGTTTCTGGAATCAGTGGAGCTGGAAGCCTGACGCTGAATTGTTGTAGGCTTGAACTAAACAGGGAGGTGGTCATGCCCATGCTCTGACCAGACCGGACACGCCCGGGTGTGGCGCGACGCCGTGAATACGTGGTTCCTGCGCACTTCCGGCATTCCCGACGCCAAGGGCCGGGCGGGGAACTTCCCCAACCGGCTGGAGGCCGAGGCCATGACCCTGGAAGGCTTTCAGGTGGTGGACGTCAAGCCCTGGGAGGCAGCCTCTATGAGCAAGGCTGTACAGTGTGCCAGCCCCGACCGGCGCTGCGCGGCCAGTTTCCGCCACCAGGGTCAGCCGGGCAGGTACGACCTCGGCGTCCAGTACTTCGACCAGAACGACGGCGTCTCGCGCTTCAAGCTGTTCGTCGCCGGCCAGCTCGTGGATGAGTGGGCGGCCGACGACACGCTGCCCACGCGGGGCGTCAATTCCCACTCCTCGACCCGCCGCAGGATCCGGGGCCTGGCGCTACGCCACGGAGACGAAATGCGCCTCGATGGAGCTGGGGACGGCGGCGAGAACGCGGCCCTGGACTACGTGGAGGTCCTCGATCGCCGCAAGTGAATCCGCCCCGTTGCCCCGCGGGCCGTCTGTCAGGTTGGCCGCGCTCAGCGGACCTCAAACTTGACGGTGTGCTCGAGCGAGGTCTGCGCGTTGTTATCCACGCCCGCATACTCAAAGGCGCCCACAACGGCGAGAATGGAGATCAAGAACGCGCATGGTACCACCGAACCCACTGGCGCAAGGGGGGTAGTAAGTCGCCCGTAGTGCACCCCTGGCAATGGGCAGTCGGGGGCGGCCGCAAAGCTCCTCCTTGCCAGCGAGCCTGCGAAGCAGGACGCTAGCGCATAACCGGCGCCGCTCAGACCGGAACGGAAGCCCCGAAGTGCTTCTGGAACAGCAGCGCCACGGTTCCGCGAAGCCGGGCCGAGGCGCCGTCCTGCGCCGGCGCCACCCGGGGCGGGCGGCCAGCCCGCACCTGTGCCGCTAACTCCGCTTCGATAGCCGGGCCGAACCGGTTCCAGGACCGCGTGAGCTCACCCACCACCACGATCACCTCGGGCGCCAGCCCGGCCACCAGCATTCGCATCCCGCGTCCCAGGTAATGCGCCATCTGGCCCAGGGCCTTCGCGGCCAGCAAGTCGCCCTGTTCGGCCAGCACCAGCAGGTCCTGGAAGCTGGGGCCCCCGGCCTGGGAGCTGGACTCCAGGTAGTACCGCACTGCGGCCCGGCTCGAAGCGAACACCTCCCAGCACCCACGCCCGCCGCAGGTGCACTCCGGGCCGGCCGGATCCAGGGGCACGTGGCCGAACTCACCCGCCATGCTGTTCAATCCCCGCGCCAACTGGCCGTTCATGAGGATCCCCGTGCCAATGCCCTCGGAAACCGTCACCACCACCAGATCCCGCACGCCCTGCCACGGGCCGAACCACGCTTCCGCCAGAACGCAGGCGTTGGCCGCGTTCTCCAGCTCCACCTCCAGGCCCGTGGCGCGCTCGATGGGCGTCTTGAGGTCGAACTCCGGCCACTTGAGATTGGGCGCGAAGACCAGCCTCTGCGCCTCGATGTCGAACCGTCCCGGCAGGCTGATGCCGATGCCTTCGAACATCATCTCCGCATGGGCGCGCAGCAGACGCTTCAACCTGGCGGTAAGCTCGCTGACGGCTACCCGCGGGTCGGAAGGAGTCGGCATCGCTTCCTGGGAGATGAAACGCCCGTTTACGTCCGCCAGCGCCACGGTCGTCTGAACCGGCCGGATGTCGATGCCAATGATTGCGCGCTGGTCATTCAGGCGCAGGAACGTGGGCCGGCGTCCCCGCGGCAGGCGCCCGGTGGAGCCTTCCACCACCCACTTGTCGGCGATAAGCTGCTCGGTAATTTCAGGCGCAGGAACGTGGGCCGGCGTCCCCGCGGCAGGCGCCCGGTGGAGCCTTCCACCACCCATTTCTCGGCTATGAGCTGCTCGGTAATCAGCGAGACGGTGCTGCGCTGCAAGCCCGACATCCGCGCCAGATCGGCCCTCGACAGTGGCTGCCGGCTGCGGATCAGGTTCAGCACCACGCGCCGGTTAATGTCGCGCGCGATTTCGCTGGAGGCCCCCCGGAGGTGGTTTAGCTTACTACAGAGCATTTAATTGCACCATCAAACTATATATCCGATTCCCCTCCGCTATGTCAATCCTGACAATCCCTTGCCCTCCCCGGTTCTTATGGGATAGGCCTCCCAAGCACGGCCGCAGTCAGCCGCGGCGGCGGCGCGGCGCGTACTTGGACAAACGCGGCTGAAGGCCTGTCCCACGGCGCAACCCTGCCCCTGCCTGCGCGAAGCAGCAGGGTGCTAGAGCATCGGCACACGGGCTTCCTGGTCCTGGTACTGCAACTGGTAGAGCTTCCAATAGATGCTGCGCAGGGCCAGCAGTTGCTGGTGGGTACCGGTCTCGCGCAGGCGGCCCTTGTGCATGGTCAGGATGCGGTCGGCGTGCTGGATGGTGGACAAACGGTGAGCGATGATGATCGAGGTTCGGCCCTGGACCAATTGCCGGAGGGCCTCGCGCAGGCGCAGCTCGGTCTGGGTGTCCACGCTGGAAGTGGCTTCATCCAGAATCAGGAAACGCGGGTTATGGGCCAGCGCGCGGGCGAAGCCGATCAACTGTTTCTGGCCGGTAGAGAGGCCGTCGCCGCGCTCGCGGACCGGCTCGGCGAAGCCGTTGGGCAGGGAACGGACGAAGTCCAGCAGGTTGGCCTGCTCGGCCGCCTCCTCAAGCTCCTCCGCGGTGATGCGCTCGGTTCCCAGGCGGATGTTGTCCTCGATGGTGCCAAAGAACAGGTGCGGGTCCTGGAGCACCACGCCGAAGTGGCCGCGCAGGTCCCGCGGCTCGAATTCCCGGATGTCAATGCCGCCGATGCGGATGACGCCGCGTGTCACGTCGTAGAACCGCAGCAGCAGGCTTATCAGGGTGGTCTTGCCCGCGCCGGTGTGGCCGACTACGGCGATGGTTTCGCCCGGCTCGATACGGAAGCTCAGGTCGCGCAGCACCCAGGCCTCGTCCTGGTATGCGAACCAGACGTTATCGAACTCGATGGCGACGTCGCCCCCGGGGAACGGCCGGCTGCGAGCCGGCGCCTGGACGCGCACTGGCTCATCCAGCAGGCGGAAGATGCGCTCGGAGGCGGCCATGGCCGCTTGCAGCACGTTGTAGCGTTCGCTGAGGTGGTGCAGGGGACGGAAAAAGCGCATCCCGTACTGGAAAAAGGCCACCAGCACGCCCAGCGTCAGCTCGCCGCGGGGAATCTGGAAGCCCCCGTAGGCCAGCAGCCCCGCCAGGCCCAACATGCTCAGAAACTCGATGGCCGGGAAAAACCATGCGTAGGCCGAGATGGCGTCCTTGAAAGCGTCCCGGTGCTCCTGGTTGGCCCGCGCGAATTGCCGGGAGCTCGTGCGCTCACGGTTGAAGAGCTGCAAGACGGCGATGCCGCTCAGGTGCTCCTGCAAATGGGAGTTGATCTTGGCGATGGCCACACGGATTCGCCGGTAGCTGTGAGTGCTGGCGCGACGGAAGAAGTAGGTCACCGCCAGCAACAGCGGCGTCACCGCCAGCAACACCAGGGTCATTCCCGGGCTGAGGCGAAACATGGCGGCGGTAATGAACAGCAACGTCAGGAAGTCCGCCAGCATGGCCACCGCGCCCGAGGCCAGCACCTCGAGCAGGGCGTCCACATCGGTGGTGGCGCGGGTCACCAGGCGGCCCGCGGGGGTGCGGTCGAAGAAGGCCACGTCGAGCTGCTGGAGGCGGGTCATCACCTGGCGGCGCAGGTCCACCACCGCTCGCAGGCCGGTCCATTGCATCAGGTAGGACTGCGTGAACTCCAGCACGAAGGACGCCATCAGCACCAGCAGATACAGCGCCGACAACTGGGCGAGGCCGGTCCAGGGGCTGGCCGAGAGGAACGGATCCAGAGGCGTGGCGGAAGGCGTGTGCGTGGGCCAGAGATAGCGGTCCACCGCCAGTTTGGTCAGCAGCGGCGCCACCACCTGGAGCGCCGCGAAACTCAGCACCAGGACCAGGGAGACCGCCACCCAGAGGCGGTAGGGCCACAAGTACCTGAGCAGCCGGCGCGCCAGGCGGCGGTCGAAGGATCGGCCCACGTGCTCCTCGTCCACTTGACCAATCTAGCAGGAACGGGGGCCAGCGGACATCCGGACGGGCCGCGGCGCGGCTTATACTTTGCAACACAAAGTACTTGACAAGACAGTGCATAGCTTCCACAATGGAAAGCGGAGCCGCTTATGTTCTCGCGCATTTCCGCCATCACCTTCATCTTCGGTTCGACGTGCCTGGCCTGGTTCATTCTGGGCGCCACTCTGTTCGTCCGCACCGACCGCTCCCGGTCCGGCCTGGGAGGCCGGGTGGTCTCCAGTTGGGGCGCCCCCCAGCAGCAGGCCCCACCCTCGGCCTGCTACCAGCGGCCGGTCGAGAAGACGGTGGAAGCGGAACAGGAGGGGCGCAAGGTGAGCCGCACGGTGCGGCAGGAGGTCACCCGCACGCTGCCGCTGGAAAGCAGCCGGATTCAGGTCGGGCTGCAACTGGAGCACCGGCGGAAGGGTCTGCTCTGGTACGCCACGTACAAAGTGACGTTTGCGGGCGCGTACGCCTTCCGTAACACTTCCGCGGAAGAGCAGGCGGTGAAGTTCGTGCTGACCTTGCCCGCCGCGCAGGCCGTATACGACGACCTGATCATGAAGATCAACGGCGCCCCGGTGCTGCCGGTGGGCGGCCAGGGGACGGCACACGCCGTGGCGCGCGTCCCGGCCGGCCAGGTGGCACGCTTCGAGGCCGCCTACCGCTCCCAAGGACTGGATAGCTGGCGATACAGCTTCGGCGCGGACGTGACTCAAGTGCGGGACTTCGTTCTGACGATGGTCACGGATTTCGCCGCCATCGACTTCCCGGAGCGGGCGCTCTCGCCCGTTGCCAAGCGCCGTACGGCGCAAGGATGGGAACTCACCTGGGCCTATGCCAACCTGTTGTCCGGCTTTGAGATCGGCATGGCCATGCCGCAGAAACTGCAACCCGGGCCGCTGGCCGGCGAGATCAGCTACTTCGCGCCGGTGTCGCTGTTCTTCTTCTTCTTTCTGGTATTCATTCTCACCACGCTGCGGAAGATCGAGCTGCACCCCATGAACTACTTCTTTCTGGCCGCGGCGTTCTTCGCCTTCCACCTGTTGCTGGCCTACCTGGTGGACCACATCTCGATTCACGCGGCGTTTCTGGTCTCGTCGGCAGTCTCGGTGTTCCTGGTAGTGAGCTATTTGCGGCTGGTGGTGGGGTTGCGCTTCGCGGCAGTAGAGGCGGGCCTCAGCCAGCTCCTCTACCTGGTGCTGTTTTCCTACGCCTTCTTCTTCCAGGGGCTCACCGGTCTGGCCATCACTATCGGGGCCATCCTGACGCTGTTCGTGGTGATGCAACTCACCGGGCGGGTCCGCTGGAGCGAGCACTTCGCTCCGCGCCGGGTGTGAGAGGCATCGAGAGGCAAGGGCGAGTGCGTTACAGTGGGTAGAAGTGATCGGAGCGATCGTCGTCAACAAGCCGGAGGGCTGGACTTCGCACGACGTGGTCAACAAAGTCCGCCGCCTGGCCGGAACCCGCCGCGTGGGGCACCTGGGCACGCTGGATCCCATGGCCACCGGGGTGCTTCCGCTGGTGGTGGGACAGGCCACCCGGCTGGCCCAGTTCTATGTGAAGAACGACAAAGTCTACGACGCCGTGGTGGCCTTTGGCTTCTCCACCGACACCTACGATCGTGACGGCGTGCCCACCTCGCCTGTAACCCAGCCGGAGATACGGCCCGAGGAGCTGGAAACCCACCTGGCGGCCTTCCGCGGGACCATCCAGCACCTGCCGCCGCCCATCTCAGCCAAGAAGATCCACGGCGAGGCGGCCCACCGCCTGGCGCGCAGGAACATACCGGTGGAGCTTCAGCCGGTCGAAGTGACCATCCATTCGCTGGAGCTGGTGAGCTGCCAGGGTGCGGAGGCGCGGCTGCTGGTGCACTGCTCCGCCGGCACCTACTTGCGAACCATTGCCCACGACCTGGGCGCGCGGCTGGGCCACGGGGCGCACCTGAAAACGCTGGTGCGCACCCGCTCCGGGGATTTCAAGCTGGAGCAGGCCCGCACCATCGAGCAACTGGCCGAGCTGGCCCGGGAGAACCGGATCGAGGAGGCTTTGATCCCGGCGCGCGACCTGCTGCCCGAGTTCCCCTCTGAAGTGGTGGACAACGTCACCGCCGGGCAGATCCGGCATGGGCGCGATTTCCGGGTGTCGCCGTTCCGGGGGCGTCGCGGCGCCCGTTTCGTCAAGGCGCTGAACCAGACCGGCGATCTGGTCGCCATCGGCGAAGCCAAGCTGCCCAACCTGTATCACCCCATCCTGGTGTTGTAGTGACCGGCAGAACACCCTGTCCTGCCCCACTGGCTGTGTTCGCAAGCACTTACCGAGCCGCGATCGGTTGGGCCGGCGACTTCTTCACCCCCCGTGAGCAGGTGGTCCGGCGGGGCTTGGAACGGCATCTCAGTTACCGGACACTAGCAAATGCGCGGCAACTGCTCGCCGCTCAGCAAGTCCAGCACGCGGCGGCCGCCGATGCGGCTTTCAAGAGTTACCGATCCGGGCGGGCCCTCCGCTACGGTCCCGATGCGCGCGGCCGCCGCCGAGACCGGTAGCGCACGCAGCGCCTCGAGCGTGCGCTCGGCGTCCCGCTGGGGCACGAATGCCACGAAGCGCCCCTCGTTGGCGACGTAGAGCGGATCCAGCCCCAGGATCTCGCAGGCGCCCTGTACGGCTTCGGCGACCGGCACGGCTGCCTCGCGGATCTCAATGCCCACGCCGGCTGCCGCGATTTCGTTCAACGCGGACGCCAGCCCGCCGCGGGTCAGATCCCTGAGGCAGTGTATCTCGATGCCTGCTCCGAGCAGCGCGGCCACCGGCTCCCACAGCGGGGCCAGGTCACTCACCACGGGCGAGGCGAATTCGAGGCCCTCGCGCACCGAGAGCACCGCCACGCCGTGCGCGCCCAGGTCGCCGCTGACGATCACCGCGTCACCCGGGCGGACCGTCGCGGGGCCGATGTCGGTGGGCGCCTCGACCACCCCGATGCCGGCGGTGTTGATGAAGATACCGTCGCCCTTGCCTTTGTCCACCACCTTGGTGTCGCCGGTCACCAGCGCTACGCCCGCCCGGGCGGCGGCGCCCCGCATCGAGCGCGCCACCCGGCGCAGCGTCTCCATCTCCAGGCCCTCTTCCAGAATGAAGCCCGCGCTCAGGTAGAGCGGCCGCGCGCCGCACATGGCCAGATCGTTGACTGTGCCGTACACCGCCAGGGAGCCTATGTCGCCGCCGGGAAATTCCAGCGGGCGCACCACGTAGGAGTCGGTGGTGAAGGCCAGGCGCTGGCCGCCGAGATGGAGCAGGGCGCCGTCGTGCTGCGCGGCCAGCGGCGGGCTGCCGAACTCCTCCAGGAAGAGGCCGGCGATCAACTGGTGCATCAGGCGGCCGCCGCCGCCGTGCGCCAGCAGCACACGCTCGCCCGAAGGCCGCATCACCGGGCAGGAGACTCTGAACTCAGGCATGAGGGCGCTTCCCGTACTGGCAGTAGGCCGCGCAGGCGCCTTCGGAGGATACCATGGGCGCTCCCAGCGGGGTCTCGGGCGTGCAGCGCGTGGCGAAGGCCGGGCACTCGAAGGGCTTCTTGATGCCCTGGAGGACCAGTCCGGCGATGCACTCGCCGGATTCCTCGACCGCCGGGGCGGCCAAACCGAAGCGCGCCTCGGCGTCGAAGTTGCGGTAGCGCTCGCGCAGCCGCAGGCCGCTGGAGGGAATCTCGCCGATGCCGCGCCACTTGCGGGGGCTGACCTCGAAGACCTCGGTGATGCGCTGCTGGGCCGCGCGATTGCCTTCCCGCCGCACCGCGCGGCCGTACTGGTTTTCCACCCCGGCGCGGCCGGCCTCCAGTTGCGCGATCGCCAGGTAGATCCCTTCCAGCAGGTCCAGCGGCTCGAAGCCCGTCACCACGATGGGCACGCGATAACGGCGGGCGATAGGCTCGTACTCCTCGTATCCCATGACCGTGCAAACGTGGCCGGCCGCCAGGAAGGCGTCTATGCGCCGGTCGGGCGAGCTGAGGATGGCCTCCAGGGCTGGCGGCACCAGCACGTGCGCCACCAGGATGGAGAAGTTGGGGACGCCTTCGCGCTCGGCTTGCCACACCGCCATGGCGTTGGCCGGCGCCGTGGTCTCGAAACCTACGGCGAAGAAGACCACCTGGCGCGCCGGGCTGGCGCGAGCCAGCTTGAGCGCGTCCAGCGGCGAGTAGACCATGCGCACATCGGCCCCGGCGGCCTTGGCTTCGAGCAGGCTGCCGGCGGAGCCGGGCACCCGCAGCATGTCGCCGAACGAGGAGAAGATGACCTCGGGCCGCGCGGCCAGCCTCACGGCCTGGTCGATCAACTCGACGGGGGTCACGCAAACCGGGCAGCCCGGCCCATGCACGAGCGTGATGGCCGGGGGCAGCAGGCCCTCCAGCCCGCTCTTGACGAAGGTATGGGTCTGGCCCCCGCAGACTTCCATGAGAGTCCACGGGCGCGTCACCAGCCGGGCCAGGGACTGCGCCAGTTGCCGGACCGCCGCTGGATCGCGATACTCGTCCAGGTACTTCACGGGCTTGGCTCCTCCAGCTCAGCCAGTTCCTCCATCTCCCGCAGGGTCTCGAAGATCTTGTGGGCCTCGGCTTCGTCCACCACGTTCAGGGCGAAGCCCACGTGCACCAGCACGTAGTCGCCGACGGCGGCCTCGGGAGTGAAGGCCAGGGACACCTCCTTGCGGATGCCGCCGAAATCGACGCTGCCGCGCCGGAGGGTGGCCTCCTCATCGTCCAGAATGCTCACGATCTTCCCGGGCACCGCCAGACACATCCTTCACCTCTCCGTGGCGCAGGCGGTTTCGCCTGCGGGGCGGCCGGCTGAAGGCCGGCCCCATTGGGCCATCACCGCCTGCCCCAGCGCGATGCCGCCGTCGTTGGGCGGCACACGCTGGTGCGTGTACACATTGAAGCCGGCCGCTTCCAGCGCCGCGGCGGCCCGCTCCACCAGGTAGCTGTTCTGGAAGCAGCCGCCGCTCAAGACCACCTGGGAGGCCGCCACCCGCCGGGCCATGCGTACGATCCAGTGGACCAGCGCGTTGTGGAAGCGCGCCGCGATGAGCGCCGGCGAAACACCGCGCCCCGCATCGGCGCGCACGGCTTCGATGAGCGGCGCCCAGTCGCCGATCTGGTCGCCCTCCAGCGGGTAGACCTCGTCACTGACGAGCCCGTCGATGCGGCTCTCGAGCAGCATGGCGGCCTGCCCCTCGAAGCGGTTTTCCTGTGCCACCCCGGCCAGCGCGGCCACGGCGTCGAACAGACGCCCTACGCTGGTGGTCACCGGGCAGTTCAGGTCGCGCTCCAGCATGCGCGCCAGCAGGGACCTTTCCGGCCGCTCCGGGACGGCGCCCGCGCCTCCCAATTCCCACAACAGGCTGGCCGCCACGCGCCAGCCCTCGCGGATGGCCGCCTCGCCGCCCGGCAGCCGGAACGGCCGCAGGTGGGCCACGCGCTGGAAATCGCCATCCCGCGCCAGAAAGAACTCGCCGCCCCAGACGTGGCCGTCCCGCCCGTAGCCCGTGCCGTCCCAGGCGACGCCCAGGTATTCTCCCCGAATGTCGTTCTCCGCGGCGCAGGAGGCCACGTGGGCCTGGTGGTGCTGGAGGGCCACCACCGGGAGGCCGCACGAGCGCGCCCACTGGGTCGAGGCGTAGTCCGGATGCAGGTCGCAGGCCACCAGCTCGGGCTGGAAATCGTAGAGCCGGCACAGGTCGCCGATGGCGCGCTCGAAGGCGGCGCGGGCCTCTGGCGTGTCCAGGTCGCCGAGGTGCTGGCTCAGGCAGACCTGGCGGCCCACGGCGATGGCGATGGTGTTCTTCAGATGCGCGCCCACGGCCAGCACGGCGGGCAGCTGGCGGGGCACACGCACCGGGAGCGGGGCGTAGCCGCGCGCGCGGCGTAGCACGCTCTCGCGCCCGCGCGCCAAGCGCACTACCGAGTCGTCGGCGTGGCGCGCCACCGGGCGGTCGTGCATCAGGAAGAGGTCGGCGATGCCGTCCAGGCGCCGGCGCGCCTCCGCGTTGTCGATGGCGATAGGCTCGTCGCTGCGGTTGCCGCTGGTGGCCACGATGGGGCGCGGGTGCTCCCGCATCAGCAGGTGATGCAGCGGCGAGTAGGGCAGCATCACGCCCAGGTAGGGCGAGAACCGGGCCACATTGGACGCGATGCCGGGCGTTGCGCTGGGCCGCAGCAGCACAATGGGCGCGGCCGAGGATTCCAGCAGCGCCGCTTCGGCGGGCGACACCCAGCAGAAACGGCGCGCCTCTTCCAGTGAGGGCATCATCAGCGCGAAGGGCTTCTCTTCGCGGTGCTTGAGGCGGCGCAGGCGCTCCACGGCGGCCTCGTCCCGGGCGTCCGCCAGTAGTTGGAAGCCGCCGATGCCCTTCAGGGCCACCACGCGGCCCTGGGTCAGCGCCTGGGCCACGCGGCGCAGCGGGGGAACGCCGGCGTTGTCTTCCGGCTCGACCCACAGGCGCGGGCCGCACCGCGGGCAGGCGGTGGGCTGAGCGTGAAAACGACGGTCAGCGGGATCGCCATACTCGCGCGCGCAGGCCTCGCACAAGGCGAAGCCGCGCATGGTGGTGTTGGGACGGTCATAGGGGATCCCGTCCAGAATGGTATAGCGCGGGCCGCACAGGGTGCAGTTGGTGAAGGCGTAGCCGAAGCGGCGGTCGGCCGGGTCATTCAGTTCCGCCAGGCAGGCGGGACAGGTGGCCAGGTCCGGCAGCACGCCGGCGGTCTTCTCGAGGGCGGCGTCGCTGGCGCGGATCTCGAATCCGGTGAAGCCGGCCGCACCGAGGTAACTGGTCTCCCGCGCCAGGATCACCGCCGCGGGCGGCTTCTCATCCTCCAGCCGGGCCAGGAAGCGTTCCAGTTGCCCGGATTCGCCCTCGACTTCGAGAATGAGGCCGGCGCCGGAGTTCAACACCCAGCCGGTCAGGCCCAGCTCGGTGGCCAGGCGGTAGACGAAGGGCCGGAACCCCACGCCCTGCACGGCCCCGCATAGGGTCACCCGGAGCCGCTCAATCCCAGGTGCGGCGATAGAAGGCACGTCCTTAACAACCAGTGTAGCAGCCGTGCCCCGCCGGCCCCCGTGTGCGTAAGATAGGGATGTGGCTGGGGGAACACAGAAGCGGCGGCCCTCGGCGCTGCTGGGCTGGTGGTATCTGGCGATCGGCGCGGGCTTCGCCCTGCTGGGCATCAACCGCATGGTGGTGGGCGAGAGCTTCTGGAGCGCGGGGCTGCGCTGGCTGATCGCCCTGGGCTTCCTGCTGCTGGGTTTCTGGGAACTGCGCGGCGGACGGCGCGGCTAGTGTAGTGCGTCGCAAGTAGTGCGGGCTATGCAAGCCCGTGGCGCAGGCCATCGTCTTGTGTGGCCTGCGGGACGGCAGACGACGGAAAACGATCGTCTGCCCCACACAGATAACCTGCAGTATTCTCGACGCACTACACTAGGCTCCCATGGCGCGCTTGCGTTGGCCAACCGCTCCGTGCCGGTCGCGGCTCGAAATCCGATTCTGAGCCACGCGCGTCAGCAACCGTGAAAGAATCGCCCAAGACCACTCCCTGACGCGCGTGGCTCGGTAGCACTCCGGCGTGTTCGCAAGCACTTACCGAGCCGCGAGCGTCAGCGAGCGGTTGGGCGGGCCATTCCTTCACAGTCCCGTCAGCAAGTGGTCAGGCTGGGCCGGAAACGGCATCTCGGTTGCCAGACACTAGGCTTTGCGGGCGGAGAAGAACACGCGGCCCTGCGCGATGTCGCCGTACATGCCCAGGGCGCGGGCTTCGTGGGACTCCATGGAGAGGAATCCGGCCGCCTCCAGAGCCGCGCGCACCTCCTCGGCCGAGTAGCACTTCTCGAGGACCGTAGTGTCGCTGCGTTCCCAATGCGCCAGGCGGCGGAACATGGTCAGATCGGCGCGCCCGGTCCGCTTGGAGGGCTGAAAGGAGAAGCGGGCCACGTACACGCTGTCCTTCTCCACCTCGGCCGACATGCCGGTCCACAGGGTCTGGAAGGGCGCGCCCGGTCCGCTTGGAGGGCTGAAAGGAGAAGCGGGCCACGTACACGCTGTCCTTCTCCACCTCGGCCGACATGCCGGTCCACAGGGTCTGGAAGGACTCGATCATGTTGAGGTCGAAGACCCAGACGCCGCCCTCCCGCAGCACGCCGAAGACGTTGCGAAAACAGTTCTCCAACTCGCCCGGCTCCAGGATGTGGTTGAGGCTGTCGAAGGTGCTCAGAGCGCCGTGAAAGACGGGCCGGAACCGGAACTGGCGGGCGTCGGCGAGCACGAAGCGAGCCGCCGGGGCGTTCTTGCGGGCGTGGGCAAGCATGGGGGCGGAGCTGTCCAGGCCGGTGACGCGGTAGCCCCGCTCGCTGAGGGTGCGGGGCAGGTCGCCGGCGCCGCAACAGACATCCAGGAGGCGCGCCCCGGGCGGGACGCGCGCCAGCAGCAGCTTCTCGATGGCGCCAAGCGCCTGGCGGTGATACTCCGTCCCCCAACCCCGACTGTACATCCAGGCGAAGGGGTCATAGGCGGTGTAGCTGAATCCGCGGTCCATTCCGTAGGCCGGCGGGCCTGACCTCCAGGCTACCGGTTTACCGCCCAAAAAAGCCAGCCATCCGGCTGAAGGACGTGCTATCATGCCAGCCATAAGGAGGATCTGATGAAGACCCATCGCACGATCGGGGGCGTGGTCACGCTGGCGGTGATCCTGGCCCTGTTATTGACCGGCTGCGCCACCAAGAAGTACGTACGCGAGACCGTGGCCCCGGTGGACCAGCGTGTCACGGAAGTGGAGAAGAAGTCCGCCGAGGCGGTGGCCAACCTGGCCGAGAAGACCCAGAAGGACATTTCCCGCGTGGAAGAGCGGGCCATGACCGCCGACAACAAGGCCGGCGAGGCCGGGCGCTCGGCCCAGCAGGCTGACGCCAAGGCCGCCCAGGCCGGGCAGGTCGCGCAGAGCGCCCAGCAACTGGGCCGGGAGAACCAGGGCAAGATCGGCGAGGTGCAGCGCGCGGTCGAGACCATCGAGAACTTGAAGGTCGTCTCCTCGGAGGAGGTGTTTTTCGATTTCGGCAAGAGCGTCCTCACCGACGAGGCCAAAGCCAAACTGGACAGCGTGGCCCAGAGTGTGGCCCGGCTGAGTCGCCCGCAGGTGGAGCTGGAGGGCTGGGCCGATCCCATCGGTCCGGCGGAGGGTAACCTGGTGCTGAGCCGCAAGCGCGCCGACTCGGTGGTGCGGTACCTCCTGGAGAAGGGGATTCCGCTGCGCCGGATCCACATTGTCGGCCAGGGCGAGGTCCAGCGGGAAGGCCGCGTCACCCGTGAGGAGCGCACGCAGATGCGCAAGGTTGTGGTGCGGGTACTGGCGCCGTAGCCTCGGCGGCAGTCCCCCCCGCACGGCCAGAGGTCCACGGATCTTTCTGGCGGAATTCCGCTCACCCGAGCACGAAACCGCACGGGCGGCCATAATAACGGAGCGGAGGGTGTTCCTTGTGAGGTTCTATGCCTGAGTTGCGACCAACCTTGCTTGCTGGCCTGCTGCTGCTCTCGGCTGCGAGCGCGCAGGCCTGGAAGGCAGAAAGCGGGAGCGCGGTTCCGGAGGGGTGGAAAGAAGCCGCGCCGCGAGAGGAGATCAAACCACGCTTCTCCTACGAGCCACGGGGCGGGCGCGGCGGCAAAGGCGCGCTGGTTATCGAGGCCGACGGCCGGGAGGGCCTGGACGGCCACTGGGAGAAGTCCTTCCCGGTGGCTGGCGCCGAGTATTACCGCTTCACCGCCTGGCGGCGGCTCCAGGGGGCGGAGTGGCCCCAGCACAGCGGAGTGGTCAAGATCCGCTGGCGGGATGCGCAGGGGAAACAGGTCCTGGATGACCGCCCGCTGGTCCAGGGTTTTCTTGAGGGCTTCACCGCCTGGGCCCCTCCCGAGCATCCGCCAGACCGCGCCACCGATCCGGCCGGATGGACGGAGGTCTCCGCCACCTACCAGGCTCCCTCGACAGCCACCCAGGCCGTGGTGGAGCTTCACTTGCAGTGGGCGCCCAAGGGCCGCGTCGCGTGGAGCGACGTCACCTTCACCCAAATGGCCGCCCCCGCGCCGCGCAAGGTGCGGCTGGCCACCGTGCACCATCGTCCGCGAGAAGGCAAGACGCCGGAAGAGAAGCGGCGCCAGTTCGCCCCGCTCATCCAGGAGGCGGCGCGGCGGAAGGCCGACCTGGTAGTGCTGCCCGAGACGCTGACCTATTACGGCACGGGCCTCTCCTTCACCCAGGTGGCCGAATCGGTTCCCGGCCCCAGCACGGAGTACTTCGCGGAACTGGCCCGCCGGAACGGCCTCTACATCGTGGCCGGGCTGGTCGAGCGCGACGGGCGCCTGATCTACAACGTGGCCGTGCTGCTGTCGCCCGAGGGCCGCCTGGCGGGCAAGTACCGCAAGGTCACGCTGCCCGACGGCGAAGTGGCGCAAGGCATCATGCCGGGCCGCGACTACCCGGTGTTCGAGACCCGCTTCGGCAAGCTGGGGATGATGATCTGCTACGACGGCTTCTTTCCCGAGGTGGCCCGGGAGTTGACCAAGCGGGGCGCCGAGGTCATCGCCTGGCCGGTGTGGGGCTGCAACCCCGATCTGGCCCGGGCGCGCGCCGTCGAGAACCAGGTCTACGTGGTCAGCAGCACTTACGAGGACATCAGCCGCCACTGGATGCTGACGGCCGTATGGGACCACGCCGGACGGACCATCGCGCTGGCCAAGGAGTGGGGCACGGTGGCGGTGGCGGAGGTGGACCTGGCCGTGCCCACGCGCTGGCGCAGCCTGGGCGACTTCCGCTCCAAGCTCCCCCGCCACGTTCCCATCATCCCGGCGGGAACCACCTTCCGCTGACCCGCGGGTTCAGTGCTTCGCCGGTGCCTATCGGAAATCCGATCCGAGCCAGACCGCGGCTGAGCACGGGCCGCGGGGGGCCAGCCTCCCGTTTCGGAACTTTGGGGTCTCAGGGTTCGCGGAGGGGCCGGTTGACGGCCTTGGGCGGCCGCTGCGGGTGTGCGGCGACGGCAGGTCCTGGGGTGGGTTGGATCAGGTTGTGCAGGGGTAACGCAGGGAAGCCAGGCGGGAAGTGATCTTCAACTGCTATCCGGTGCAGACGGGCCGGAGAGGCCCAGCCACAGCAGGCGGCACAGTTGTTCGGCCGAGCGGACCGGATGCCGCCCGCGGTGCGGATAGCGGATGCGGTAGAGGCGTCCGATGACCAGAGCCAGCAAGGTGATCAGCCAGCTCAGCAGGACAGTGTGGGCCTCGTGGTGGCAGATGTGCCCGATCCGGTAGCGGTTCTTGGCGTCATTGAAGCCCTGGTTCTGAATCTCCCAACGGCTCTCGGCCGTGTGGTAGAGCGCGAGGCTTCCCACCTTTCCCGTGGCAAGGTCGGCGCACCACTCGGCCTGGACCACGGAGCCGTCCGGTTTGTGTTGCCTGGATTATGCAAGGGAGCTGAGGTCGGGCGGCGTGGCTGAGGGGTGAGGCCATTTGGGGGCCCTGAGAATCCTGCGGTAAAACAAGAGGTTCGCGAAGTTCGCCGCTTCGCGAGCCGATTCTCAGGAGCTACCCCAATGGTTAAGGATCAAGAACAGGATAGCCCCCGAACGCCCGTCAATCGAGGGGTTCGTGAAGTCACTCCGGAACCCAATAGAATTGGGGCTTCCACCCCCTATGACTTCGATGGCCGGAATCTGACCGCCTACGAAGGAGATCGCCGCGCATCTGGACAGCGCCTACGCCGCCCTGCCGGCGACGGCGCGCCTGCGGTTTCTGTGCCTGGCGGCCAAGATCTGGCGGCATGCGGGGCGCGTGGGGGTCAGCTACAGCGACCACTACGAGGAGAAGGGCCTCTTCGAGCGGCTCATGCACCGCCTGCGCTCGATCGCGGCGGGCGCCGGTGGATTCCGGCCGGTGATCCCCGCCGCCCTGCGCTGCTGATGAGTGCGCATAATTCTCTATGCACTCGCAGACCACTGGAAGCAATGAGTTACGAGGCAGGAGGTGATTCAGGTGGATCGAACCAGCAAGGAGACAGCCGAGGACGGGGTCAACCTACCGGTTGAGCCGCGCCAACTGCCCTCAGGCCGTGCATAGTCCAGGTGGCAGTGTGCCCCCGGAGGTTTCCTGAAGTTGAGCGCGCTACTTCAGGCGGGCCAGCAACGCGAGAGCTTTCTCGACCATCATCTCGCCGGCGCCGGGCGCCAGGCGGGTGCTGGTGGGCTCGTAGCTGCCTTGCTCGTATGCGACACGCATGGGGATGTAGCCGATACCGTCGTTGGCCAGCGTGACGATGAAGGTGTAAGGGAAAGGCGACTGCCTCTGGATGTCCCGCCCCAGCTCGACAAACAGCTCGCCCGGAATCGCGACGATGGCTACCGGGCCGATAGCCACGGCCTGCAACTCCGCCGTCAGCGGCTGGCCCTCGAGCCGGTGAATGGCCATGACCTTGGAGGCCTTCACGCGGTCGAGAGTGAAGTCCACGTTGGGGGGCGGCGGCGTGGCGAGGACCTTCTTGGCTTCCTCGACCTCCTGGGGCGTGACCTTTCCGACCGGCAGGGTCAGGGTGGCAGAGGCAGCGCGCACGGCCGGAGCGGAGACCGGCTCCAGATGAGTGTACGCCTTCGTCACCGCCGCTCCCAGCACTTCGCCCAGGCGGCGGGCGGTGCCCAGATCGCGCTGCGGCCCGGGGCGCCGCACGTCCCACTGGTTGATGTTGCCCGCCGCGCCGATGGTGAAGATAATGGTCATGTCCGGGCCCTTGGTTCTCGACAGCAGCCGGGCCAGGAAGTAAGGATAGTCAGCCGAGATCAGGGTGCCGCCCACGGTATCCAGGTGCATGGCGAAGTTCACCCAGGTCATCAGTGGCTGCCCGGATGCATCCTCGGCGAACAGCACGCCCACGCGCGGATCCACCTCACCCACCGGTCGCACCACGTCCGGGTTGAGCAAGCCCGGGTTCGTCCGCACGGTGCCGTCTTTCATCAGGTAGCGGCGATAGTGCGACAGCGAAGCCTCCTGTTCCGTGGCCACGAAGAGCCGGCCAGGCTGCTTGCGGCCGTGAGCGGTGATGACGGCGTCGCCGATCCAGCGGCTGAGCGACCTGGCGTATTCGGCGGTGAGCTGCGGCCCCGTGTGGCAGTGGGTGGCGCTCACCAGGACGTGATCCGGCGGGATGCCGAGCTGCTTGTGGATCCGCGCGCGCACCTCCGCGACCACATCCTTCCGCACGCCGATGTTGTCGCAGGCCACCAGGGCCGCCTGCCGGCGGCCATCGTCGAAGATGAGCGCCTTGGCCTGGAGCTGATCGTGCACGCCGTCGGCGCTGCGGGGGTAGTAGTAGCCGGCCAGCGGCTGATCGAGGAACGGCGTGATGACGCTGGAGCCGACGCCGATCTTCAGCTCGGCTGCCGCCACGGCCGAACTGAGCGCCAGCAGCAGCATCCAGCGGTTTCTCCTTTGGAATGCGAGTGCCGAGGCATGCATAGCGTCCTTATGCTACCATTTCTTCCCGCACAAGGAGTTCAACATGCAGCAACTGGCGATTGACGGCGGCCCCAAGGCAGTCACCAACAAGCTGGTGGGGTGGCCGCAGTTCGATGAGAAGGCCATCCGGGCCGTCGAGGCGGTGCTCCGCTCCGGCAAGGTCAACTACTGGACCGGCCCCAAGGGCATGGAATTCGAGCGCCGCTTCGCCGAGTGGCAAGGCAGCCGCTACGCCATCAGCGTGGCTACGGGCACGGCGGCGCTGCACGTGGCCCTGGCCGCGCTGGGCATAGGCCCGGGCGACGAGGTGATCGTCCCCAGCTACACTTTCATCGCCACCAGCTTTTCGGTGCTCCAGGCGGGCGCCGTCCCGCGCTTCGCCGACGTGAACCTGGACGATCACTGCCTCAGCGTCGAATCCGCCGAGAAGCTGCTGACGCCGCGCACCCGGGCCATCATCCCGGTGCACCTTTACGGCAACGTGTGCGACATGGACCCTCTGCTGGAGTTCGCCCGCCAGCACGGCCTCTTCGTGATCGAGGACAACGCGGAGGCCTTCGGCGGAGCGTACAAGGGCCGCAAGACCGGCGCGTGGGGGCACATGGCGGCGTGCAGCTTCTGCCAGAACAAGACCTTCACCACGGGCGGCGAAGGCGGCATGGTCACCACCGACGACGAGGAACTGGCCTGGCGGGCGCGCAGCTTCCGCGACCACGGCTACGACGTCAAGGAGCGGCTCAACCTGCTGGAGCTCGAGCAGAAGCTGCCCTACATCCACACCCGCCTGGGCTGGAACTACCGCCTGACCGAGATGCAGTCGGCCATCGGGCTGGCCGAGCTGGAGCGCATGGATGACTGGAACCTGCCCACGCGGCGGCGTAACGCCTACGTCCTGATCAACGCCCTGCGCGAATTGCCCGAGGTGAAGTTCCTGCCTATCGACACGCCGGAGCGGCGCAACGGCTGGTACGTGCTGGCCTTCTCGCTGGACATCCAGCGGATGAGCTGCGACATACAGCAGTTCGTCAAGGCGGCGGGAGCCGAGGGAGCGCCCTGCTGGAAGGTGTTCTGGCCGCAGTGCCATACCGAGCAGGCCTTCCGCGACCAGAACGGCTTCGGGCGCTCGGGCTTCCCGTTCACTTCGCGGGAGTACACCGACCCGGCCAGCGTGGATTACAGCCGGGTGGATGTGCCCAACGCGCTGTGGCACGAGAAGCACACCTTCACCTGCTTCGCCTATCCCACCTTCACCGAAGAGGACATGCACCAGATCGCCGCGGCGCTGGTCAAGGTCATCAAGGCATACGCCCGCCGGTGAGGGTCGAGCGGGGCATGCCGGCGACCGATGGGCCGCTCGCTGCCGGCCTGCACCTGCGTGGGCCAGGGGCTTCACCCACGTCTGGGATTTCCGGCGGGCTGGGCCATGTCGCTGGACTATCTGATCATCCCGTGCATCAACACGGTCAGGCTCCCCGAGCTGCTACACCTGCTCCCGCACCTTGCGCCACCCGCGTCCCTGGTCCAACATCGCGGACAATTCCCTCACCGTCGAGGCCTGCTCGGGCAGGTCGGCCAGATTTGCGCTCACCGTGTCGCTGCTGGCGTGGTCATACAACTCCCGCGCCGTCACGGCGCCCGTTTGCTGCCCAATCCACTCCGTGTAGCGCCAACGCGCTGTCCGCATCGTGTAGCCCATTATTCCGCCGCCGCGCGGATACTGGCTGAAGGCCGCGGCCTTCCACTTCCGCCCGGGGTTCTCGACGAGCGGCAGCATGCTCTTGCCCTCGCACTGGGCTGGAACCTCCAGACCACAAGCCTCGGCCAGCGTCGGGTAGATGTCCACGTACTCCACCAGCGCGCTCGTCGCTCCCCCGGCGGTCTTCTGACCGGGTAGTGAGAGAATCATGGGAACGCGTGTGTCGAGCTCGAAGTTGGTGTGCTTGCACCACGCGCCGTAGTCGCCCAGCTTCCAGCCGTGGTCGCCCCAGAGGATCACCGCTGTGTTGTCCCGCAGACCCAGCCGGTCCAGTTCCCCGAGCACGCGCCCCACCTGGGCGTCCAGAAAGCTCACGCACGCATAGTATCCGTGGATCAGCAGCCTCATGGTGGCCTCATCCACCGGACCCTTCTGCGGAATTCCCGTGTAGGCTCTCAGTTCGCCCCAGTCCGAGCCCGCCAGCTTCGGCATGTTCTCCGGCCACTCGCGCCGCGATGGCAGTTCAATGTCCTCGGGCGAGTACAGGTCCCAGTATTTCTTCGGTGCGTTGAACGGCAGATGCGGCTTCAGGAATCCAGCCGCCAGGAAGAACGGCCTGTCCCGCAACCGCCGCAACTCCTCTATCGCCTTGTCGCAGGTCATCCCATCCGGATACGCGCGGTCAGGCACATCAGGCCCCTCGTAGGCCGGGCCCCGCCCATACTGCGGCTGCGTCACCCGGTTCCCGGCCCTCTGTTCCCGCTCGTAAGCCGCCCGCAGCACCGCGTCATTCTGCCGCACTGCGACCAGCGAGAGCGGATCGAGGTACCCTCGCCAGCCGCCTCCCCACGCGCCCTTGGCCAGCCACGGCGCCACGCTCCAGCCCTGCGGGTCCTCATTCGCATGGTGATAGACCTTGCCCAGCGAAATCGTCTCGTAGCCGTTCTTCCTGAAGTGATGCGGAATGCTCACCAGGTCCGGCCGCACCGTGTTGAGGGGCGTTTGCAGGTTGTACACGCGTGTCGTGTCTGGCCTGGTTCCCGTCAGCAGACTCGCCCGGGTCGGCGCGCAAACCGCTTGCTGGCAATAGGCGCGGTCAAAGCGCAGGCCCTGCGACGCCAACTTGTCGATGTTCGGCGATTTGATCCGTGAGTGACCGTAGCAGCCCAACTGTGGACGCAAATCATCCACGGCGATAAACAGGACGTTCCGCCTCCGCGGCGCCGCGCCTGCGCCCACTGCGCCTGCCGCCGGTGTCATCGCTGAACCCGCAAGGAAATCGCGCCTTCGCATACCCTGAATCTATCACGCGGCCTGGCGCGCCAGGGGCCTCCCCGCGGGCCTCGCCACATCAGGCGGACAAGCCGGCCCGGATCTCTTCGGCGAACTCCTTCATCCTGGCCGCGAGCCGGTTGCCCCTGTCTCGGTGCCGATCGTAGAGGTTGTGCCGCTCTGCCGGGTCCCAATCCAAGTGGAAGAGTTCCGGCAGGGGGGCGTCCTGGGATGGGCCGTCTTCCCCCCGGCCGCGTGCGAAGCGGTATTTCCAGGGGCCCTCGCGCACGGCCTCGAGCGTCTTGCCAAGGCAGTAGTAGAAGTGCGAGCGGGGGGATGGTTGGCCGTCGCGCAGCAGCGGCATCAGGTCGGCGCCATCGTACACTCGGTCGGCGGGCGGGGACGCGCCCGCGGCGCGCACGATGGTCGGGAACAGGTCGAGTGTGGAGGCCATATCCATGGAGACCTGGCGGGCGCGCACCACCCCTGGCCAGCGAACGATGCCCGGAACCCGCTGGCCGCCTTCGTAGGTGGTGCCTTTGGCGCCGCGCAGCAGGCTCTTCGATCCGGCATGCCAAGGCTCAACGCCCTGGGCCAGCATCCGGGGAGGCAGGTTGTGCCATGGCCCGTTGTCACTGGCGAAGACAACCATGGTGTTCCCGTCGAGCCCTTGATCCTTCAGCGTGCGAAGGATCTCCCCGACAGACCAGTCCAGCGTTTCAATGACGTCGCCGTAAAGGCCCCCGCGCGAGCGGCCGCGCATCCTTTCCGGCGCGCTGACCGGCAGGTGCGGCATCGAGTATGGCAGATAGAGGAAGAAAGGACTGTCCCGCGACGACTTGATGAAGCGCATGGCCTCATCGGTGTAGCGCGGCGTAAGATCGGACTGCTCGGAAACCTCTTCCACCGCGTCAGCGTTGCGATACAGGTGCAGCGGCCGGTTGGTCTTCACCCACGGCGGAATCATGTCGTTACTGTAGGGCAGGCCAAACCAGGCATCGAAGCCGCGGCTGGTGGGCAGATACTCGCCCGGCTGGAACCCGAGGTGCCACTTGCCGATGGCCATCGTCTTGTAGCCGCGCGCCTTCAATACCCGGGGGAGCAGGATCTCGCTCAGCGGCAGCCCGCCGACAGTGTCCGGGCCGGTGTTGTTCGGCTGTCCGGCGCGTACGGGGTAGCGTCCTGTCAGCAATCCCACGCGTGACGGCGTGCATACGGGCGCGGCGGCGTAGAAAGACGTGAAACGAGTGCCCTCTTCCGCCATGCGGTCGAGATTCGGCGTGCGGATGGTCGGGCTGCCGTAGCAGGCCAGGTCGCCATAGCCCATATCGTCGGCGAAGAGGACGATGAAGTTCGGCGGCTGGCTTCCGCCTTGTGCCACCCACCCGCCGGCCGGAACGGCGAGGGCCGCGCCGCTCCGCAGGAACTGTCTTCGGCTTTTCGTACTCATGGCTCGTATCATAGTCGAGTCTCCTTCAGGATGGGGCCACCCGGCCGGCGTCAGCAGCCTGCGCCGTTGCTACAAACGCCGGGCGGAGTGAGCACAGCCGCACGGCTGCTTTTCCGTGGGGCGGGCGTGCCCCTGGAACGGCTTCCCGCCGCCGAACCGGCCCAGCGGGGCGACGGCGTGGCCATGAAGGGCCGGCCGCCCCACAATTCTTCCGCGCACTCCACCGGATGCCCGGCAATCCCTCGGCGTCCCAGTGCCCCGGTCCCAGTCGCCCCTGGGCCGGGAGCGGATGTTCGACCGGCACAACTCCGCCTCTCTTCGGCGGCCACGCCCTGGTGGCCGGTGCAACCATCACCTTGCGGGACAGGAATACGGGATAGTATTGAGACATGCGATTCGTACCGGGGCTGCTGCTGGCGGCCGGCGTGATGGCGGGCGCGCAGAGCATCGACCAGCGGTTTGAGAAGCTGATGAAGGAGATCCTCCTCATCGATCTGCACGTGGACACGCTGCCGTACGTCGTGGATGAGGGCTACGATGTGGGCGTCGAGCACGACTATTACGAAGCCGACATTCCCCGCCTGCGGAAGGGGCGCCTCGGGGGGGTCTTCTTCGGCCTGATGGCGGCACCCGAGCGCTTCGCACCCCATCTGTGGGTGCCACGGACGCTGGGCCTGATCGACGCCGTGCACGAGATGTGCCGCCAGTACCCGAAGGACCTGGAGGTGGCCTCTACGGCGGACGACATTCGCCGCATCCATTCCCAGGGCAGGATCGCGGCCCTGCTTAGCGTCGAAGGCGGCCACCAGATCCAGGATGATCTCCGTATCCTGCGCAACTACTACCGGCTCGGCGTGCGGTACCTCACGCTGACTCACTTCAAAACGAACAATTGGGCCGATGCGGCGACGGACACGGCGGTGCACAACGGCCTCACGGAGTTCGGCCGCGAGGTGGTGCGGGAGATGAACCGCCTGGGCATGATGGTGGATATCTCGCACGTTTCCGACAAGGCCTTCTACGACGTAATGGAAGCAAGCCGGGCGCCGGCGATCGCTTCTCACTCCTCGGTACGTTCCATCTGCAACACTCCGCGAAACATGACGGACGACATGATTCGGGCCCTGGCCGGCCGGGGCGGGGTGGTCTTCGTCAATTTCAACGCCGCCTATCTCGACCAGAAGGCGTGGGAAACGCACCGGGACACGAAGGCCCAGCGCGACCGTGAGATCGCCGATATGATGGCGACTCACGGGAACGATCCGAAGCGGTTCGAGTTGCGGCGGGCCATCCAGCGCCGCTACCAGAAGATGCTGCCGCCGGTGGACTACAAGATGGCCCTGCGGCACATCGACCA
>Ga0194112_10002844_pt1 | contig 24532 bp, 19 predicted proteins | sample TA2MahC400mmetaG_FD_146191 | JGI IMG/M metagenome (GOLD analysis project Ga0194112, IMG submission 146191) | Freshwater microbial communities from Lake Tanganyika, Tanzania - TA2015016 Mahale Deep Cast 400m | ecosystem: Environmental > Aquatic > Freshwater > Lake | place: Tanzania: Lake... | reverse complement strand
AATGAAAACATATAGTAGAAAGGTCGTGGGAGTCGTGAAGAGCCACAGAAGAGCGAAGAGGAGTTTACCGCTCAGACATATGTAAAGGATCGGTTTGTTGCCGAACCGGTCGATCATCCTCCCCCAGAATTTCAGCGAAGAGAGGTACGCCAGCGTCGTCAGCATCACCATGACCGACACAAAGGTGAAGCTGAGTTGTGCCTGTGTGAGCATGTACACACTGTAGAACGTCCCAGCCACGCCGAGTGAAAGATCATAGAACACCCGCAGAACGAATACACGACGAAATGCCGGGTCTCCAAAGGGCCTCTTGAGCGATTCCCAGAACGTTTGCTCCGATTCCGATTTTGGATAGGGGGGATGATACATCCGGTTCTGGATCGACACTGCGAACAAACCGAATACGACGCCGAACGCCAGAAGAACCACGAAGGCATATGGCGCAGGTCCCAGAGCGGTATCGTTCCAGAAGTCAATGAAAGACCCTGCAGCGACGCCGAGAACTACACCAACAGCCCCCGCCGCAAGATTCCGCTGAGCGAAGAACCGCCCACGGACCCGCTCAGGTACGAGATCCACCAGCCACGATGTCCAGGGAACATAACTAAAGATCCCCAGGCTCACGGAGACCGTGAAGAGCGCCACAAAGATCCAGATGCGATACGAACCAAAGGGCTCAGCGGTCACGAATGTAACGGCGCAGATGAGGACCCACACCAGACGGGAGGAGGCTGCAAATCTAATTGCCATGGCTTTCCGATTGCCATGCTGCTCCAGCGAATGAAAGGCCCTTATCTGGAGCATATTCGCCCCCTGCTGTATCGCCGCAATAAGGCCAATCACAAATGCACTTGCGCCGAGCGACAGCGCGAAGCCCGTGAGAATGACACCCCCGATGAAGGTTGCCATGATCCCGACGAGCGCCCCCTCCCACACAGCATATTGCATGCTGTGATGCGCTTCCTCAGGTATCCCCGGCTCAGATTGGCGTACGTTGAAATAGAACGGGGAGAGATCCCGCAGGAACTGGATGATAGCTCTCATCTCTCCCGACGCCTGCGTTGGCATACCACCAGGGGGATCGGCTGGGTGTTCGGGAGGCATTTCTGAGGTGCTCATGGAATGCAGATGCGGCGGAGTTTGGTCATCTTGTTGTGCCCTTGATCTTGCGGGCAGCTCGCGCCTTTGATTCACGGTTGACCAGCTCCCCGTAGAGTTCCGGCCTTCGAGAAGCTGTCACTGCCAGTGTTCGATCATGTTTTTCGTGGAAGAAGAATTGCGTGACCCGTTTCTCGTCAAGGTCAAGATCGGTGGTCAAGACGCCGATCCCCCGACCGCAGTCGGCAAGTATCAATCCATCTCTCCCAACTACACCGCTCCGCCCGATCATTTTCCCCGGTGCCCATTCGCCCTCGGGATAGCCGTAGCATGCGGAGACAACGGGAAGCCCTGTGTCAACCGCGCGGGCACGATATCGGATCTCCCAGTCGACTTCACCCCAACCTGCCTGAACATGTGGGAACAAGAGCAACTCCGCACCGCGGAGCATGAGCACCTGCGCTACTTCGGGATATTCAATATCCATACAAGTCATGATTCCGACGGTGCAGCAGTCCAAGCAGAAGACCGGAAGGTCACCCCCCGGTTTGATACCTTTGGATTGCTCAGGCTCGGTCGGGTGCGCCTTTTGATAGCATCCTACAATGTCTCCACGTCGGTCAAAAAGCACGACGTAGCTGGACAGCGCGTTCCTGTATGTTCCCAACAGTGGGAGCACGACATTCATCTTGAACTTCTTTGCATATCTGGCTGCCGTCCGCGTGAACGAGCCGGGAATGGGATCAGCGACATACTCCTTCACGTCCTCAGACCATGTCCTGTGATGAAGATTTGCGTATTCCCCGAAGAGAACAAGATCCGATCTTCGCTCGCCCGCAACCTTGAGCATACGAACGATCACATCAACATTCTGCTTTTGCTTCCGAGCAAAGCTGCTCCCTTCAATCACTGCAGGCATTTGTACAACGCTTACACGGACTATGCGTGGCATGTTTGATACTCCTACAAACGTGTCTGAGATCGATCTTTTGTTAGGTAGAAGGTGCCCGCGCCGAGCCCCAGCAACATCACACCAGCTATCAGGTTCAATGACGAAGCGGCAAGTCGCGTTGAGGGAATGAACACGCAAGCGATGAGAACAGCTCCGAGAATGAGGCAGATTCGTCCCATGAGACGATACGCCCCAAGACCGCTCGGATCGAAACCTTTTGCCTCGCTGAGCGCCGGCCGCTTCAGATCCTCCTCGAATTTCAGGAGTTCCTGATGCCGCGGATCGTCCCGCTTGAACCAGAATGCCGATCCGAAGAACACAACGGTTGCCGCCAGGGATTCGCTGAACATGTTGCGGACAAACGCATGATCATTCCATACTCCCAGCGCCATCAAGGTCAATGCAACGATGATTGCAGCGGAGCATGAGGCCATCCCCGACCACCAGGGCGTGCGCGTGTACAGCAGACCGAGCGCCACCGGCATCATGAATGCTGCGGTCAATGAATAGAACTGGAGAGCGAATTGAAAAGCTCCTCCGAGTTTCGGAATGTAAAGAGCAACCCACACGCCAAGCGCACCTACAATGAACATGGTAAGCCGTGCAATGACAAGCTGGTGGCGGTCGGAAGTTTCCAGTCTGGTCAACCGCTTCCGGAGGGGGACATAGATATCTCTGGTCAACGTCGCGGCGAGCCAGTTGAAAGCGTCGTTTGCCTGTCCAAGCGTTGCGGAGAGTATCGCCGACACAACAAATCCGATCAAACCATGCGGCAGAAGCAGCAGCGCCAGGCTGACAAACGATGCTTCCGCGGGAACGGCGAACGACGGCCAGATCGAGTTGATGTCGGGGAAGATGATCCGGGATGCCATCACCGGCAGAATCCAGAGCAACGGACCGAGGAGTGCCAGTACGGCACAGAGCAGGGCCATCTTCTTGGTGTCCCGCTCGTCCCGCACGCTGTAGTAGCGCTGCACGATCGCCCAGCCGACATTGTAGCCGAGGAGAACATTCAGGAAATAGGCAATGAGGAACAACGGATTTGCCGTATCACCGCTGAGCTGGAAGTATCCTTCTGGGGCTTCGCTGAGCAATCGCGACAGTCCAGCCAGAAACCCGTGTCCCTCGCCAAGGTACGAGAACGACACAGGGAAGATGATCAGCGTCATCGTCGTGATGATCACTGCCTGCACGGTATCGGAAAGGACCGCTGCCCAGAGGCCGCCGATAACAGAGTAGATCACCATCACCGCGCCGACGAGGATGATCGAAAGCTGGAAGCCCGTCACCACAGCGAAGCCAAGATCGAACTCCCGCTCATTGAATCCCAACGCCGTCGAGATGAAAATACAGAGAATGTAGAGCCCCTGCCCGATACCGACGATCTGCGGAATGATCGAAGTGATCGAATAGAAATATGTGGTTGAAGGAGAGTACCGCCGCGTGAGAAACTGGAGTGGAGAGCTAATGCGGGCCCGTCGCCAGAGTTTCCCGAAAACGAAATAGCCCAGAATGTACGCCCATACAGCAGACGTAAAGATGACAGCTGCGCCTACGCCGTGGAGATAAGTAAATCCTGCCGCCGCAACGAACATGAACGCCGAGTAACCGGACACCCAGTTCGACAAACCCGCGATCACCCACGGAATCTTTCCGCCCCCCTTGAAGTATTCGTCGGTCGTCCGGTTCTGCCGCGCCGCGTAGAAGCCAACCCATATAATGATCACAAAATAGAGACCGATGAGCCCGTAATCGAAAAGGTCAACCGTGTTGAACTCGGGCATAGGACTGTAGTACCGAAGTCAGTGCAGTGTGAGAATGCTGGCCCTGTTTGACGCGCGGCTTCGAAAGATCGTTTCACCCAGTTCTTCAATCTGGAGGAATCCACGACCCCTCGTCTGCACGATATATCCCTCGTAGTATTCTTCGCTGACGCGACGGATGAACTCATCAACCCGATCCGTTGGCACAGCATTGACCGTGCAGCCGCCAAATCCCGCGCCGGTCAAGCGCGCGCCAAGTGCGCCGTTCCGACGGGCGATTGAAACGAGAGCATCAAGTTCCGGGCAACTGATCCCGAAATCATCCCGGCAGCTCGCGTGGGACCGATTCATCAGCTCCCCAAAACTCTGTATGTTTCCTTCCTGCAGTGCCTGCACGGCTGCCTCAACCCGCCGGGCCTCGGTGACAACGTGCCGGTACCGCTTCCAGACGAGGAAGCCGTCGCGCGGCTCCGGAAGAAACCCTCCACTCTTCAACGCCAGGCATCGTGCCCTCACCGTATCAACTGGCTCCTGCAGTCGCCGCGAGATCTCTGCCAGCGACAATGGTTCCTCACCAATCGCCTGTTCTGCAATCGCATTGACTTCACGCTCATCCATCTTCAACTTCTCGGGTGACAGATCTGCAAGCAATGTCGTATGCTGCACCTTTCCCCTTCGATCGGAAAGCGCCCTTGAGAGAAGGGCTGCCGCGAGACGGCATTCGACCACACGACGGTTGTACGCATGTTGTGCACTCTCAGTCTTGGGCGCGCGGACAAGGCTGTTGCAGACAACGAACTCCAGCTCCATCGGCAAGTCCACGGACTGCGCTCGCAGCGGAAAGAAATCGATCTTCAACCCTTTCCTCGGTTCAGCCAACAACGAGACCGCTTGATCCATCCCTCCCCCCTCGCTTCCTACGTAGCGCTCGGCATGGGCAAGAAGTTCCGCCAGCGTTTGGGTCTCAACTGTGGTGCCATTTGACGTCAGAAATGCCAGGGCGGATGCGACAACAAGAGCTGAAGAGGAGGAGAGTCCTGCTGATTCCGGAATTGTTCCGCCAACCACCGCATGAAAACCAAGAGCTCTTTGACGATCAACGATTTCGGCTTCGAGTATTCCGTTGATAGCTGCCTTGATGTAGTTCCCCCAGTCTCCCTGGGGATATGCTCCAAGAGGAAAGCGCGCTGGGAATAGACGGCGCTCATATCGGGAGTCGCTATTAACGACCTCGACAGTTTCGCCAGAAGATGGGGAGATTGCCATGACAACATCGCGGTCGATGGCCATAGGGAACACCGGATAGCCGTTGTAGTCGGTATGTTCGCCGATGACGTTAACGCGACCTGGCGCGCGGACGATGGCATGAGGAGGGATGCCGAAGGTCTTGGAGAATTGCTGTATGAGCCTGGTGTATCGGTGCACTCGCGCAGGCACCTCATCCGCCGGGGCGGCGTAGGCGTGCCGGATATACTGGGCAAGCTGCTGTTCAGTCGGTATTGTCAAAGGGATGGGAACAGAATGATCTCTTACCAGTTCAGCTCGGCGAAATGCTTGCGCAGGTACTCCTGAACGCTGCCGATGTCCTCTTTGTAGGTTAGGTCAGGGACATGCTCGCTCAGGGGCAGAACTTTCAACGATCGAGGAACGGCTTTGACCATATTCGTTACCGCCACGACAAGTTCCTTCTCCTGCCGCACAGGATGCAGGGGGCACTCTTGAAGAAATGGCAGGACCAAGTCGTAGTTCAGCCGGAAAATATTCATGCTCACCCGTAGGCTGCCGTCACTTCCTCGAAGGCGGTCGAGTTGGTCCAGTGGCGGCTTCTCGAGAATCTCAAGCAGATACCCTTCGGCATCTTTGCAGGTGATCCCAAACTGCACAATTCGTCGCTCGTCAAATTCCAATCCCGACCGGTCGTAATCGATGAGTGCGTTCCTTGCCTCGCTTTGCAGCAACAGACGGTAGGCACGCACGGAATACAGATTGTCACTGTTGCACACGATGAAATCACCCCCCTTCCAGTCCTCGCGAAGCGTAAGGGCCTGGACGAGTGCATCGGCTGTTCCCAAAGGCTTGCGGCGCCCCGGGGGAATTTTCTGGATTGCGTACGAAATGCGGAGGCCGTGAAACGGATTGTTACGGTCGTGCATGCCGTAATACTGGCGCAACGCGTCGTCGTGCTCGCCGATAACGATCACAACATCGTCAATTCCAGACTTCTTGATATTGTAGAAGAGGTAGTCAAGAAATGGACGACCGCCGGCGCCAACGCCGATCATCCCCTTTGTGCGTTCGTCGGCCTGTTTGAGAAGCTCGACGTCAACGGCGTGTTCGTGGTCTGCCAGCGGAACTCTCATTCGTGAGGAGATACCCCCAGCCAGGACAACGACCCGCCTATCCCCCTGCTTCATTGCTCAGGCACCTCGCCGTTTCGCAGCAGCATACTCCGCTGCATACGCTGCTCCGTCGAATCCTTCTTCGGAGGGGACTTCAGAGAGGTAGATCTTGCCTCCATGTTGCCGGGAGAGCTTTGCCGCGATGTGGATCTTTACCGCTTCCAGTGGAGCTTCGACTGCAAACGGAACCTCATTTCCCTTCACCAATTCAATGAAGTTGTGCAGGAAGGGCTCGTAGAACCGCGTCGGGTCAATCCGCATCGTGTGCATGCCCGTCGCTGTGAACAAACACATCGACCATTCGTGAAACGGCTGCTGAAGTTGAAGGATGAGAACGAACCCATTATGATAGGTAACGGAGATGAACGCTGATTTGTTTTCGGCTACATATTCGACGTAGTTGGCTCCGGTGCCGACAAGCCCCTGTGCCATTTCCGTGGTGTGAATGCCGTAACTGAAAAAATCACCCGGTCCCGTCGCAACCGCCGTAAACACGTCACCGATCCGTTCAGCCTGCGATCGGAGCATGGCAATCTCCGGCGCGTGCCGCAGTGCTGATCCTCCGTATACAGGTGCTTTGTGCGCAGCGTGGAGCTCAAGCAGCCCGTAAATGTCCCGAACCTTCCCGACCATCGGTTTGTCGATCAATATCGGCTTCCCCGCTGTGAGGAACGGAAATGCTCTGTCCAGGTGCTTGTCCCAGTTCACCCCGTGAATCATCGCAGCATCAACACGCTCAAGCATATCTTCAAGGCGTTTGCACACATGTGGGATATTATGTTCTTTCGCAAACCGCTCGTCATACCCCTCCGGCCAGACATCCCGACCGTCCCACAGAGCGTTGACGACGACACCTGGAATAGCATTCAGGATTTTTGTGAACGTCTTTGGGTGTGATGTGTCAAGATCAACGAGGCCGATGCGAATCATAGAACCATCCTTTACGAGACGAACCGGGAAGGAAGTTTGAGTTTCAGATGACGCAGTTGAGTGGCAAAGACAACTCCTAAAAGGACAAGAGCTGAACCCAGAATGTCGGCAAGCGTCATGCGCTCACCCAGCCAGAGGATCCCGGCCAATACCGCCACAAGAGGAATAACGTACGAAATCATCGAGAGAAGCACGATGTTGATCCTCTGAAACAGTTTGAAGTACATCACAAATGGTATGGCTGTCGCCATAATGCCAAGATACAGCAGCGCGACCGCAAGCTCCGGCGTCAGCGAGAACCGTGGGGCACCACCGAGGAAACAGAACGGCAGAGTCTCAAACCCAGCGAACAGAAGAACGTACATGTTGAATCCTATCAGATCGCGCCTTTTGAAATACCGGCGCGAGAACGCCTGGGCAAATCCGATACACGCCGAGGTTATCAAGACAGCCACACCGGCGAGGAACGCCGATCCGCCTGATACCTCGATAGGGTCATCTGAAAATAACACTATGATTCCTAGGAAGCCAATGACAAGGCCAATCATGAGCACTCTTGTCAGTTGACTTTCTTTCAGCAAGAAGTAGGCAAAGAACGCGACAAAGAACGGTGTTGTGCTTTGAAGGATTGACCCGAGGCCTCCGGTGATGTACTGGAGAGCCCAGGCTGTGAGGGCCATGGGTATTCCCACCCAGCACGTGCCGGCAACGAACGTGATCCAAATCGCTCGTCTGTCAAAGCTCTCTTTCTGTACGTTCCCTTGCCTCCACGCCAGGAGGACAAGACCCCCAATGATGCTTCGCACGCTTGCGATGACGAGTGGATCGGTATACCGCAAGCCCAGGACCGTGAACGGCCATGCAAGCCCCCACACCGTTGAAAGGAAACCAACCGTAAGAAAGTCAGCAAGCCTAGATGGGTCTTTCTCGATGGAAGTATTCTGCAATGTTCGGTTTCCTTTATGGGTGCACGCGTGAGCCGATCCTGGTGAGAGACCGCCGCATCAGGCGTTTCGTTCTCTCTGCAATCAGAGACGATGCACGCCGGATCGCCTCTTCTCTTGTGGTGTTTGCATCGACAAGCGATTCTAAGTCATCGAGAAACTCATCGCCTACAAACGATTCTGGTTTGCCCTCAACAGAACCGACGACCGCGACGACCGGAACCAACGCACGCCGCGCCCGCTCGATCACGCCCGCCAGAGCTTTGCCAAACCGCACCTGTTCATCGATCTTCCCCTCGCCGGTTATCACAAGGTCAGCACGTCTAAGGTCATCCTCAAACTTCGTTACATGAAGAACTACATCGATGCCCCGCCTGAGCTTTGCCCCGCAGAATGCAACCAGGCCAGCTCCGAGTCCGCCCGCCGCTCCCGAGCCAGGCAGAGAGAGGACGTCAATGCCGAGAGAAGACTGGATGACTTCAGCATACTGAATCAGGGCGGCATCGAGAGTTCTGACATCGTCGACGGTCGCTCCCTTCTGCGGGCCGTACACAGCAGAAGCACCGAGCTCGCCACAGAGTGGATTCTGCACGTCCGAGGCAACGATCACCTCTACCTGGTCGATTCGCCGGTCCTTTGCGGAGACATCGATAGCCTGCAGCCGTACCAATGAAGCACCCCCTCGAGCGAGCGGTTTGCCGGAATCGTCAAAGAATTGTACACCAAGCGCCTCGGCCATGCCGGCACCGCCGTCATTCGTCGCGCTTCCGCCAATGCCGATGATCAGCGAGGAGACACCTTTGTCCAAGGCTGCGCAAATAAGCTCGCCGACGCCGTACGTTGTTGTAATCTTCGGATCGCGCTGCTCCTGGCGGACCAACGGCAGGCCGGCAGCTTCCGCCATCTCGATAATAGCTGTCGATTCATCGCCCGAGAGTCCCCACCTCCCCGTGACCCGCTGGCCGGGCAGTGGTCCACTCACCTCTGTGGCAATAACCGTTCCATCGAGAGCGGGTGTGAGAATATCCACCAGTCCCTCTCCGCCATCTGAAATGGGATGTTTGATAACAACATAATCCGGCACAACATCTCTGACCCCCCGTTCCATCGCTTCTGCTACTTCCCGGGCACTCAGGGAGCCCTTGAATGAATCGGGAGCGATGAGTATGGTTCTTACGCGGGTCATGGCACCTGAGGGTATCTACCGGGCCTTCTGGACGTTCGTAAACCCTGGCACGCGCCACTGGAAATTTGGATCGACATGCGGCTCATCGTTTTCGCGACCCTTCATCAGCTCGATCTTCCGCCTGAGATGTTCACCGAAATTCTTGTAGTAGATGAACGTCGTCTCGCCGACCCCCGAGACCATCATCCAATTGGTCTTTGAGGTTTCCCAGAGTTTCAGCAGCTGCTTCGTATTCTCGATCTCATCAAGCACCATCTGCTTCAGGAGCATGCGAGATTCTTTCCTTCCCTTCTTACTATGCGTCTCAAGATATATGTGTACCCCGGCCACCCATGCGGTGACGTTGCGCTGCGTCCGGTACCAGCAGTAGAGGGCCCTCATTCTGTCTGTCAGGTCATCGATGCATGCGTGCGCTGTGTCTGTCGCAGCCCTTCTCTTCATCGCTGCGAGAACTCCCATGGCAGAGTCCAGTTGCGGAAAGAGATCGCGATCGATGATGGTCAAGCACCGATGAGCGTGTGCAGGATCCACAAGATCGAAACCGACATCATACCGAAAATCGACGCGGCAACGATTGTGGGATGTTGCCAGGAGGAATTCTTCGTAATACATCCGCTCCTTTTCCGGAATCGCTTCGATGTTCGGCACGATGGGCCTTGCCCACAACCGGTACCATACACCCCACGATGAGTAGATCCAGATTGGGAGAGGGAACGACCGGTAGGCCTCGTCCGAATGCATCCAGACCTTCACCAGGTCGTCGGCCAGATCTTCGCCAACCCATTCGGTCGCTTTCTCATGGAGAAAAGAATCGAGTCCAAAATGCTCCTTCGTCTGAAAGGCCCGGACAACTTCCTGGTTGATGTTGAAGGGAGCAAAGGATGGCGGCGTCGCACTTCCGTTGAAGCAGATCGTCGCAACCTGTTGTTTCTGTAGATCCTTCAGCTTGTCATGGACAAGCGATGGAAAAGGAATGCCGATAAGCGGCTCGTGGTTCCATATGATCCCCGGGCTGAAGTACACGTCGGCCTCCGATCCCTTTCGACGCAGCTCCTCGATGATGGGCTTCTCAGCATCCACGAACCGGTTATGCAGGGCTGTGCCGTGAATCTCGCGCGCTTCCGGATACTTCGGGTGCTTGTATGCCAGTGCCCATCCTTTCGTGAGCAGAGACGAAACTTCAACGTCAAGACCGTCTCCCAATTGCTTCCAGATGTGATCGTGCTCCACCCAGAACGGCTCAAGGCGGATCAGTGTCCGGAACCTCGGGTTGACGTGCCGTCCCGCATCGCGGAGGATGCGCATGAAGCGCACAAGGTTATTAGCCGCCGCCTCGGAGATTTCTGTATCTCCCTTCCATTCCCGAACGACATACCCGCCACCATTACGACCCACGTACAGCGAATTGGTATACTCGAATCCCGCTCCACTATCATTTGACCAGATGGAGATGTATTCCAGGGCAGGAACCTCTCTGAGGATCTTCTCCATCATCTCCGCGTAGTGCTCCTGCACAACAGGATGGGCAACAGAGAGATTGAACCGCGGGTGCCAGCTCCGGATCGGGTGATCGACGCGGGCACCGCGCAGCATCGGGTAGCGCTGAAGCAGGTTGTCCGGGACTGAGCGTGGCTCGAAGCAGACCATGCCGGGTGTCAATCCATACCGCTCAGCAATCTCCGCATTCGACTTGAGAAAATTGAGATTTGCCTGGAGATAATCGTCATCGTAGATACCCTTGTTCAGCCGGCTGTAGACGAACTGATCCAGTGACGGGCAATAGGTGTAGAACCTGTGAAGGACTTCACCCTGCGGTCCCCGCTCAAAGGGTACAGCGAACGCAAGCCCGTTTACTTCAACATGCGAAAAGCCCATCCGTGCAAGGTGACGGATATGTTCCTCGCGGTTGAAGCCTCGCACCGTGCGAGCGTGTTGCGTCAGAAAGAGGTCATATACAGGACGGATATTCGCAAAGGATGGGTGAGCGACTTTACCGACTCGGAACTCGTCAACCTCCTTCGCTTTCCAGTCTTCAGTAACAAGCGTGAACAGAGAGTACAGGAGGTGCGGGCGTGAAGCCAGCAGCTCAAGGCCTCCCCCCCGCGGCGCCCTCACAAGCATCCAATCCCGCTTGCCATCAAGCGACGCGTGAACCGATTTCCACCTTGACTTCTCGGGAATGACAGCCAGTCGCACCGACTCTGACGGGGCCTCCAACCGAGGCAAATGCTTGACGGTCGCCCGTCCACCCAGGATAGTCAGCAACTCTTGCGCAACTGTTTGTTCAACTTTGATCTTGGTGGAAGTTGTGAATATTGTCTTAACGTGTGAAAGGATTTCTGTGATCGTTGCCATGGTCAACCTTTTCGTTTGGATCCAAGAAAGAACATGCTTTCGAACGGCGTGCAAATCGTCAGCCCGTCACAGCCCGTAGCTTCTCGGTGTGTAAAGACGGCCATACTGATCGGACATCGCCCCCACAAGATCCTCCTCGTGCTGTGGCAGAGCTTCCAGGGATGAATGGATGCGCTCCAGCCAATGGGATTCCCGCTCGGCGAGCTGAAGCTTTCCGTCGTCGATAGCCTGACGAATGATCGCGACTGCTTCCCTGGACGCGGCCGCGGTCTTCCGATAATGGGTCGGCTCTTTTACAATGGCAGAGGCGATCCGAAACGTTGAGTCAGGTGACAACACCAGCGCCTGCGGGCTTTCGTAGATGTCGGAATCGACGAGGAGTTTCTGGTATGTTTGCTCCGTTCCGGATTCGATGGCCTTGTTGAAGAGCCGGCAGTCGTATGCCAGCAATTCAAGAAACGCCTCAGGTGCAGAGCCCGAAAGCAACCGGATATTCTGAACCGATTCGTTGCTCCAGAGATCGCACATCGCGGCGGCAACATTCCCCACGGGACTAAAATGTGCACAGCTTGCCGATTTACCTTCCATAGAAATGGGCGTTCCCGTTATAGCCTTCAAGATCGGTCCCTCATAGGCACAGTCTTTCGAAGGCCCGACTGCGCCGCACTCGTATGCCACCAGGCTGCGAACGGCGCTTGCAGCGCGAACAATAGCGGCAAAGACCTCCGGTAACATTCCTTGCGACGCGAGCTGCATAGCGGTGTTGGCAAATCCACACGCAGAATCTCCGCCCGGAATGATCTTGTGTTCGCTGCAGATAGCCACGATTTCGTTCCAGAGGAACTCCACGTCACGCGGGGCAAGGACACCGAGAGCGAAGACCACCCCCTCCATGTCACCGTAGAGCATCGCCTCGTCGCATACCTCTTTGCCGCCGACAGATTCAATAGAGAGGAGATCGGCACCCGCGGCGGCGCAGGAATCAAACGATTGGCGCACCGCGTCCCAGGCTTTTCCCGATCGCAGCTCAGGCGGTCGAGTGACATCCCGGATATCAGTGGGCGTTACACGCAACGCACAGGAGAGACCAGATTCTTCGTGCGCAAGCCTCAAATGCCGCTGTAGAATTGACGTAATCTCGGCTCCCCACTCAGGGTGTTCGGTCATCGGGGGGAGCAGCTCGAACTCGATCATCAGGCCCGGGAGGTGGAGCCGTTTTGACGCTCTCCGTACCATTTCCCCGATTTCTTCATAGTGGGAAACTACGGCCGCCCAGTGTGCTTTGTCGAGCGTCATCATTGGTAGTGTGAAATTCAGCTCCGGATACACCTGCCCGGAACCGAGCCGAAGCGCGAAACCACACGTAATCGGCTTGGGGGCTTTTCCGAACGCAAGATCCGACGCGGTCTTAACTGAAAGCTGAGTGAAATTCTTTTTCATCCTGCATCCCTTCGTTGTATCCTAGAAACTCAGCCGAAAACCTGTCATTTGCCACGAAGTTACCAAGACACGAAGTAAGAATTTTGGTTTTCGTTCCACTGTGAAAGACTTTGTGCCTTTGTGTCTTCGTGGCGATGCTTTTCCGCCAGGTCTCTAGCCCTGTGCCGACACCCCAAGGAGTTGCTTCACCTTATCCACCGCAAGAACAGCATCACGTGCATAGCCGTCGGCTCCGATCTCCTCTGCAAACTTCTGGCTCACCGGCGCGCCTCCGACGATGACTTTCACTTGCGAGCGAAGGCCCGCGGCTCCAATTGCATCAATGGTGGTCTTCATGTTGAGCATCGTTGTCGTGAGCATTGCGGACAGGCCGACAATTGCCGGGGTGTGATCCGTAATTGCCTCAATGAACTTCTGTGGCGGAACATTGAGTCCGAGATCGACGATTTCAAAACCCGCTCCCTGGAGCATGATCCCCACCAGATTCTTCCCGATATCGTGCATGTCACCCTTAACCGTCCCCAAGAGGATCTTCCCCAACGGCTGTGCTCCTTCTTTCACAAGATAGGGCTTCAGGAGCCGGAGCGACGCCTGCATGCCGCTCGCTGCCTGCAGAACTTCAGGCAAGTACATCTCCCCGCTTCGCATTTTCTCCCCGACAACCGCCATCCCGGCAATCAGTCCCTCGTTCAGAATCCTCTGAGGGCCTACACCTTTATCCAGAAGCTGCTGCGTGAGATCGGCAACACGCTTTGTTTGTCCCTGCCCCAAACACTGTGCAAGCTCGTCAAGTTCATTCATAGTCATCCACCACGGCTGTATTCCTGAACCGTCTCGCGGATTGCTAACAAATTGGCTAGTGGTGTCCCATACGGAACCACGCTCGTGCCGGCGATGAACCCGGCAAATCCCTGCGACTCCTGAAGCATTGCAGAGGCTCGCCTGCGCAGCTCTTCGGGCTTCGCCTCCAGGAAATTCGCTGAGTCCAGGTTCCGCCGAAATGCCCGTCTGGCCTTCGAGCATTTCTCCAAGAATTCCTTTGAATCTGCCTTCGCATCGCACAGAATGTTGTTGGCTCCCGTTTCAAGATAGCTATCGATGATCTTTGTAGTGTTCCCACCAATGATCAGGGGGACGTGGGACGCACCGGCCTGCTGGAAATACTTGATGATGTTTTGTGTCGGCTGAAGGACGAACTCCCGATACATCTGTGGGGACAAGAGCTCAGGCGACGCTTGAGAATCAAAGATCACAACACCGCAGCCGAGATCGATGAACGCTTCGCCGTAACGCTTGATCGCCTCGGCGGAAAAGCCGACAAGATCTTTGACGAGACGGGGATGTGTAACCGTTAGCATGAACAGATGCTCCGGGCCGACAAGGTGCGCCGCCAATGAAAATGGGCCGGAGACGGCTCCACGAATCGGCACCTCTCTCCCAAGCACTCTGACAACATTGCGCGCAACCTCGAGATTGAGCGGCATTCGTCCGTCCTTCTTCGGGTCAGGCATCTTGAGCGATGCGACATCTTCGGATCCGCGAAACACAGCTCCCTCGGGCGCCAGAGCCGGCACGGAACTGTCCTCTCCCCTGTAGTACAGGACCTTCGATCCTACCGCCTCCGCCTCGACGTTATAGACATCCATACCGACGGTCAGCGCGTCCGGTTGAACACGTTCATACTCAGCGAACATTGCCGTGGTGAACAAGTTCACATCCCGGCATACCCGCGACGGTGTTTCTCCCACAAACCATGCCTTATGCTCGTAGATCGCGGGCAAGAACGGTACCCGATCAGACGGCTCGCAGTTTAACGCTTGTTCCAATCGCTTGTTCATTGCTGACGTTCACCCCTTACGTTTTGTCGTGCGTTGGCAGCGCCGGTTGCTATGCCAAAAGCAAGGCTCTTTTCAAATTTCCAGCCTTTTTGGAACCCGTAGAGAGTGCCTGCGATCATTGCATCCCCTGATCCCGTCGGGTTCACGATACGTCAATCCCTCCCGAGTCATTGCGTCGGCCAACACAAAATCCTGGTCAATTCCCTTACCGCCGGCGACCATTTCCAGACTGGAAGCCCGGTGAATTCTGCCGTGTTCCAGCGCGTCGACATACACCGTCTTGTCGAGCATTGGATTCAATGTCACCGTCGTGATCATCGCTGCACCTCTGTGCCCCTATTCAAGCGATACGGTGTCTTCCCAATATCTCCACTTGACAAATCCCACCCGATCCGGCGAGCCATCGAGCTGCAGTCCGTGTGTGTTTGCCAACGCTTCCATCAGCGCTTTTCCTCTGTATATCACCTTCAGCACGTTTGAAGCAGAGTACTTGATGGCCTTGTGAGACACCGTTGCAAACAGGTAGTGGGCGTCAGTCTCGAGGTCACCGTAAGCGATTCTGCCCAGTGAATACAGATAACGGGGGCGAATGTTCTCTCGTGCAATCTCCATCTCGAGATCCAGCTTAGCACAGAGGTATGATTTCTTCGCGCCTCGTTCAATCTCAAGCCCGATGGCCTTGTATGGAGCTGAGATGTGAAGAAGGCGGAACCTTGAGATGAATGATTCCAGCCGCTCCCCGCGCTTGTGCGGGATGAGAACCGTGACAAAGAGCTCGGTATCGCCCGCCTTGTAGTGGCTGGAGATGCTCTGGGAAACCGCTTGCTCGATCTGGCCGCTGCGGCTGATCGGCTCTACCCCCACGGACTTTGCATACGTTTCGGGGAAGTAGATCAGGAGTGACTGCTTCGTCGAAAACGGAATCCCCTGAATTGAGTCGGTCGCAACATCGACATAGTCATCACCGCGTGCGAAGATCTGCTGTGCGTGCCAGAGGTTAGCGAACGTGAAGTAGTCCGACCGCAGGACTTTGATGCCATCTACTACGACAAAGACGTTTTCTTCCTTGATGTAGGTGATGATGCGATCCCATTGATAGCCAAGCTGGTCGTCGATCAGGCGTGTACGGCTCATATCGACTTCACGCAGATTGAGAAAATCGATCTTCTGTGTCCGGACCGGTCTGTAAGCTCCGGAGTTCTGAAGAAACTCGAGCAGTGACTGATGCTTGTCCCGTTTGTTCAGGCGGGCGACAATCCTGTTGTGAAAATAATCTTGACGCCACGCACCGTATTTGCCGCTTGGCAGGTCGTTCCGGTAGTCGGCATCGTGCAGCAGTACCGATCCTTTGCTCATGAGGAGAGGGATGCTATTCTCATCGGCGTGTCCGTGGTGCATTTTCTCTTCTTCGACCGATATGGTCTGGCGAAGGAATTCCCGGTGGAGCCAACCGCCATCTCCTTCATCTCGATAATTGAGAAGCAGGTAGGTGCTGTTCTCATCCCAGCCATCGCGGAAGACGATCTTCTTCCCGATGACGTCTTCAAGAACCTCCTGACTGAGACTTGTCGGCTGCTTCGGCTCAAGTCTCTCGTCCGCCCACCTATAAGCATCGGTCAGATAATAGGCTTCAGCAACACCGATGACTGGGCGAGCTTTCCTGGCCATTTCGAATATCACCCGCGCTGCCCATTTCATTTCGGGGTCCTTGTACACTGCGGCCCCTTTTTCGAAGATTGCCACAAACCGCAATCCTTCCAGACCCGCCGTCCACCCCGCATCGCCGAACTCCGGCACGGTCCCGTTTGGCCCGATTAGCTTCGTGAAGTACTGGAGATAATATTTTGTCAACGGTGAATTGAAGAGCTCGGGTTTCCTTGCTGCCTCCGCGTAGGAGTACAGCGCCATCAACCAGACGGGATGATAGACCGTCGCGTCCTCGATTTCCCATTGCTTCATGTTGTCGTTCGCGAGAACCTCAGCCATTTGGCGCCACCGCCCCGCATTCGGGTGATTCGGCATCGCCAGCGCTGCGTAAAGAAGGGCCTCTGCGCGAAGCATCGCGCGGTTGTGTGTGCCCCACTCCGGGAAATAGAAGATGAAATCAGCGCTTCCAGCGAGATCCTGTTCGATCTTCTGCCGGGTCGGTGAATCGATCACACCGCTGCCCCGGATTCGGAGGTAGGCGCGAATGTACGGCGCCATGAAGAAGAAATTGGAGATCGCGGGAACCCCTTGTACGTATTCTGCACGTGTTTTCCAGTAATCTTTAGGGTACGAATCTCTCAGATCACCGTATGATGCAAGCAGCTCGGCAGCGCGCCGGGCATAGAGCTTATCGCCGGTCTGTTCGTAGAGAAACGCCAGCGTGCTCGCGAGATAGATCGGGTAGCCGGGCGAGTTGTAGCCCCAGAGAACGCTTGGTTGGTAGTTCTTCTTCCATTCAGCGATGACCTGAGGATTGTCGCGCCATCCTTTCTCCGCCGCCCTCTTGATCTCCTCCAGATAAAGAGCTTTTTGAGAGAACGCGAATTGAGCCCAAAGAGCTGTTACGAGAAGAAGTCGACTCTGCTTGAACATTGTCCTTCAGGGAAAGAATATGTGATGGAATTCGATAGTTACCTTTGAGTTCTCGTTGGCGACAACAGGTACTGTCACCCCGAGATGCATCTGCTTAGTGTCTGAATACAGGTCCTGAACAGCAGGCCTTCAGGACAACGCGAAAAGCCCACCCTGCTCCAAAGCGGCACAAAGCGAAGCAACATCTCCAATTGTCTCACCGAGCTGCGCCGGCACAATTCGGCAGACCTCTCTTGTCTGCGGCAGTGCCTCCTCATGAAAGACACGCTCAGCGATCGGCAGAAATGCATCACCGATCCGCATGCCGAGGCCGCCGAGAATAATTCGCTCCGGATTCAACAGATCGGCAAGTAGGGCAAAACCCCGACCGATGTGTGTTCCTGCCCGCTCAAAGACCTGACGCGCCTGATGAGAGCCGGCCTTGTAGGCGGCATAGATTTCCAATACCGTCGCTGATTCCCGCCAGAGCGACGGAAACATGCGTGAGGCCAGTTTCGCGATTCCTGTTCCACTTCCGTAACCTTCAAGAGATCCGGCCTTGCCATAGCACAGCGGGCCGTCTTCGGCTATCCGGATGTGCCCAATTTCACCCGCCGAGTCGGTCGAGCCTCTGTAGAGTCTTCCATCCAGTATCAGTCCAGCGCCGCAACCCGTACCCATCGTAATGAAGATGATATTGCGAAATCCCCTCCCGGCGCCGAAATAGAACTCGGCAAGCGCCCCGGCATTGCCATCATGCTCTACAAACACCGGCACGGAGAGCTTCTCGCTCAAGAGCTTTTTTAGCGGGACATCTTTCCATCCCGGTAGATTTGGCGGCGACTTGATGATTCCCCGCGTCACGTCCAGCGGCCCGCCAATCGAAACGCTGATCGCCTGTGGAGGCTTGGGTGACGTCGCGGTTCCCTCACGTATCGTTCTGACAAGTTCATCGAAGACCGGCTGGAATCCTCTCTCCGGTTTCGTTGCAAACTCTTTTCTCCAGACTATCTCAGCACGACGAGTCCCGAGAACAACCGCCGTCTTTGTCCCTCCGATGTCCAGACCAACGATCATGTTGTCAAGAACCTCCGGATAATGTCGACTGCCTGATGGATCTGATGCAGCTCGATGAACTCTTCCTCCGTGTGCGCTTGGGCAATATCGCCGGGCCCGAACACAACCGTCGGTATGCCGGCACTGTTGTAGAACCCGGCGTCGGTCGCATACGAAGCAGACTCAAGAGTAGCTCTGCCGAGTACATCTGTGATGGAACTCTCCAGCCTTCGGACAACGGGCGCATCTTCCGATATCTCCATGCCTGCCACCGCCAAGTACGGTGCTTCGGCCTCCCAATCCGGAATATCCTGAAGCACGGTGTTGACCCCCTCGATCGCTTTCCTGGCTGTTTCCCCCGGCAGAGTACGCCGGTCAATTTCTACCCAGCAGCGGTCGGGCACAACATTTACAGCCTGACCGCCTTCGATAACGCCAACGCTCAACGTCGGCGTCCCCAGAACCGGATGGCGCTCTCCCCTCAACAGCCGGTTTCCATAATCCTCAAGTTGGGCGAGGACCTTCGACATCGCGTAGATCGCGTTTTTGCCTCGATCGGGGTACGCCGAGTGGGCGGCGACGCCTTTAGTAACGATTCGCCATCGCGTCACCCCTTTGTGGGCCCGGACTATGCCGAGCCGCGTCGGCTCGCCAACAATTCCAAAATCGGCCTTGAGTCCGCACCTGACTGCATGTTGCGCTCCCGTGAACCGATACTCCTCATCAGACACAAAGAGCAGAACGACGTTAGAGGTCGGTACCCCCGTCATTACATCGGCTGTCCCCTGAAGAAAAGCAGCAAGGGACCCCTTTGTATCACACGATCCTCTTCCGTAGAGCCTTCCATCACGAATTTGTGGGTCAAATGGCTCAATGGTCATTCCTTCCACCTGAGCAGTATCAAGATGTGCCTCGAGCAAGAGGGTTTGTGGCGCTTTGACGTCGATGATTCCGACGACATTCGGTCGTCCTGGCGCAACCTCCTGCATCTGTGCATCAATGCCGTGCTGACGGAGAAATGAACCGATGAAATCAGCAAGCGCTTGCTCTTGATAGTGCTTTCCCGCGTGCCCTCGACCCATAGGATTCATGCTTGGTATCGCAACGAGATCTGCAAGCAGTCGGACGACGGGCTCCATGGCCTTCCTCACTCAAGCACTGCCAGGACGCGCGCCGGGGCTCCGTCACTCCCCTTGATGAGGAGGGGAGCGGCGATGAGCTTGATCATTCCTTCCTTCAGCCGGCTGGTATTGTTGACGTTCGTGATGAGGGGTATTCCTTTCTTCAGCAAAATGTAGTGGACATCCAGCGTAAACGGCGTATCGGCAGCGAGCACGGGAATCTCCATGGACGCGAGGAACTCTGCTGCCTGGTTTGAGATTGGCGGATACGACGCATAGTAATCCTCTTTGCCGAACTGCACATCCCAGCCGGTCTTGACCAGAACTGCGACTCCTTTCTTCTTCACTCTTGCCCGCATTTCTTCCTCCGTGATTTCCTGTCGAGATTCACGGGGTGTGAAATCGAGCACGTGGGCATCGACAAACCATAGCACTGGATCATACTGGTCGATTGTTGGCATGCCTTCAAACACATGGCTCGGGGCATCGATATGTGTTCCGGTATGCGATCCGATGGTCAGGCGTGTCACCTGGCAGCGATGCTCCTTGAAGTTTGCTGTTCTGAGCATCTCGGTCTTGGGATGCCAGGGGAAGTACACCGGAATCTCGGAGCTGATTGGATGGGTCAGGTCTATCACTCTCATAGATCTTGATCTTCCGCTGTGGGAGGTGAGGGCTTAGGGTGTATGCCCGGTTGCTGCTTGTCCGGAATCCAGATGAATGCATCAACGGGGCAGGCTTCAAAGCACAATCCGCAACCGGTGCAGTTTTCGGGAATTACCACAGCTGTTCTCTGGTACTCGTGTGCCGGGCGCTCCTCCATAACAATTGCATCGTAAAAACACAAGGGCGGACAACGATCGCACGCAATGCACTTCTTCTCGATCACCAATGCAATCGGCGGATACTCATTTACAAATGGAGGAGGAAGTGGATGAAGACCGGGGTATTTTGTGTTCTGCGGCGGCATGGATAGGGTAGTATTAGTAAGATGTTTCTGTGTGGGCTTCGACAGCCGCCAAGAATCTCCGATAAAGGCTTCGAAAGACGAATGCTCCACCCACACAAGCCAGTGCAAGCAGGAAGCCATCAAGGAAGCGGCCGACATAGAAATCCGATAAGCTCAGAATTCCACAGGCAATCCATCCGAGACCCAGAAACGCAAGCCCGAGTCCCCTCAGGATTGGACACCTCAAGGATGTTGCTCCTTGCAGTCCAAGCTCTTCTCTGACCGGTCTCCAGAATCCCAAAGGTCTTGCCTTCCTGTAGAACTCTTGCAGCACATCTTTCTCGTCGGGGTCGGTAATCAACGTGACGGCAAGCCACAACAGGGTCGTCAGGCCGATGCCCAGAAGCACGTGGATGTATTCGCTCGCCTCAGGAAAAAGAAGAAACTTCACCAAAACAAACACTATGGGCCCGCCAAACGAGGCCGCCAGTCTTCCCCATTTGTTGAATCGCCACCACCACCATTGCGCCCAGTTTGCCGCGTACTCTGCGGAGCTCAATCCAAGCATGAAAACAGCAAGGGTAATCAGACTTTCGGCTTTCCACGCAACAAGCAGCCCAAGTCCCATAATGACAAGCATGGTAGTGCGACCGAACCATAGGTAGTGTACTTCGCTTGCCGACGTCCGGATGTGCCTCCGATAGAGATCATTCACCACAACCTGCGCCCCGAAGTTCAGGTTGCTGCTGACCGTGGACATGACGGCTGCCAGCATCGCAGCGATCTGGAGTCCAAGAAGACCAGCCGGCATGTAGTGTGCCAGCAGACCGCCGTAGACCATCTCCCGTTCAGCGCGTGGTGCGGCGTAGAGGTCCGGATTCGAGGCGAGTGCCCCAAGAGCCGGAAGCGTGATGATTGCCAGCATCATAAAGAGTGTGATCTCCGAAACGACGAACATCTTCGACGCGTCACGAGTACTCCTGCACGAAAGAATGCGCTGCCCTTCCATCGCCCCTGCCATGGGCGCGGCATCGCCTCCGTAGCCGATGCTCGTCCCGACAATCCACGCAAGGATGGCAACAAGCCCGAGTTCTGTGTGATCGACGGGTGGAATGTTTGCCGTCGCCGCCGGTCCGAGAGCTTGGGAGAGCCTCTCCAGCAGTTGTGCTGGACCTCCGAAGTCCGCCAAAACCGCGAAGCACAGCACAAGCCCGCCAAGCACGATGACGGCGCTCTGAAAAATATCAGTGGCTACAACGCCGATGTAACCTGACATCAGCACGTACGTCAGGAGCACCGGAACGACCAGGAGGAGTGTTTCCAGCTTGCTCCAACCGAATACAGGTCCGGTCACCTTGGAGATCCCGATCAGACCTGCTCCGGTCCACGCCACAATGGCTATGAACGCGCTCCGCACAGCAATCCAGCTGCGCAGGATTGTCCCGACATTCCCCTTGAACCGCAGCTCATAGAACTCCGGAGATGTGAAGAGACCGAGCCTCCGCCAGAAGACAGCGAAGAGGATGGCACCGATCATCAACGCCAGCCCAAAACGGGAAAAATACAGCCACGCAACCGCCACCCCTACGCCAACGGTCCAGCCGCAGTACGCAGGCGCAACATCGGTGTTGATCATCGTTGCCGCGTACGAGACACCATTCGCCCAGCCCGGCATTCGTCGTCCCGCAAGGAAGAATCTCTCCATGCTGCCGGACGCGTGCCGACGCAGATAAAACCCGATGACGACAAGCGTTCCAAGGTAAACCGCAACAACCGCAATATCGAGAGATATCACGTGGTTCTTCGACCCTCGGGTTTGTCCTTCCACACGTTTCGTGGTCCGGTCTTGGATTCACCCGACCAGCGGATGATCTCATCCGGGTGCGTCATGGCTTCGAGCGCCTTCCCCCGAATCTGCTCCAGCGAGTCCAGACCCTTCCTTTCAAGATATTCCTCTACTTCCTTGTTGATGCGAGCAATCGATTCCCATCCATTGATCAGAATGACCGAGAGAATTTGGACTGTTGTTGCGCCCAGGAGGACGTATTTTATCACGTCTTCGCCCGACATTGTCCCGCCGGTGCCGCTGATGGGTATCTTGATGGCCTGTGCCGCCTCAGCAACGTGGCGAAAGGTGTAGTACTTGGCCCACGGTCCCCCGATCCCCGCAAAGTATCCATGCAGGATCGGCCCCTGGCTCTCGATGTCGACATCGAACCCCCTGATCCGGTTGCACAGCGTCACCGCGGACGCGCCGCATTCTTCGGCTGTGAGACATTGATGCACAAGCTCCGGTCCGGGTGCGAGCTTAACCAGCACAGGGATCTTCATCACATTGACAACGCTCCGGATCGCTTCCACAAATGTGGTCTTGAACTCTGACGTCCCCGGGCGATGGGGAGAAGAAATGTCCAGCTCAATCGCATCTGCCCCGCTTCGCTCAACATTGATCGCCATGCGCTCCCAGTCTTTCGGGTCGTCGGCAAAGATGCTGCCAATGATCGGAATTGTTGCGTGCTGCTTGCAGGCTTCGATCAGCCTCCAGTAGTCGGTAAGCGTCCCGCTGTAACCCTGCTCGTACGAATACAAGCTGAACATCTTTGACCGCCCTTCGATCTGCTTGTCCCAGTCGAGCAGTTTGTACCGTGGCCGCGGCCAGTAGCGCATGTGCTCGTACTTGTCCGAACAAGCAGTCTTCAAGACGACCGCGCCTGCTCTCTGCTCTTCGGCGAGCCCGATCTGGTTGACATCGTGGCTGGCCGGGCCAGATGCAACGATCACCGGGCTTTGCAGTTCAAGACCGACAAACAACGTCGTAAGGGACATAGTTACTCTTTTGTGTGTTGAGATGATCGAACTCGGATACCCGCTCCAAAGTTGAACTTCCCCGGAATTGTTACGGGCAATCTTCCTGCGACTTCAACTGCCCCAATCAACGCCCGGGCAACCGCCTGCTCAGACTTTCTGTGTCCTGTGTACGCCGCCACTACGCCATCAGTCACGGGAAGTTTACTCAGCACATACGGATCGCCAAAGGCAACGATGACAGCGGGCCGTCGCATCCTGCTGACGGTCGAAAAGAACTCACGCAGTTCCTGGGAAAAGCCAAGCTCCCCTTTCCAGGAACCGACGGAAAGATAGACGCCGATGACAAAAACGTCGGCGTGAAGTTGAGTTTTTCTCACGCGGTCAACGGCCTCCCGGCAGGATTCGTTCCAGAGGCGGCAGAGCCCAACGGCCTTCACATGTGATTCGAGGACCTCCTTGAGTGCTTCCCCAACCTCAAGATTTGGCTCGTCGGTTACGGCAACAATCTGGACTCGCATCTTCTTCGAGAGCGGAAGAATGTGACCACTGTTGCGCAGGAGCGTGATCGAAGCCGCGAAGATCGAGTCTGCTACAGCCTCGGACCCCGGTGCCCCGACATGGCTCGAAACACGCTCGATATCCACAAACCGCTCCCTCTCCAGGCCCACCCATGCCTTTGCAGCAAGCACACGACGTACAGACTCTTGAATGCGAGCTCGACTGATGCGTCCAGACTTCACGGCCTGAAGAAGACCATGGTAAGCTTGCGCGAAGTTATCCGGCACCAGAAGAACATCGGCACCAGCTTCGATTGCCAGAATCGCCGCTTCGTCCGGTGTGTAGTGATCTGTCACTCCCTGCATGGTCATCCCGTCCGTGACCACAATGCCCCCAAAGCCGAGCTTCTCCCGCAGAAGGCCGGTAATAACTGGTGGTGAGAGGGTTGCCGGCCGTTTCACGGAATCGATCTTCGGCAAAGCGATGTGGGCCGTCATAACTGCCCTGGCACCTGCGGCGATTCCTGCTTTGAAGGGGATGAGCTCAATCGCATCGAGCCTCGCCTGGTCGAACGGGAGAACCGGCAATTTCATGTGAGTGTCTTCCTCGGTGTCACCGTGGCCGGGAAAGTGCTTG